>WNEZ01000278.1_pt1 | contig 42692 bp, 38 predicted proteins | sample 5400521 | NCBI WGS metagenome assembly WNEZ01 (sample SAMN13153339, study PRJNA577476) | soil metagenome | isolation source: 120 cm saprolite under Douglas fir tree site 2 hole 1 replicate 1 | place: USA:California | collected 2015-04-18
GATGAAGTGGCCGGCCAGCCGGCAATGGGCGGCTATCAACTGATGGTTTCGGCTGACATTTTCCGCGCCCGTTATCGCGAGAGCCTGGAGAATCCGAAGCCGATCGAATCTGACAAGCCACTGCTTTATCGTTGGACCTTGCCCACGGCAAACCATGTTTTTCTGCCGGGCCATCGGATCATGGTGCAGATTCAGTCCAGCTGGTTTCCACTGTACGATCGCAATCCGCAGACGTTCGTGCCGAATATCTTCTGGGCGAAGCCGCAGGATTATCGCAAAGCGACGCAGCGGATTTACCACGCGGCCAGCCAGGCGAGCTTTGTGGAACTGCCTCTAGTCACCACGCCTTGATCGGCGGTGTGCCTGAGCCGTCTCTCGGCGGTTCGTACACACAGAAGAGAGGTAGTGTAAAATTCAGAGGTTAACCCCATCCGTCGCCAGTGGGGACGGATTCCTTCCTTGTCGGGACGTGGCTCAGCCTGGTAGAGCACTCGCTTGGGGTGCGAGGGGTCGGCAGTTCAAATCTGCCCGTCCCGACCATTGCTATCCCTTAGCGCTGCCGAGATCCTTCCCTTCGTTGTTCAACCCGAAAGTATGAGCGAGTTGCGGAAGGTGCCGCCGCAGCACTAGAATGCGCCCGTCACAAACGAGGAGTCCAATCTGTTCGCCAATTTGGGAGGGTACATGCGTGCAAGAAGCATCGTACTAGCGCTGGTAACGTGTTTTGTCGTCCTGACGCTGTGCTTTGCGGAGGACGCAAATCTGGGCACGTGGAAGCTAAACGAAGCCAAGTCGAAGTTCAGTGCCGGGGCGCCGAAGAACACAACGGTCGTATACGAGGCTGCAGGCGACAACGTGAAAGTCACTGTGGACGGCGTCGACGGTGCTGGTAAACCGACGCATAACGAGTGGACGGGCAAGTATGACGGCAAAGACTACCCGGTCACGGGCGACGCGAATTCCGACATGCGGTCGTTAAAGAAGATTGACGACCATACGCTGGCGTTAACCGTCAAGAAGGGTGGCAAAGTTACTGGTACCGGTCGCATTGTCATCTCGGCTGACGGCAAAACCCGCACGGTAACCGTCAAAGCACCTGATGCAACGGGCAAGAAGTACACAACTACTTCGGTATACGACAAGCAGTGAACTATTGGGCTCGACCAGCAGCACAAATACCCTTCCGGCAAGGTTACCGGGCGGAAGGGTATTTTGTGCGAGAATTGTCTCTTAGGGTCGACCAACTAAACTTGACCGTGCTTCAGCCACCTACGGTCGTACCCGCTCTCCAGATTTGAACTTCCGCCCTCATAACTTGTGCTATTGCCCTAACTTGGGAAGGTCCGCGCATTGTTGGCATGCGGGTGCGGTCGGTGAAGAGAAAACAGGAGGTATCATTTCATCATCCAACACGGACAAGGAGAAGCCCTCATGCAGAAAATCACCCCTTTCTTGTGGTTCGATAACAATGCCGAAGAGGCAATGAAGCTTTATACATCCGTTTTCAAGAATTCCAAGATTGGAAAGGTTACGCGTTATCCGGAGGGATCTCCAGCACCCGCCGGCACGGTGATGACCGGCACCTTCCAAATCGACGGGCAGGAATTCATAGTGTTGAACGGTGGTCCAGTGTTCAAATTCAACGAGGCCATCTCGTTTGTAGTGAACTGTGAAACGCAGGACGAGGTGGACGAGTACTGGACAAAACTCACTGCCGGAGGTGGGCAGGAATCGCAATGCGGCTGGCTTAAAGACAAGTTTGGACTATCCTGGCAAATCGTTCCCACCATCTTATCCAAGCTGCTCGGCGATCAGGACCGGGAGAAGTCCAAAAGAGTCATGCAGGCGATGCTCAAGATGAAGAAGATTGACATCGAGGGCTTGAAGCGAGCATACGCGCAGCAATAAAGCGGGCCACGCCAGGTTAGCCATCAGTGGGCGCAGTTTTCGACTGCGCCTTGAAAATATCTCAAAAAACTTTGCCGACTCTGTCGATTTCCTGCTCCCTCATTCGACGTTAGAGTAGAGGCACAGGATCGCCGGCCCGAGATCGCCGGGAAGCCCCGCCGAAATCGAAAGGAGCCATTTTGCGAGTTATGGTGATAGTCAAAGCCAACAAGGATTCAGAGGCAGGAGTCATGCCAAACGAGAAAATCCTTGCCGCTATGGGGAAGTTCAACGAACAGTTAGTGAAAGCCGGCGTAATGCTGGCCGGCGACGGCCTCCACCCGAGTTCAAAGGGTAAGCGCGTCAGATTCTCGGGAGTGAAGCAGACCGTGATCGACGGACCGTTCGCCGAGACGAAAGAGCTGATCGCGGGCTACTGGCTGTGGCAGGTGAGGTCGATGGAAGAGGCCGTGGAGTGGCTGAAGCGCAGCCCATTTGATGGAGGAGCCGAGGTCGAAATTCGCCCGGTATTTGAAGCGGAAGACTTCGGTGCCGAGTTCACTCCTGAGCTCAGGGAACAAGAAGAGCAGCTGCGCAAGCAGATCGCTGAGAAGAAATAGTGTTGTCTTTCTCTGAATGACTTGTCGATTTTGTTCTCGCTGGTTCGACGTAGTAATGAAGGCTGGGTTCCGACAGTCAAAACTGTTCGGCACTCCCGGCTTCCAAACCGAAATTCACAAGGAGATATGACAATGCGATTCATGATGTTAGTCAAGTCCGCCGAGGACTCAGGACCTCCGCCCAAGGAGTTGATGGACGCCATTGGAAAGCTCGCTGAAGAAGCGGTCAAAGAAGGCAGGATGCTGGGAAGCGGTGGGCTCGCTCCAACTGCGCAGAGCACGCGCGTGCGGCTCTCCGGAGGACAGATCAAGGTCATCGATGGGCCCTTCACCGAAGCCAAGGAAGTTGTCGGCGGATATGCCCAGTTCGAGTTTGATTCGAAGCAGGAGGCGATCGAGTCGGCAAAGAAGTTTATGGAACTTCACAAAAAGCACTGGCCAGGATGGGAGGGCGAGACCGAGGTTCGGCAGCTGTTCGGGCCTGAGGACTTCGCTCAACACACAGAGGAGCGGTCGCGTAAGGTCGGGTAGTAGCCACAGAGCGCAGGGCTCCCTCGCAAAGTACGCTCGGGATTTCGGCAGCGGGCTCTCGCTCCGCTCACGCCCGCTAGGCGCCTCAACTTGCGCGGACGGAGTGAACGTGATGTGATCGGTAGGAGTGACGACTACCGATACACATGGTGCCATCGACGCGGTCTGGAGGATCGAATCGCCCAGGCTCATCGCCGGACTGACGCGAATTGTGCGCGACGTCGGTGTGGCCGAGGATCTCGCACAGGACGCGCTCGTCGCCGCGCTGGAGCAATGGCCGAAGTCAGGTGTCCCGGACAATCCGGGCGCCTGGCTCATGGCTACCGCCAAGCATCGAGCCATCGACCGGCTGCGACGCAGCCAACTCCTCGAACGCAAGCACGAGGAACTTGGCCGCGAACTTGAGGTCAAAGAGATGACCGTGCCCGATCTCGAGGGCGCCCTGGATGATAACGTCGGCGATGATCTTCTCCGCCTTATGTTTATCTCCTGTCATCCCGTGCTCTCGACGGAAGCGCGGGTGGCGCTCACACTGCGCTTGCTCGGAGGTCTGACCACCGACGAGATCGCGCGTGCTTTTCTGGTCCCGGAGCCGACCATCGCCCAGCGCATTGTCCGCGCCAAGCGGACATTAGCCGAAAAACATATTCCCTTCGAGGTTCCTCGCGGCCCCGAGCTTGCTGCCCGTCTGTCGTCGGTGCTTGAGGTCGTCTACCTGATCTTCAACGAAGGCTATTCGGCAACCGCGGGCGATGAGTGGATGCGGCCGGCGCTCTGCGAGGATGCATTAAGAATCGGACGAATTCTCGCTGAACTCGCTTCCTCGGAAGCAGAAGTTCACGGACTGGTCGCGCTCATGGAAATCCAGGCGTCACGCTCCAAGGCGCGCGTAGGTCCGTCAGGAGAACCCATCCTGCTGTTCGACCAAAACCGCGCGCAGTGGGATCAGCTTCTCATTCGCCGTGGTCTGTCTGCGCTCCAGCGTGCGGAAAGCCTCGGTGGCGCGCGTGGTCCCTATACCCTGCAAGCGGCGATCGCCGCGTGTCACGGTCGAGCGCTTTCCCCGGAGGATACGGACTGGCCGCGCATTGTCCAACTGTACGAGCAGCTCGCCGAACTCATGCCGTCTCCCGTAGTGGAGTTGAATCGTGCGGTCGCAGTCGCGATGGCCTCCGGACCGGCAGCTGGCCTCGCACTCGTCGATGCGCTAACTGAGGAACCATCTCTCAAGGCATACCACCTCCTGCCCAGCGTGCGCGGCGACCTGCTCCGTAAGCTCGGCCGCTTCGATGAGGCACGCGCGGAATTCGAGCGGGCGGCAGCGCTTACGCGCAATGCGCGGGAACGGGAGTTGCTCCTCGATCGAGTTCGAACGTGCGCGGACGAATTCTGACATTTCATTCGGGGTCCTTTGATGTCCTTGGTGGTTAATCAATGACATAATCAATAAGCAGACCCCGTGGATTGTTAGCACATGCTTAGTTTGCTCTCCATCATCGCAATCGGATTCTTCCTGGGAATGCGGCATGCGACCGATCCGGACCACGTCATCGCCGTAACCACGATCGTGACCAACCAGAGAAAGACCTCACGGGCAGCCCTGATCGGCGCCCTTTGGGGAGTGGGTCACACGGTCACGATTCTCATCGTTGGCACCGCCATTATTCTCTTCAATCTCGTCATGCCAGTCCGGCTCGGCTTGAGTATGGAGCTGTCGGTCGGCGTGATGCTGATCGTCTTGGGCGTGTGGAACCTGACCAGCTTTCTGCGAACCATCGCCGGCGCCCGTCCTTCACCCCAAGCCGACGATATCGCGGTCCACGCTCATCCACATGCCCACGGAGATTACGTTCACAGTCACGCCCATGTCCACACTCCAGAGTCGCACGCACATTCTCCTGACCACACGCCGGTTGCGCGGCTCGATCGGATCTTCGGACCTGCGAACCTCTACCTCTTCTTGCGACCCTTGCTGGTGGGCATCGTCCACGGGTTAGCGGGCTCGGCCGCAGTGGCGCTGCTGATCCTGGCCAGCATTCGAAATCCACGCTGGGCGATTGCCTACCTTCTGGTATTCGGCATCGGCACCATCGCCGGCATGATGCTGATCACGATGAGCATCGCCTCCACGCTTCACTATGTCGGAAACCGCTTCGCGCGCTTTCGCTACGGACTCAGCGCGGCCTCGGGCGTTGTAAGCATCGCCTTCGGGCTCTTTCTTGCCTACGAGATTTGTATTGTTCAGGGATTTTTCAGCGCGCATCCGCAGTGGACCCCTCACTAAGGCACACAAACAACAGTCGTTATAGAATTTCACAGGCATGCATAAGAAAGAAGGCGTCCGGGCAACTTTACTGGTCCCACGCGCGAGAAACTTGCCGACGTTTCTTGGCGCTTGCGATGCAGGCAGCGAGGACTGAGACTTATCCTCAGTTATTTGCAGACCGACGCATGCCGACAAATAAGCAACGATGGCTGGAGCTCTGCGAGAAGGCTGTAAAGGAGCCGGACTCGGTGAGGTTCCGACAGCTCATTGGTGAAATCAATGAGCTGCTCGATGACAGCGACGGAAGCGTAGAGCCGCAGCTCCAACCTGTCCAGCTTTCGGAGTCCATTAAGCAGCAGTAACTAGGGGGTCGTCTGTCCTCCGTGTCCACCCCGGCCTTCCGCTGCGAACGTCACTTTCAGGGTTTTGATCTCATAAGGCTTGGTGTGGACGACGACCGTGCCATTTTTCAGCGGTAAACTGCCGGTTGAAACTTCCATCAGGTTCGCCTCTGAGACCGATTCGGCTCCTGGTGGAAGCTGAATCTTGACGTCTGATTCCTTTCCTGCCCACTCATAGAAACGCAGGACGAGGGCATTGTCGTCCTCCGATTTCTTTAAGGCGGTGATCACGACGTTGTCGGCGTCCGCCTGAAGGAAGGAATGTTCGGGCGAAAGCTTACCTTGATGCTTGCCGACGGGTATCGGAACCAGTTTGTAGTTGAGTTCATAGCCGCGGCGGATGGTCGAGGCATCTCGCCAACTGCCGGTGTGAGGATAGAGGGCATAGGTGAATTCGTGATGACCCTCGTCGGCGTGGGGGTCGGGCCATTCCGGGGAGCGCAGCAAAGAAAGACGTAGGACGTTGCTCTTGGCGTCGTATCCGTACTTGCAGTCGTTGAGCAAGCTGAAGCCATGCCTGGAATCGGAGATGTCGGCCCAGCGCTGCGCTGGAACCTCGAACTGGGCTAGCTCGGCGGGCGTGTTGCGAGTGGTGGGCCGCTCGACGGAACCGTAGGGTATTTCGTACGTGGCCTGGTCGCTGTGGGCGCTGACGGGAAAGGCGACCTTCAGCAGGATGTGCTTTTCATGCCACTCGGTCTGCATTTTCACACCAACCCGAGGGACGCCTGCGTAGAGGGTGATATCGCGCACGAAGGTTGAGTTCTGGAAATGATTCTTGACGCGGATGACGGCGCGCAGGGGACCGCTCTCGATCATCTTCACTTCATCAGCCTTGTCGAGGTCCCAGTGCTGCTTCTCGAAGTCGGCATCGATGTTCCAGGCATCCCACTGCTTGGGCTTGTCGACGAAGGTTTGAAGTAAGTTGCCGCAGGTGGAGTTCCTGGGACCTCCGGTATCAGACTCGGAGGGAGCGAGGGCTTCAGTGTTGCTCTTCTTGTCGAACAGGCTGGTCATGCAGCCGCTTTGCGGATCGACCTTGAGACGGATGAAGTCGTTCTCAAGCGAATCGGTGGTCGCTTTCAGTTGGGACGGGTGAGGAGCAGAGTTCGTTACAGCGCGAACGAAGTAGGTTTGATATCCGTTGGCAGGCGCATGGACCAGCAGCAGAAAGCGGGCTCGATGGGTTTCCGCATCCAGGTTCAACAGCTGAAATTCGGCGGGATGGCCTGCAGAATCGAAGACACCAATTTGCTGGGCCGGGGCTGGCAGCTGCGCTTCCAATTCGACCACTTCCGTACGGGGCCAGGAGAGGGAATTAAAGATCATCACCGGGACACCGTCTCCCTGGGTATTCACGTGAGCGGCGATCTCTTTGAGTGCACCGTGCATGACTTCTGTCGCAGCACGGTCGACGTCTTCCAGATTGCGTTTCGCATCGAGATAGTTTACGGCGATGCCGGAGCCGGGCATGATGTCGTGGAAGTGGTCGAAAAGCAGATTCTTCCAGGCTAGCTCCATTTCATCTTGCGGGTAGGAACGCCCATACAGAGTCGCTATGGACGCAAACTTCTCGGCGTTCAGCATCAATTCCTCAGCGCGCCGGATCCTGCGTTTGGTTTCGGCCTGGGTGGTGAATACACCTCGATGATAGGCGAAGTAAAGTTCACCATTCCACGTGGGGACCTGCATGGTCGGCAATTTCTTTTCCAAATCGCTGAAGAAGCTGCTGGCGAAGCTGAATTCCATCTTGGGGAAGACAGTGGCAGGCGCTCGGAGTTGGTCGGCGTGATCGAGCATGACGCGCGTGGGACCGCCGCCATGGTCGCCGACTCCGTAGAGGTGCATCATTTCCGGAGTGTCATTGAGCTTCTTACCGTAAATTGAAGGCATCCAGATGGAGAGGTCTGAGCCGAGGCTTTCGGCATCGATGCCACCGGCGTAGTCGTGGGGGAAGTAAGTGAGCAGGCGGCTGCCGTCGGGAGCCTGCCACCAAAATAGTTTGTAGGGGAACGTGGTGAACTCGTGGGCCCAGAGGAGTTTCTGGGTCACGAAATAGTCCATGCCTGACCGCTTGTAGATCTGGGGAAGCTGCCAGTTGTAGCCGAAGGAGTCGGGGTTCCAGCCAATCTTCACGTCGACGCCGAAGTTTTTCTGGAAGTAGCGCTTGCCGACCAGGATCTGGCGCACCAGCGACTCTCCGTCGGGCATGTTCAAGTCGGGTTCCACCCACATGCCACCGATGATTTCCCACCGTCCCTCTTTCACTCGTTGTTCGATTTCCTTAAACAGGTCGGGATATTTCTCCTGCATCCACTGATAGGTGCGGGCCGAAGACATGGTGAACTTGAAATCCGGATATTCGCGCATCAAGTCAAGCACGCTGCGGAAGGTGTTGCGGACTACTTCGACGGTCTCAGTCCACGGCCATAGCCACGCCATATCGATGTGAGAGTTGCCTACGATGCGAATCTTGAATTGCTGGAGCCAGGGCTTGAGCTCTTCCAGCTTGGCATGAGCCTGCTTGAGCGCATTGTCGAAGCCGGCTTGATCTCCGCGGTCGAGCGGGGAAAAGTCAATTGCTTTCACGGCGGCGGCGAGTTGCTGCTCGCGCTGCGGGCGGCCTTCTTCGTAGGCGGCGATGATGGGACGGGCTGCGAGAATCTCTAACCGCAGCAATCCCGGACTGGGGCGCGTATTCGGAGGTTCGATCGTCAGCTCGCTGTGAAAGAATTCGGATTGCACTTCATCGGGAGCAACCACGCGGACTGCAACCAGGATCTTCTGACCGGGTTGGGCGTTCGCGCTCAAGAGAACCGGCTGGATGTCGTCGTCGCTGCCGCGATAGGCGATCGCACCGTTTGAAAATACGGTGATCATGAGGCTGCCGGGGCTGCCGAAGCGCAAGTCCAGCATTAGTTGTGTGCCTTGCGCGGTGTAGCCGTTGATCTTCTCTGGGATCTGGATCCAGCGACGGAAGACGCGGGTTCCGGTCCAATGCTCCTCTTTGTTGTTTTGTCCACCAGGGCCGGAGATGTTTTTGACCGTGATTACGCTCCAGTCAGAATCGTTCAGGGACGAGTCTTCGGGGTGCGGGATATCGGTGTGATGACGCCACTCGATCTCGGGCTGCCGGGTTAGCGATTCGAGGCGATCCAGCGTCGGCTTGTAGGGATCGGGAGAGCCGGGGCCAGCGGCGTTGTCCTGGGACAGACCTCGACCAAGAAAAGAGAGAATCGCGACCAGCAACAAGAGGATGATTGAACGCTTCATTGCGGAATTATCCTTTCGAAACGTGCGGGACTTGCCCACGGGGATCACCGGCGATTGACGGTATGCAACTGATTGACTGGAAACCGACTTGGGACGGAGCCATCATAGTGCGTGCATCGAGGAGTCTAATGGCGGCCGGTAGACGTAAAAGGCACACCGTTCCCGCGAAATGTGAGACCACTTTCGCGCGGGTTCGCGCAGCAGTCAATACCGCGGCATGTCACGTCTACATCCCCGGGCAAGATATTGATGACAGAGGTCATATGCCTACATATTCCTGACGGTTGGCCGTCTGCAAAGGCGAGCCTGGTGCCAGAAATGTTCCCTTCCAAACGCGGTTCTTCTCACTTCTGCTCTACTTCTTGTGCTTTGCGTAGTTGGTCTGCGCGAGCGCCAGCCCGGTGCGCTTCGGTCGCCTTGCCCAGGCTGGTATAGGCCTGAGAGAGGAGTTCGAAGACCTCGATATTTTCCGGGTGGGACTTGGCCAGGAGCTCAAGTTGCGAGACAGTTTCTGCGGGACTGCCTTGAAGAATCTCTGCTCTTGCCACACCGAGCTGGGCTTCGAGGTTGTTTGATTGCAGCAGCAGGGCCGCCTCAAACTGGTCCTCGGCAGCCTTCGCGTCTTTTAAGCTCAGATACACCTGTCCCAGTAGGAGGCGCGCTGGAAACTGCCCAGGCATGAGCTTCAAACTCTTCTCGAGGGCTTCGCGGGCGCCGGGGAAGTCATTGGTCTTGGCCAGGGCCTGACCTTCGTAGAAAGCTGCAGCTCCGTCGTCTGGTCGCACTTCGAGTGCGGCTTTCAAATGCTGCGCGGCATGAGCGTAGTTGCCGGCTTGCAGTTCCAACTCACCGAGCTGGCGCAGAGCAGTCGGCGATTTGGGATCGAGTTGCAAGACCTTCTCGAGTGCTGAGCGAGCGTCGGCCGCACGATTGTCCTCCGAGGCGATCATCGCTGCATGCAGCAAGTTCTGCTCTTCGATACGATCCTTTGGATCGGGCAGGGCGGGAGTTGGAGAGTTGAATGGGACTTCGGCCAGGATGCCGCGTAGTTGCTGAGTCGTGGAACTTTGTGGCTCGTACTTATTCTCCAGTTCGCCGGGATCACTTAGAAGATTGTAGAGTTCAGGCCGGGGCGCTTCGATGAACTTAAATCCTTCCCTGCGCACCGATCGTAGCGGGGCCCATCCAAAACGCACTGGGTAGTCGGTCTGTCCGAGCACAACCCGCGGACTTTCCTCCGATCCGGTGAGATAAGGCTTCAGCGAGAGTCCGTCAAGCTTCGCGGTGGAGGACACTCTCAGCAGATCGAGCACGGTCGGCACAATGTCGAGGGTGCGAACTTGTGCGTCAACCACTTTGCCGGCACTGGCGCCAGCAGGCTGTTTGATGATAAGAGGCACGTACGTCGTCGAGTCGTAGAGAAAGATTCCGTGTGTGTCTTCGTGATGCTCTCCGAGTCCTTCGCCGTGATCGCCGACCACGACGACGAGCGCATTCTGGTACTCACCATTTTTCTTAAGGTAAGCCACAAAGGCGGCGAGAGCCGAATCAGCGTAGGCGATTTCGCCATCGTAGAGGTGATCCTTATAGGTCTGCGAGTAGGGCGCAGGTGGTTCGTATGGGTCGTGGGGGTCGTAGAGGTGTACCCAAACGAAATGGGCTCCAGTGGGATGCGCGGTGAGCCACGCCTCGGCATGCAGCACCACATCCATGCCGCGCCGTTCTACTCTGCCCCATCGGGACTTCGTCGTTGGATGCTCCGGGAAATTGTCGTAGTAGTCGAAGCCGCGGTCCAATCCGGGGGCGAGGCTCTTGCTGTCGAGAATCACAGCGCCGATGAATGCGGCAGTGTGATAGCCCTGTTGGCGAAGCATTTCCGCTAACGTCGTGTGGTCTGGCGCAAGCGGTATGGCAAAGTCGGTGACGCCGTGGGTGCTCGGCAGGAGGCCGGTGAGGATTGTAGTGTGCGAAGTATTGGTGATCGGGCTGGGAGTGAATGCTTGCGTGAAGCGCACTCCATCTTTTGCGAGCGCGTCCAGAGCGGGCGTTACCACGTGCTCATAGCCATAACAGTGAACGTGGTCGGCTCGAAGTGTATCGATGGTGACCAGGAAGACGTCGGGAGGGGTTGCTTTCTTCTTCGGCAGTTCCCGGGAAGCGACAGATAGCGATGTCAGACAGAGGATGAGGGGCGTGAGGAATGCCTTCACGGTCACTCAGCGTAGCACAGTCGATCTCCGCGACGAACTCAGAGAGGCGCAATCTCTGCGGAAACCTTTCCCTCGAGGTTCCATTTCAAATGGTTCTTAGGTGGTGATCTTGCCTGTGTACAAAGCCATGCCGACGACCGCATCCACTCCCATGGCATCAAGCTCGTCGACTTCCCGCTGCTCTGTGATACCACCAGCTGCTACAAGGCGCCTGGAGGTTGCGCTCCTCAGCTTGCGGACACTCTCCATTGAGATTCCCCGCATTAACCCTTCAGTGTCGATGTGAGTATAGAGAAAACCTTCACAGAAAGGCTCCAAGGCACTGATCATCTCGGAAGGTGTGATTCCGGTTTGCGTACGCCAACCGTCAATTGCAACGCGCCCACCGCGAGAATCGAGAGCGAACACGAGTGGCTCCTGGCCCAAAGCATCCGCCAAGCTGCGCGCATATTCGGTATTAATAGTGCCGTGATCGAACAACGCAGAGCCGATAATCACCCGGCGGGCGCCCGCCTGTATGAGTTGTTCGGCGTTCGTGAGAGTACGAATTCCGCCACCGACCTGGCAATTTAGGCGACGTACGATCTGTTGCACAAGGGCCCGATTGTTTCCTGTTCCTCGGGCCGCGTCAAGATCGATTAACTGCACAAGTGGATACGTCGAGAAACGATCAATCCAATAGTCGAAGTCATCGAACTCCAATTCCTTCTTCTCGCCTTGCACTAGCTGCACGATCTTGCCGCCCATGAGATCGATGGAGGGAATCAGCATGGCCACCTCATCGGCAAGCTTGCGGCACGCAGCACCTGTTTAAGATCGGAGATGCTTTGGATTCCGAAATGAAAAATCGAAGCAGCGAGCGCCGCATCGGCAAATCCGTCGCGGAAGACATCGATGAAATCAGAGGCAGATCCCGCGCCGCCGGATGCGATCACAGGAATAGGGACCGCCTGAGATGCGAACCGCACGAGTTCACAGTCGAATCCGGACCGCGTTCCGTCGCGGTCCATGGAAGTGAGGAGAATCTCGCCTGCTCCTCGCGAAGCGGCTTCTTGCGCCCACTGGATGGCGTCGCGACCGGTAGGGACACGTCCACCGGCGACAAAAACCTCGAAGGCTCCATTGGTGCGCCTCGCATCAATCGCAACTACGACCGCCTGGGACCCGAACCGGCTCGCGATTTTGCCGATCAGTTCCGGATCACGGACAGCTGCTGAATTGATGGCGATCTTGTCGGCCCCAGCATCGAACACCGCGACGGCATCCGAGAGTTGGCGAATGCCTCCGCCAACCGTGAATGGAATGAAAAGACAGCGGGCCACACGACAGACGGCATCGAGCAACATGCTGCGTCCCTGACGTGTCGCGGAGATGTCGAGCAAAACAATTTCGTCCGCGCCGTCGCGGGCGTGCGCTCTCGCGCACTCCACGGGGTCACCTGCATCGCGGAGATTCTCGAACTGCACGCCCTTCACGACACGGCCATCGTCCATATCGAGACAAGCAATGATGCGCTTGGTCAACATGACGAAATCTCGCAAAAGGCTCTCAAGATGGAGAGTCCGGCCTCTCCGGATTTTTCGGGATGGAACTGCACTCCGAATATATTGTCGCGCTCAACGACCGCCGAAAACCTCGGGCCGTATTCACTCTCTGCAGTGGTCGAGTCAACCACCGGTGCGTAGAACGAGTGCGTGTAATAAACAAATGAATGTTCTGTAAGACCGCGCAGCAATCTCGAGTTGGGTTTCGTCGCCAGACTATTCCAACCAACATGGGGCACCTTCACAGCGGTTGGGAACTTTGCGCAAACTCCCGGGAGGATTCCTGCTCCAGAGATCTCGCGGTCCTCTTCGCTACCGTCGAATAGCCATTGCATTCCGAGGCAAATGCCGAGAAACGGCTTGTGTGAACGAATACCACTCAAAACGGCGTCGGACAAACCGGTTTGAGCAAAGGCGGCCAACGCGGAAAAGTGCCCGACGCCCGGCAAAACAATTTTGTCTGCGGTCGTTACCACCTCGGGCTGGGTAGTTACGGAAACACTGGAACCCAGCCACGTGAATGCCTTTTTTACTGAATTGAGGTTGCCTGCACCGTAATCCACAATGGCAATCATAGAAGTCCTTTGGTGCTTGGCAGCATTCGTCTGAGCCGACGGTCGCGTGAACAAGCTACCCGCAGGGCGCGTGCAAATGCCTTGAAGAGGGCTTCGATTTTGTGATGGCTGGAACGTCCGTAGAGCACTCGAACGTGAACGTTCGCGCGGGCGGCGCGGGCAAAGCCCTCGAAGAAATCTGGTACAAGTTCGGATTGCAGATCGCCCACTCGTGTCACCCGGACCTTTGTGTCGATCACTGCAGCGGAGCGACCGCTGAAGTCGACTGCTGCAAGACCGAGAGTTTCGTCCATGGGCATGAGGAAGTAGCCCGCGCGCAGGATCCCGCGGCGATCGCCCAAGGCACGGTCGAAAGCTTCGCCGATCGCAATGCCGACGTCCTCGACGGTGTGATGCTGGTCGACGTCGAGGTCGCCTTGAGCTGTAACTTTCAGGTCGAATCCACCGTGCCGGGTGAACAGTTCGAGCATGTGATCCAAAAAGCGAATGCCAGTAGAAATTTGATACTTTCCGCGGCCTTCAAGGTTGAGGCTGACGCGAATCTCGGTCTCCGTGGTCTTGCGATGCAGCGTAGCTCGCCTGGGGCGCGACGCTCTAAGGCTTGAGGTTTTCACGCCTTCACCTCGCGGCGGAGATCAAGTTGCTCAACCACTTCATGCAATGCTGCGAGAAGGGCCTGAGTATGGTGGTCCGAGCCCACGGTCAGGCGTACGCAGCCTGCACATCCGGGGTCGGAGTCTCGGTCACGCACGAGGATTCCGCGAGTACGCAGTGCTTCAACGAACTTCGCATGCGCTTCGCCGATTCGAACGAGAATGAAGTTGGCGTGACTCGGCCAATGGTGCAGACCGAGATTGCCCAGTTCGTGCTGCAAGAGATCGCGGTTGCGGCGGACCTCCGCGGCATATTGCTCCACATGGTCATGGTCGCTGAGCACCTCCGGGAGGATCGCCAGGGCAACAGCGTTTACGTTGTACGGCGAGGCAATGCGGCGTACGGTGCACATTTGTTCGGCGGGTCCCGCCAGAATTCCACAACGCAGTCCGGCCAGCCCATAGGCTTTTGAGAACGTGCGCGCGACGAAGAGATTCGGCACATAACCGATTTGATCAATGACTGTTTCTCCATGGAATTCGAAGTAGGCTTCGTCGACCAGAACCGCCGCGTTGGGGGCCGCCTTCGCAATCTGCACGAGACGGTCCCGTGCCACGGCCGAGCCTGTGGGATTGTTGGGGTTGGCCACGGCGACGAATCGGGTGCGTTCGCGGATTCGACCGAGTACATCCTTCAAGGGGAATGCAAAATCTCGGCCGGCGGGAACCTGGATTACGTTTGCTCCTTCCACAGCGGCGAAGATTTCGTACATCGCAAAAGTGGGCACCACGATGAGGGCTTCGTCGCCGGAATCCAGAAAGGTTGAGCACAAGAGATGAATGGCTTCGTCGACCCCGTTGGTGAGCAGAACTTGAGACGGATCCAGTCCAATAAAAGTTGCGACTTGAGCTTCCACCGACTCGCGCTCCGGATATTTCGCTAATAACTCTGCGTCCAGGGAGCGAAGGCGAGCCAGTACATGAGGCGAGCAGCCGACGGTGCTCTCGTTGAAGTCAAGGCGAAGCCCTTGGCGGCCAGCCAAAGGCGGACGGTAAGCATGCAGGGTCTTTGCAGCTGCGCGAGCATCAAGCATTGGAGCACCTCGCGCGCAGTGACTCTGCGTGTCCCTTGAGACCCTCCGCCAGTGCCAGGGAAATCGCCGCGGGAGCGATTTGGTCCATTCCTTCTTGACTGACCTGCTGGCAAGCGATTAATCGGACAAAATCGAGCACACTCAGTCCTCCGCGGATACGAGCCATTCCTCCGGTGGGCAGCACATGATTGGGACCTGAGACGTAGTCTCCCGCGGCCTGTGGCGTGAACTCGTTGAGGAAGACGGAGCCGGCGTTCTCCACTTCGCCGGCTAGAGCAGATGGCAACGTAAGATGCTCGGGCGCTATGCGATTCGCAGTTTCGACCGCTTGTTCGAGAGACGAGACCAAAAGGATGGCGCCCCTGCGAGAAAGTGATTTGGCGGCGATCGAGTTCTTGCCAACACGGCTCTGGACTTCTTTCTTAACAGCCGTTGCCAGCGGCTTCGAGGGTGTGATGAAAATGCAGAGCGCATCGGGATCATGTTCGCCCTGAGCTACGAGATCAGATGCGATCCACACGGGATCTCCACGTTCGCTGATGAGCACCGCTTCCGTTGGCCCAGCGAGGAACTCAATTGCGCAGTCGAAGGCAACCAACTTCTTCGCGGCGGTCACGTAGCGGTTTCCCGGGCCAACAATTTTGTCCACACGGCAAACGGATTCAGTTCCGTAGGCAAGCGCTGAAATGGCCTGAGCTCCGCCGACACGATAGAATTCGCGAATGCCGAGGAATCTTGCGGCCGCGAGTGTCACCCGGTCAGGATGTGGAGACGCGACACGGATGTGTTTCACTCCCGCAACTTGAGCGGGAGTGACGGTCATCAACAACGTGGAGGGCAGAGGATAGCGGCCACCGGGAATATAACAGCCCACGGAATCCAGCGGCCGCACCAACTGGCCTACGCAGATGCCGGGACTTATTTCGCGGGTCCACTCTTCCGGCTTCTGCCATTCGCAGTAGCGACGTATGTTGGCGGCGGCCTGGACGATTGCTTGTTTTACATCGGCGGGAGTTTGCTCCCAGGCCTGTTCAAGCTCGGCTTCGAGAACGCATATCGGCGCCTTGCTCTGCAGTCCGTCAAGCCTCGCGGCGTAACGGCGTAGTGCGCGATCACCTTTCCGGCGGACTTCGTTTACGATCCGGTGCACAGTGGGTTCAACCTCAGCAAGGTCAGTCGTACCGCGCCGCTCAAGCGCGTTCACAAATTGAGTCTGTTGATGGCCCTGCAGAATGCGCATCACATCACCACCTTGTTCAAGGGGTATTCGACGATGCCCTGCGCATTTGCCTCTTTAAGTTTCGGAATCAGTGACCAGGCCGTGTGCTCCTCAATCACGGTATTGACGGCGACCCACTCGCCATCGGCCAGGGGTGCTACGGTGGGATTCTTGAGGGAGGGGAGCACGCCCAATACGGCTGCCAAGTCCGGTTTACGAACGTTGAGCATCAGACCCACGCGTCCCTGCGCGGCCATCGCGCCGCACAGCATGACAGCAAGGTTCTCGATTTTGCGGCGACGCTCCGGATCGGCCCAGGCCTGCTTGTTCGCCACCAATTGAGTGTTGGACTCGAGCACAGTTTCAAGAATTCGGAGGTGGTTGGCTCGCAGCGAGCTCCCTGTCTCGGTGACTTCGACGATGGCATCGGCAAGCAGCGGGGGTTTGACTTCCGTTGCTCCCCAGGAGAACTCGACGCTCACTGAAATGTTCCGGCTCGCGAAGTAGTTACGGGTGAAGCTGACGAGTTCGGTCGCGACGATTCGGCCGTCGAGGTCCTCGGGTCTTTGGAAGGGAGAATCCTCGGGTACAGCCAGAACCCACTTCACCTTGCCCATGCTCTGCTTGGCATAGATAAGGTTCGTAACGGTAACTACATCGAGCCCACTCTCGAGGACCCAGTCGAGTCCGGTTAAACCGGCATCCAGAGCTCCGTGTTCGACGTAGCGTGCCATTTCCTGGGCACGGATGAGGAGACACTCGATTTCGGGATCATCGGTCGCAGCAAAATATGAGCGGGCACTGGTGTAAACGCGCAGGCCGGCGCGGCCAAAGAGACTCAGAGTTGCTTCCTGCAGACTTCCTTTCGGAATACCCAGGCGCAGTTTCATGACAGTGCATCCATTTCCAGAGCAGAGGCTGCTGCCAGCTCAAGTTTTTCGGTGAAGCATGAGCGCGAACCCGTGTGACAGACCTTGCCCTGTCCTAGAACACGGACCCGCATCAGGACGGTGTCGCGATCGCAGTCGGCCCATGCGCTCACGATTTGCAGCCGATTGCCTGAGGTCTCTCCCTTTGTCCACAAGGTTTGCCGGGTTCGACTGTAGAAGGTGACAAAGCCGGTGCTCAGGCTGCGGTCCAGCGCTTCGCGGTTCATGAATCCAAGCATCAGCAGTTCACCCGTGGAGGCGTCCTGAATCACGGTTGGTGCCAATCCCTGCATTTTTTCGAAGTTGATTTCCATGTAGCTCACGACTTTCAAGGTGGGTCTTGATTTCGCCAAAATAAAAACCCGCTGATGCGAGGTTCGCGTCAGCGGGCTCTGGATTTCCTATGAGTTCTTCTAGGCTGTTATCCGCGCTCCTCCGCCGACACGCTCATCGCGTGGTGGTGATGGTGGCGGTGATGGTGCAGCAGACTCATTACGCGTGTAATGCTATCCGCAGCGGATGTCGAAGTCAACGCCTTCTCATTGCTATCGCCTCGTGGAACGGGCAAACCGAGGTAGGGAAGCGATAATTGCCTCTGGGCCTCGGTTTGGGAAGCACTTCTGAACAAATAACTTACGTGGCCAGCAAATTGGTGAAAAATCGAAATTTTGAATCCTGACAATCAGTTCTTTGCGGCTCAATTGGCTATGCTGTGATGGGAGCAGGCTTGCCTCCGGAAAGGATTCGGAACAGAAGTAGCCAGCGCTTGACGTTGGTGGTCATCAGGAAGTTTTCCTTCACGTGTTCCCGCCCGTTCATTCCGATCCGCCGGGCGAATTCGGGGTGAGTCAGCAAATAGCGAATCTGAAACGCGCATCCTTCGACCGAGTGCACCAGCACGCCAGTCAGTTTGTGAATGATTTGGTTTGGAATTCCGCCCACGGCGCCGGCGATGGTGGGCTTACCCTTCCACAGCGCCTCGGTGACAGTCAGGCCAAATCCCTCCCGAAGAGACTTCTGGACGACGAGTGTCGAGGCACGCTGGATCGCGTTAATCTCCAGTGCACACCATGGCGGCAGATCCAGGATGATGATGTCGGGATCGCTGCCGGCGGCCTCTTTGACTTCCTGCAGTACGACGGAGCCTTCGGGATCGTCTTTGGCGCCGCCACCGGCGAGCACCAACTGGCAATCCACATATTTCTTGGCCAGCTTGTAGGCCTCAATCACTCCGACGGGATCCTTCAGCCTGTCGAAACGGGAGACCTGCGTCACAATTGGGCGGGAGCGATCGATCCCAAATTCATCGCAGACCTTCTGAATAACCGAGTCCTCGAGCTCTTTGTTTTTCTCCGAGAGCGGATCAATGCAGGGATAAAACAGATACTGCGGAAGGGGAAGTTGGCGCGCGAAAGACTGAGACGAGAAGATGGCCGCGTCGTATTGTTCGATGAACGGGCGAAGGAACTCCCAGACGCTCGGGTTGGGATTCGACAGATCGATGTGACATCTCCAGACCCACTTCGCCTTCGTGTTTTCCTTGGCTCGGATCAAGGCAGCCGGTTGGGGATCGTGGATCACTACTACTTCTTCCGCAAATTGCATGCGCTGAAGATTCTGCTCGTTGTACATCAGGAATATTTCTTGCGCATTCTTGGTGAATTCATATTCAGCGCCGTGCAGCGCGTTGTGAAAGGCTTTTGTGACTTCAAAGAAGTCGTTGCCGCCGGTAATGACCTCCCAATGAGTGGGGACCTCGAGTTCTGACAGCAGCGGGACGAGGCGATTGAGCATCTCTGCAACCCCACCGCCGACGGCCGTCGAGTTCACCATCTTGACGGTCTTCCCCTTCAGGTCAGCCGCGAGGAAACGCAACGCCTGCACCTGCGCGGCGCCAATGATGGACTCATAGTCATCGAGGTGCGGAGGTGGGGGTGGAACGGGGGGCGTGAGCACGCTGCTGGGAAGTTGCCGGGTGCCCGGACGGATCGGAATGGCTGCGGGGCGGGAGGACTGAGGTTCGACTACCGTCAGGGTCTCCGAAGTTTGGGGCTGGTCCTCTGCCGGGGCGCGATTTAGTTCGGATTTCATGACTTCCCTTAACTAGTTCAGGGCCTGTCCGACGATGCGCGCAATCTGCTGCCGCACACCATCGAGGGTGTTTGTGTAAATGTCGATGCGTTCAATCGCCACGGCGGTGTCTCGGAGGCCAACTTCCTCCTCCAGCCAGTTGGAGAAGTCGTTCGACATGCGCTTGAGACGCAGCCTAGCCTCAATAAAGTGGTGGTGTATGGAATGAACGCTGACCTGGCGCAATGCGTCGACAAAATCAGGCAGAGTGTCAGGCGCGAAAGGCGTGGGCAGGACGACCAGATCCGCCGCACAAAAATAGAACGGCTCGTGGGCAGCCCGCGCCGTGGAGCGCGGATGCTCCTGTAAGAATTCTTCGACGATCTCCACCATTCGTCCACGTAGACCGGCAATATCGGTGAATTCGCGGACATCAACGCTGGCCAACTGTTCCGCCAGAATAGGCTCGTGGCAGGCTGAAAGACTCCAGTGAGCAAAGTCATTGGAAAAGCCCTGCCGGATAAAGTGATGCTCCTGCAGAGTTCGAAACGTATGCTGAAAAATCGAATTGTCGGGACACTCGCGTAAGGCTTGCAGAAGTTCCGCGAGTGTGGCCGCTCGTTCGCGCCCGATGCGCAGCAGATGCTCGGAGGTATTGAAATAGAATGGCTTTCCCGGCCTTCGAAGCGGCGGACGTTCTACGGTTGGCATCAGACCCTCACCTAGAATAGGTAGCCGTCTGAGCCATCGTGGTTGCCCGGCAAGCGTCGCGCCATCGAACCAGGAAGTCGAGCAACTCTTCCGGAGGCTTGAGCCATGCCTGCGCCGCTGTTTTTCGCTTCTCGCGACGTACGAGCACGGTCAACCCGCGTCCTTGCAAGGCACGGAAGGCAGGCTCGTCGCTCAAATCGTCCCCTAAGTAGGCAACTGGAGTTCCACGTCCCGCTTCCTGAAGAATCGTGCGGATGGCGTCGCTTTTGTCCCGATCGGGAATGCGCAACTCCACGCCGCCATCAAACTCCAGAATAGCCAAGGATGTTCGCTCGGTAATCGGAAACCAACCCAAAAGGATTCTCGAACGCAGCTCAATTGCCTCATTTTCGCTCAAGCCACGCCAGTGAACCGCCAGACTCCCGGGCTTCGGCTCTGCCATCTGGTGAAGTCCCTGGTACGAAAGCCAGTTTTCCGCGTCGGCCAGAACCTGTAGTGCTTTTGGATCGAGTTCGGGCATTTCCGAGGTCCCGTCTGGTCGCAGACGCTGTAGACCGTGCGATCCCCATACTTCAGGGGCTGGATGAAGGCCCAGGAGCGGGTTCACTTCTTCCGCACGGCGCCCGGTGACAATCACTACGCGTGTGCGGCCGCTGTCCATAATGTCTTGGAGAATCGAGCACACGCCCGGATAGGGCACTGCCTGCTGACGATCAATAGAAAACGGCGCTAAGGTGCCGTCATAATCGATGAGCAAAACCGACTGTCGGTAGCTCCCAATACCCTTGAGAAACTGATCGAGCTGATTCCGGTTAGTCATAAATCGCAAAAGCGCTTTCTTCAACGCACTCCGACAGAGGCACCGCGACGGGATGCTTCGTTACTAACTTCGCGGGTGTCCAGCCGTAATTCACAGAGTTCAGCCACCAGGCTTCCCGCCCAGTAATAAACGTTGTGCTCACGAAGACTCCTGCGCATGCGTTGCATCCGTGCTTGTTTCTCTTCGGGCTCCATCTCCAGCGCCGCCCGGATGGCCTCGGCGGTCTGGTCAATGTCGTAAGGATTCACCTGCAGGGCATCGCGCAACTCGCGTGCAGCTCCGGTAAAAATGCTCAACACCAGAACTCCTCGTTCATCGTGGCGCGCGGCAATAAACTCCTTGGCCACCAGATTCATACCGTCGTGGAGAGATGTCACCAGGCACAGATCGGCAGACCTGTAATAGGGTTGAATTTCCTTATGACTATGTTGCCGGTTCAACAAGACAATCGGCTTCCAATTGTCTTTCTGGAAACGCCAGTTGATTCGTTCGGCTTCGGCTTCCACTTCGGCTTGAAGGTCGTGATATCGCTTAATGTGTGTACGACTGGGAGCGCCAATCTGCACAAAACTGAATTGCCCCTGGTATTTCGGATACTTTTCCAGGAACCGCTCGATGGCCAGAAAGCGTTCCAGAATTCCCTTGGTATAGTCAAGGCGGTCCACGCCCACTCCGAGGAATGCCGCCTCGACCCCCAGAGTCTTGAGCAAGCCTGACCGTTCCACGAAAGCGGGCTGGTCGGCAGGCTCGGAGGGCAGTTCCGTAAAGTCCACGCTGATCGGGAAAGGATGAACCGAGGTGACATGGTCGTGGCGCTGTATTGAGAAGTGCTCCCAGTCGATTCGTGACTCGACAATCCGGTCCGCGGTCTGGAGGAAATTATTGCAATGCGACTGGACGTGGAAACCGATCAGGTCGGCGCCGAGCAGGCCATCTACAAGCTCACGCTGCCAGGGACAAATGCTGAATGCCTCCGGATTTGGCCAGGGGATATGCCAGAAGATAGCGACGCGAGCGTCGGGCCTCTTCTGTTTGATCATTCGGGGAACCAGCGCGAAGTGATAGTCCTGCACCAGCACAACCGGCCTGGCTGTGCCTTCCATTTCCTCCAGCAGGGCATCGGCAAATTTCCGGTTTACCGCCTGATAGTGGCTCCAGTCGTCGGCACGAAAAATAGGCCGCGTGTGAGCGATGTGGCAAAGCGGCCAGAGGCCTTCGTTGGCAAAGCCGTAGTAATATCCCTGTTCTTCTTCCTTAGTGAGCCAGACTCGCCGAAGGGTATAGCGCGGATCTTCCGGCGGCACTCGCAGGCGGTCATTCTGATCAACGGCTTCCAGGTCGGCATCACCGTTCCCGTGCGCGACCCAGGTACCATCACATGCGCAGAGTACCGGCTCAAGAGCTGTGACGAGACCGCTTGGGGGAACAGTAACCTCCCACGACCTGCCTTTGCGTACATGCCTGTAGGGCTCGCGGTTGGAGAGAACGAAAAGCCTTCCGTCTTGCAGGCGTGCTCGAACGTGAACGGCAAGTCGATCTGCGGTCCACTGGGATTGTCCCTCTTCGCGCAGCCTGGCTTCTGTCTCGGCAGCCGAGCGAGCCGTGGTAAGACTCTCCGCAAAAGTCGCAACTTCCCGGGCCAAGGGACGAAACAGATCCAGATCCGGCACCTTGATGCGCGTCGAGGCAGCGCGTCCCGTGCGCAGAGCTCGCATCCAGTGGGCTGTCCGCGCGATGGGGCCTTCAATGCTCCAGCGCACGATCAACAAGGTGATAAGAGCGATGAGAACAACGTGTGCCAGCGCACTCAGGAAAGTCTCGCGCCAAATGCGCAGACTTTGGGCACGGATATAGCCAGCATCGTGAACAATGGCGAGTGCCCCCAGAACCTTGTCCTGGCCATGCAGGGGCACGGCGGCAATGTGAACCGAGGTGGTGCCAAGTTTCTGGAAGACGTCGGCATCTCGATCGTCCTTCAGTGCCTGAGAAACAATTGCCGGCGCTGTACTCATGAGCGGAGCCAGCGCTCCCGTCACCGCAATGACGCGACCTTCAGGGCCATAGACGGCGAGGCCGGCCAGATTTTCGCGGGCCGAGCGCTGCAGCGTCCGATGCAGGGTTTGCAGAGCGTTTTTCTCGAGATCCCGTTCGACGTTTCTGGCGAGGCTGTCCCCAATCATCGCATCGCTTTTTTGCAAGTCGCGACGGAGGCCACGCTTTTGCACCAGCACCTCGTAGTAGGAGGAGCAAAGGGAAACCAGCGTGACGCCGATAATGAGGGAGATAATGAGCCGGGCACTCAACAGTCGCATGCGAAGATCCTCGAATCAACTCAGCGGAGCGGCCGCCTGAAGACCTATAGCGTTCCGCGTATCAGGCGACGGGTTGACTGCACAGACTGCTGCCCCCGACCACAAACATCGCCGGAGGTTTGCAAAAATTGGCGCTCTTTCCCGCACACAAATAGAAACTCCCCTGCAAGTGTCCGATTTCTCGAATCTCCTTGGATGCTGCCCTGCCGATAATGGCTGCCGTAGGCCTGACGAAGCTGGCACGGGCCGGATTCTGGGATCAGATTGTGCCCATCAGCGAAGCAATGAGGGTGCCAAACCGTAACTCACTGATTATGACTCACTTACGGACTTTGGCACAAGAAGACCGTGTGTAATTCTAGCGTTCGGTGAGCATATGCGGAAGAGAGGGCGAGACGAAGTGTTCCCCAACTCGCTCCACAAGGGCAGAGAAGCCTGAAACGCAACAATGAGTGCGATCACAGCAACATGCCTGCGATCGAGGCAGACATCAGGTTCGCCATTGTTCCTGCGAGCATTGCGCGAATACCCAAGCGCGCCAACTCGCCTTTCTTGTTCGGCGCAAGGGCCCCGATGCCGCCGATCTGGATTCCGATAGAACTTAGGTTGGCGAAGCCGCAGAGTGCGAATGTCGCGATGGTAAAGGAACGAGGATCGAGCATCGCCCGCTGGGGACCCAGCATGGAAAATGCCACCAATTCGTTGAGTACCATGCGCGTTCCTAGAAGGCCACCAATGATTGGGCAGTCCCGCCAGGGGATGCCGATCACCCAGGCAACCGGCGCAAAGAGTGCTCCGAAAATACTTTCCAGGCTTTTCGGAAACCAGAAGATTCCGTGGCCAGCCAGCCAGTTGTGGACGCCCCCTAGAATGCCGTTTGCCAAGGCAATCAGGGCCAGGAAGGAAATCAGCATGGCGGCAATATTCAGCGCCAGATGCAGCCCATCAGTAGTCCCCCGGGCAATAGCCCCGAGGAGGTTCTCTTCCTTCTCGGTCTTCTCTTCGTCTTTGCTGATTACCACACGCCCGGCGGTCTTTGGCTGCTCGGTTTCGGGGACCAGCATTTTCGCCATCAGCAGGGTGCCGGGTGCCGTCATGATGACCGCGCTCAGCAGATGTTTTGGCTCGATGCCGAACGCGATGTAAGCAGCCATGATTCCGCCGGAAACGTGAGCCATGCCGCTGGTCATCACCGTCATGAGTTCGGAGCGAGTGAGATCGGGCAGGAACGGCCGGATGGTTAAAGGGGCCTCGGTTTGTCCCATGAAAATGCTGGCGGCTACATTTAGCGATTCTGCGCCGCTGGCTCCCATCACGCGTGTCATCACCCAGGCAGCAATCTTGATGATGAACTGCATGATGCCGTAGTGATACAACACGGCGAAAAAAGCTGCGATGAAGATGATGGTGGGTAAAACCTGGAAGGCAAAATAGAAGCCGAGATGGGAGCCCTGCTTGCCTAAGTCTCCGAAAACGAACTGCGAGCCGGCGAAGGCGTAACTGAGGAGCTGGTTGACCACGTCACCTGCCTTTTGAAACGCGCGCCGGCCAGCGTCGAGCTTCAACACGAATACGGCAAAGGCGAACTGCAGTCCTAATCCCCAAGCCACTGTCTTAAGGCGAATGGCCCGGCGATTCGTCGAAAAGATATAGGCCAGCCCCAGCATTGCAAGGAGGCCGAGAATTCCAGTGAAGCGTCCCATTCAGTTTATGTCTCCGGACTTTCGAATGACGCGGTGGATCAATGGCCTTTTGTCGACGTGCGGCGAGTCTGTTACCTGGTAACTCTTTTCCAGAAGCCGCTTTGCCTGGCTCGCTCGGGCCTCAGCATTGTAGTAGACCGTCGCTAACGACTCGCCCGGGGAAACGCGGTCTCCGACTTTCTTGTGAAGAACGATGCCCACGGCAGGATCGACGGAATCTTCTTTGCGCTCGCGGCCGCCCCCCAGGATGACGCATGCTGTGCCGACGCTCTCACATTGCCAACTGGCGACGTAACCGCCGCCAGCGCTCGTAATCTCCATAGTGTTTGGAGCCTTGGGCAGCCGTTCCGTATTGTCGATCGCGCGCGGATCTCCGCCTTGCAACTCGACCATGTAGCGAAACTTTTCCAGCGCTTTGCCTGAAGCAATCAACTCTTCGGTCTTCTGCCTGCCTTCTGCCACGGTCGGGCAGGCTCCGCCGAGATGCAGCATCCATCCTGCTAGTTCGATGCAAAGGTTTCGCAAATCCTCGGGACCCCTGCCGCGCAAGACTTCCACCACTTCCACCACTTCAAGCGCGTTGCCAATCATGTTGCCGAGAGGCTCATCCATGTCTGTGATGAGCGCAACCATCTGCTTGCCCATCCGCTCGCCGGTTTCGACCATGAGTTCCGCCAGAAACGCAGCGTCCTTCTCGGTCTTCATGAACGCGCCTGAGCCGGTCTTGACGTCGAGCACTAACGCGTCAATACCTTCCGCGAGCTTCTTGCTCATGATGGAGGCACAAATTAGGTAGGGACTCTCCACGGTGCCGGTTACATCGCGCAACGCGTAGAGCTTGCGATCAGCCGGAGCTATCTCAGCGGTCTGCCCGATCATGGCACATCCGCAGGTCTCGAGCACGCGGCGAAACTGTGATGTTGAAAGATTCACATTGAAGCCAGGAATGGACTCGAGCTTGTCGAGGGTTCCTCCCGTATGGCCAAGTCCGCGGCCACTGATCATCGGAACCGCGACTCCCGCGGCAGCTACCAGCGGCGCGAGTATGAGAGATGTCTTGTCGCCGACCCCTCCCGTCGAATGCTTGTCGACTTTTGTTGCTGACAAGGATGACAGATCCAAGACTTCGCCCGAATGCAGCATGGCATCGGTAAGCCACGCTGTTTCGGCACGCGTCATCCCACGCAACAGCACAGCCATCAGCCAGGCGGAGACCTGATAGTCGGGAATTTCACCAGAAGTGTATTCCCGAACCAGGAACTCGATTTCGGGTTGCGACAATTCGCCGGCATCGCGCTTCTTGCGAATGACATCGATTGCGCGGAATGCCTGGGGGGGACTTGCGGTCTGGCTCACTGGAGGCGAAACCCTTCCGGAAGGAGTTCCGTGATGTGATTCTGTTTGGGCCCGCTTGCGCTGTCGAAAAAGATTGTTGCATCAGGTCCAAACTCATAGATCACTTGGCGGCATGCGCCACAGGGTGAGCAGGGAACTCCTTTGTCGTTAGTAACGGCTACCGCCCGGATTACCATCTTGGGCCCTAGTTGTGTAACGGCTGAAAAGATTGCGGTGCGCTCTGCGCAGTTCGTCATTCCGTACGATGCGTTCTCCACGTTGCAACCAGCAAAGATCTTGCCGCTTGAAGTGAGTATTGCTGCTCCGACCCGGAACTTAGAGTACGGAGCGTGCGCATTTTTCATGGCCTTCTTTGCCGAACCGAGCAGCCGTTCTCTCGTGTCAGCAGGCAGCGTGTTCTTGCGCATGGTGAACAATCATCGTTACAGCAAAGAACGGATCGTGCGCCATTGTAAACCGGGCAAGAACCAGCCAGAGTTTTTTCTTGCGGGATTGTTGCTGTGGTTCTGTCGTGGTGGCGTGAGCTGGCCGCTCCAATCAGAAGGGAATTGATTTTGTCGCCGCCCGGGACTAGCATGCTCTGGTCATTCACGTCTGTCCAGCTTTAGCTACTCTCGCGCAAGTCTCTGATGATCTTTTCTGCTTTCAAGGAGGAGGACGTATGGGCATAGCAGTTTCCCCGCAAATCCATCCGCAGGTCGCGGACTTCATCGAAAAACCACGAAAGATGCTGATCAATGGCAAGTGGGTGAATGCCGCTTCCGGCAAGACTTTCCCAACCTACAATCCCGCCACCGGCGAGGTTCTGGCCCAGGTGGCAGAGGGCGATCGTGAAGATATCGAGCAGGCGGTGAAGGCCGCGCGCAAGGCTTTCGATCACGGACCGTGGCGAAAGATGACTGCCTCGGAACGTGGGCGTTTGATCTGGAAGCTTGCCGATCTACTCGAGGCTCACACAGAGGAGTTCGGCTACATCGAGAGTCTCGACAATGGGAAGCCTCTCGGCATCGCCAAAGCCGCCGACGTACCTTTAGCTGCGGACCTGTTTCGCTACATGGCAGGCTGGGCTACCAAGATCGAAGGCAACACGATTCCGATCTCAGTTCCGTATACGCCGGGTGCGAAATATCTGGCATACACACTGCGGGAGCCGGTGGGGGTGGTGGGACAGATCATTCCGTGGAACTTTCCTTTACTGATGGCGGCGTGGAAACTTGGTCCCGCACTGGCGACTGGCTGCACCGTCATTCTAAAGCCGGCAGAGCAGACGCCGCTTTCGGCTTTGCGCCTCGGTGAACTGATCATGGAAGCCGGATTCCCGGAGGGAGTGGTAAACATCGTCCCCGGTTATGGTGAGACCGCGGGAGCTGCGCTCGCCGCTCATCCGGATGTGGACAAGGTAGCGTTCACCGGTTCCACGGAAGTCGGGAAGTTGATCGTTCATGCGGCAGCCGGAAACTTGAAGAAAGTCTCGCTGGAACTGGGAGGCAAGTCGCCGAACGTCGTCTTTAAAGATGCGGACCTCGATGCGGCCATTCCCGGCTCGGCTAGCGCCATTTTCTTCAACCACGGTCAGTGCTGCTGCGCTGGCTCGCGGCTTTACATCGAGAAGTCCATCTATGATCGTGTGGTCGAGGGAGTTGCGGAACACGCCAAAAAGATCCGCGTGGGCCCCGGTCTTGATCCCGAAACGCAGATGGGGCCGCTTGTCTCCAAGGAACAATTAGACCGAGTGTGCGGTTACCTGGAAGCTGGATTTTCGGAGGGCGCAAGGGCTATCACAGGCGGCCACCAGTCGGGCAGCAAGGGCTATTTCGTGGAGCCAACAGTCCTTGTGGACACTCAAGAAAACATGAAGGTCGTCAAAGAGGAAATCTTCGGGCCGGTGGTTACGGCAATGCCATTCAGCGATCCCGAAGAAATCCTGCCTCGCGCCAACGACAGTACCTACGGCCTCGCCGCGGCAGTGTGGACGCGTGACATCAACAAAGCACATCGCATGGCGGAACAGCTCCGGGCAGGCACTGTCTGGATCAACTGCTACAACATCTTCGACGCTGCACTTCCCTTCGGAGGCTACAAGCAATCCGGATGGGGCCGCGAGATGGGACACGATGTGCTCAATCTTTACACTCAAACCAAGGCAGTGTGCGCAAATCTGGCAGCGTAGGGCTCCGCTGAATTGAAAGGGACGGCGATCACTCCGCCGTCCCTTTGTTTCCAAACAGTCCTTGCTCGATAGTCCTACTTTTCCATCAGAAGAACTTTTTCGGCGTTATCAATTTCGGTCAACTTTACTTCGATGACCTCACTCATCGTGGTCTGAACGTTGCGCCCGACAAAACTTGCCTCCACCGGCAACTCCCGGTGTCCGCGATCGATCAGAACACACAATTGGACCTGCCGCGGGCGGCCGTGAGAGAACAGCGCATCCAAGGCAGCTCGCGTCGTGCGGCCGGTGAAAAGAACATCATCGACGAGAACAATGTTCTTATCTTCGATCGGAAAACCGATCTCTTTTTCCTGCACCACGGGCTTGGGCCCCAGCGTCGAGAGATCATCGCGGTAAAAAGTTATGTCCAATGTGCCAACAGGAACTTTGGAGTTCTCGATGCGGGTGATGATCTTACCCAGGCGCTCTGCCAAGGGCACGCCACGACGGCGGATCCCGACCAGTCCCAGGCCATCGACCCCGCCATTTTTCTCGACGATCTCATATGCCAGCCGTACGAGCGTGCGTTCGATTTCGGACGCCGACATGAGTTGCGCCTTCTGACGAAGGCCTGCCTTACGTGTGGAGATCTTGGTATTCATCGCTAGAAGCACTCGCCCGCCTAGCTAGTCCGGGCCGGGCTTTCACTCTATTGAACGCCGCATTGAACGTCAAGCTCCGCAACGTCGCATCAGCGAGGGAACGGGATCCGCGGCATGCGCAGACTATACTTTTGGATCCGAACGGTAATCCGAAGTCTCCAGGAGAGCTTTGTGCAGATGCTCACGAATTGGGCATTTCGTATTTACGGTACGAGTAAGCACGCTTTCACTTTCCTGCAGTGAAATCAGGGTAATTGCCGAAGGGTTGGTGTTTGCCGCGTCACTCGGCACGATGCCCACTCCTTGATTTCTCCCTAAAGCCTTCGCGCGGTAAAGTGCGGTATCGGCGAGCGCAATTGCTTCTTCGGCGCAAACAGCATCGAACGAGGTGCGGCTCCACGGGTACGAAGCCCATCCAACGGAACATGTTTGCTGAACCTGAACCCCTTGTCCCAGGTCAAAGCGTTCCATGGCCATCGTTTCGAGAATACGGCTGCAAAATGCCGGGGTTCCGGAAGGGTCGGCCGAACGGCTCATGATCAGAAATTCCTCTCCTCCCCAACGAACCAGCACATCTGACTTGCGAACGACGAGGGATAACCGCGCGGCGACCAACTGCAGTAGCCTGTCTCCGGCTGGATGACCGTAGTGGTCGTTTACTTCCTTGAAAAAATCCATATCGACCATGATGAATACTAGGTCGCGGTGATCGACTTTTCGGACATCGCCGCCGCGCACGCGATGATAATTTCGCAGAACCTGCTCCGCCTCGGCGGTCACAATCTCTTCCAGGTAACGCCGATTCCACACCCCTGTAAGCGGATCGGTAAATGAGATCTCTTGCAGTTCAATGTTCTTGCGCTGGAGTTCCAGACTGTGCCACCGGAGGGAGTGCTCTTTATTTTCTAATTCATCCTTCAACCTGCACATCTCGTCCAGATTCTGTCGTGACAATCGGAGCAGGCCTCGTAGTTGCTGATCCACGAGATGTTGCCTCAGAAAGACAAGGGCGCCCATGACAATCATGATGGCCACAGTAAGGAGCATCCGATAAGTACGAACACTTTTGGGTGCCAGACCGCCGAACTGCGCCCACGCCACCATCAAAGGCGTGACAAAAACCGCGAGCATCGCGAGACGCGTTTTCCAAATGCCGTCCCCCTGAGCAGCCGTCTCTTCCAGGGGTTCAGCTGCAGAAGTCTTGCGAGCTGCGAAGCCGATCACTGCAAACCATGCCATTGCAGCCACCAGCGGGACATCGAAAAGACTACCCGTATAGTAGAAATGCAGATCAATCGCCTCACTCGCCGCCATTGAACCGATGCAATACAGCAATGCCGCTCCAAGAAGCTGGCGGTAAATGGTTCTCCATCTTCCAGAGCTTCTCCGCGAAACCAGGACGAGACTCACGGCGAACACCAGCTGTTCGGCGGCATAGAGAAGATCAAAACCTCTGCCGTACACCGATTCGATCGGACTAACATACTGCCACGGAATGACAATAAATAGATAAAGGTACAGCCACCACGTGAGGAGAAGTGCGAAATCAAGAGTTCCCAAACGGGTAGTGCGACCGTCCCGATGAACATGCGGTTGCACGGCGACTGCTGCCATCATTGGCACGACGTGAAGGAATAGGATCACGTCTCCCACAAACGGATTCGGTATTTCCCGTCGCAAAAAAACTTCGGAGTAACTCCACAGCATCTGCGCCGTAAGCCACATGGCACAGCCCGTCCCAATCAGCGCCCAAAACAATTTGGATTTGTTGTGAGCGGATCGGAGGTTAGAGAGGCTTGCGATCGTACAACTCAGTAAGAGCACACACTGAATGAGGTCGCCGAACGCGGTTAGCACAAATCCCCGGGGCGTTAGTAATGACAGGCCGATGTGCACGCACACGACAGCGAGCACGATGGCCGTGCCCCTTCCGATATGTTGGAGCGGAGATTTCCCCACGTTGCGATTGTAAGTTTGCGGCGATGGGTTAAAAGCATTACCGTGGTAACCGCGGCATAAAGCAAGAAAGGCCTCTTAGCGCGTCGGTTCCAGAACACTGGCGAACTGTTCAGCGAAGCGATAAACGTCCTGATAGGAGTTGTATAACGGTACCGGAGCAACGCGAATGATATCGGGCTCTCGCCAGTCAAAAGCAATTCCCTCCGCCGCCAGTTTTGAACATGACTTACGTGCATTGTGTGAAACTCGAATGGATAGTTGCGATCCTCGTCGCTCGGATTCGTGCGGTGTGATCACTGAGAGTTTTGGCGAGGCGTGTTGTTGCAGCAGGAAATCAAGATAGCCAGTGAGAGAGACACTTTTGGCCCGCAAGCGCTCCATCCCAGCTTCGTGAAAGATATCAATGGACGCGCGGAGCGCGGCTAGGGCCAGAATCGGAGGGTTACTCAACTGCCAGCCTTCAGCACCCATCATCGGACGGAACTCTGATTTCATTTCGAAACGCGTCTTTTCATCATGTCCCCACCAACCGGCAAATCGTGGCGTCTCCAAATTGCGCGAGTGCCGTTCGTGCACAAAGCATCCGGCCACACAACCCGGACCGCCGTTCAGATACTTGTAACTGCACCACACGGCGAAGTCGGGTCCCCACTCATGAAGTTTCAGGGGCACATTGCCTGCGGCATGGGCCAGGTCGAAGCCGACCATGCACCCTTTTTCGTGTCCAGCCTTCGCGACGTCTGAGATATTGAAGGCTTGCCCGGTGGCGTAGTTCACTCCGGCCAGCAGGATCAGAGCGATCGAATTTCCTTCTGCGTCGATCAGACACTGAATGTCCTCGTCCCGAATGCACGATTCACCTGCGCGTGGCCCCACTTCGAGAAGTGACGATTCTGGATCAAAGCCACGGAAATGAATCTGCGATTTCACCGCATATTGATCTGAGGGGAAGGCTCCACGTTCGATGAGAATCTTGTGCCGTTGTTGTGTTGGACGGTAGAAAGAAACCATCATCAGGTGGAGGTTCACAGTCAGAGAATTCATCACGACGACTTCGAGGGGCTTCGCTCCTACGAGTACGGCTGTCTGCTCCGTCAACAGCCGATGATATGGAAGCCAGGGACTTCGGGCGCGGAAGTGACCCTCGACGCCGAGTTGTGCCCAGTCGGTTAGTTCCTGTTCGACGTACTCTCTCGATTGTTTAGGCTGCAGGCCGAGAGAATGCCCGCACAAGTAGACGCAATCATCGCCGCTCTTGGTCTTGGGGAAATGGAAGCGCTCGCGGAAACCGGCTAGTGGATCTATAGCGTCCATTGCAACGGCAAAATCACGGCTTGCCTGAAAAATGGACCTGTTCACCTGACCTGCTCCAGAGGCGTGAGTTCCCTGCGGATCATCTCTTCAACACGGCTCCAATCGAGATCTTCCACCCGGTCAATCGTCTCGCACAGTTCAGTCAGCATTCGATCCTGCACAACCCCTCGTGACAGCGCGACAGAGTATGGGACCCGATGGAAGGTTACCATCGCATATTTGGGCACGAAGTGTCGGGGATATCTCGCTTCCAGGGCCAACTCGACCTTCTTGCGAAAAAGAAATCGTGGATCGGCAACGCGGTCGCGCATTTCGACGAAATTCTCATTCGCCATGTCGGCGATAGCGTCCGTGTTTATTTTTCGAGCCTCCTCAAAGTCGGCAAACACCCGCGCCCAGTCCGCGCCGTGACGGTCGAGGAACTCCACAAGGCAAGTGCAATCTTCGAAGCCGCAATTCAGTCCCTGGCCAAAAAACGGCACGATCGCATGGGCTGCATCGCCCAACAAAAGCGACTTCCCTTCGAGGTGCCAGGGCGAGCATTTGATCGTAACCATGGCTCCGGTAGGATTGGCAAAGTAGTTGTTCGCAAGTTGCGGCATAAGGCGGGTGGCGTCGGGAAAGTGAGTCTTGAAAAACTCCAATACGCTGGAGTGCGTTGTCAGGCTGGCGAAACTATACGGGCCTTCAAAGGGCAGGAACAAGATGCAAGCGAAGGTTCCATCAATATTTGGCAATGCGATCAACATATAGTTTCCGCGTGGCCAAATGTGGAGTGCATTCTTGTCCAATAGATGAATCCCTGCAGGACCCGCGGGAATCGTCGATTCTTTGTAGCCGTAATCCAGATACTTCTGCGAGAAGTTTAACCGGTAGAACTTGAGCATCTCTGTGCGAATGGCCGAGGCCGATCCGTCACAACCAATCACAACTCCGGGTTGAATCATCTTTTCCTTGCCAGTCTTCTCGTCCCGGATCAAGATGGTGCCACTCCTCACATCGAACCCGGTGCATTGCTGTTGAAAATGAATAGTCACGTCGTGAGCTTCGGCCGCATTCATCAGGGCGATATTCAAGTCGGCGCGGGAAATCGAGTTGATTACCTCGGCCTCATCTTTCCCGTACGGTTGGAAAGTGAGATCGCCAGCTTCGGCGTGCATCATCCGTCCTCTCATGGGGATGATGAGATTGCTCATGGCTTCCCACAATCCGGCTTCGCTGAGGGCATGGATCCCTCGCACCGACAAAGCCAAATTGATGGACCGCCCGGCGCTGATGCGGACACGTCGCATATCAGGGCGCCGCTCGTAAATCTCCACGCGAAACCCGCGCTTCACCAGCAGGACGGCCAGCAGCGGGCCAGTCAGGCCAGCTCCAATCAGACTAATTGTTTCGGGTTGTCGATTCATGGGCGCGATTTGTCCGGGGATGACTCCAACTTGCGCTCGGCAGCGCTCACTCGGTCAGAAGAGTTCGCGCCTCCCACAACTCGGGGAAGAACTTCTTGTCCAGGGTGAGTTTCAGATAGGATGCTCCCGTACTCCCTCCCGTACCCATGCGCACGCCGATCGTGCGCTCGACGAGTTGGATGTGGCGCAGTCTCCAACTGACAACAAGCTCGTCGAATTCCGTGAGCCGTTCGCATACATCGATCCAGTCGCGATGGTGGGATTCATCCTTGTAGAGAGACTGAATTGCCCGCGCCCGTGCTTCAAACCAATCACGCTCGGTCGGCTGACCTTCCGGCAGCGACAATTTGGCAATCGCCTCCAGGGCTGAGAAGAAAACGTCGCGCAATGACGGCTCGCGCAAACGACGCTCCAACTGCGCATGGGCCTCTGGGGTCGGCTTGTGGTAGCGCAGCATCTTCTCGTCTTTCAGTCCGCACAGGAATTCGAGTTCGCGAAACTGTTCAGACTGGAATCCGCTGGCGGGCTCCAGCTTGTCGCGGAAAGCAAGAAAGTGCGTCGGCAGCATGGTTTCAAGGATCGTAAACTGTTCGACCAACACGCGCGTGATCTCGGTGCAACGGCGGAGGAGGCGCGCTGCCTCATACACTTCATCGCGTGACTTCGGATTTGCGCCCGCAGCTTTGAGATTCGCGACAACCGCATCCAGATCGTGAAGCAACTCTTTGAACCAGAGTTCGTAGGTTTGATGGACAATGATGAAGAGCAACTCGTCATGATGTTGCGGCGCTGACTGAGGATGCTGCAGCTCCAGCAGTTGGGGCACTTTCAAGTACGAACTGTAGGTGAGTTGCTGGCTGCCGGGAGCGGCCGGCAACGCCGCAACTTTCGAAGACCCCTCTTGCTGCGTCGACTCGTTCGGTCCATCTAGCCCCAGAAACTTCCTGGCGTTGCTGCCGAGCAACTTACTTTTATCCGAGAGCGAGAGATGGCTCTCTTTTATGAGCTGACCGACGCGATGTTCTCCGAGCGGGAATGGATAGTCTGAACCTAGCATTACTCGATCAGACCCCATCGTGCCGACCAGAAACTGCAGAGTGCGTTCGTCGAACACCGCCGAATCCACGTAGAAGCGTTCCACATAACGGCTCGGAGGAAGCTCACACACTCCATGTGCAACCGGATGATGATGCCACGCATTTTCCATTCGCCCTAGCAAAAATGCGAAGCTGCCCCCTCCGTGGGCGAAGCAAATTCTCAACTTCGACGACAACTTATCGAACGCACCGCTCAGAATCAGCGCCACGACCGCAAGTTGCGTTTCGGCGGGCATTCCGACAGTCCATGGCATCATGTACTTCGGCATGCGTTGTTGGCCGAGCATATCCCAGGGATGAACCAGCACCGCCGCACCTTCGTCTGCGCAGTGATGTAGAAACGTGACGATTCCAGGATCGTCGAGATTCCTTTCGCCTACGTGATTTCCGATTTGTACGCCGAGGTGTCCGGCACGCATGCAACGGCTTAGTTCCTTGCACGCGGCGTCTGTGTCCTGCAGCGGGACCTGACACAGTGATTTCAATCTTCCTTTTCCTTGAGCACAAAGGACGAGTGCCGCATCGTTAAACAGCTGCGCGCAATCGGAGGCGTGAGAGACGGGCCGGTCGTACGCAAATAACACGGGCGTTGCCGAGATGACCTGCATCTCTACGCCATCACGATCCATCTCGGCGAGCCGCACTTCTGGATCCCAACAGGCGGAATTGATTTGCCGAAACAAACTCTCGCCCACCATGATGTCGGCTTTCCCCACCTCCGTGTGCTTAATCCCCGGCCAGTCGGGGGTCCCGTAGCGCCTGGCCAAGTCGGGCCACTCGCGTGGGAAAAAATGATTATGGATGTCAATAATGTTCATGGGTCACTGTTTGCCCGGGTGTACAGTGCCGCAATGTTTGCACTTACGCAGATTTTCATTGCTGTAGAACTGTTCGAACAGTGGAGGTAGGTCGCGAACAATACTCTTGAGCTTCACTTCCGCTCGATGCAGGAGCTGGTGGCAGTTCGGACAATACCATTCAAAACCGTCCAAAGCGCCCTCGGGTCGCGGCATTTCGACTACCACGCCGATGCTCCCCGGTTGGAGTCGCTGGGGTGAGTGGCGCATGTGCTTAGGCAGCAGGAAGATTTCACCCTCTTTGATCGGAACTTCAATCGGCGGCTTTCCCGGAGTTTCCATCAGGCGAAGAAAAATGTTGCCCTTGATCTGATAGAAGAATTCCTCGGTCGGATCGTCGTGATAGTCGCGGCGGTGGTTTGGTCCACCCACCACAGTCACCATCATTTCGCCGTCTTCCCAAACCTGAGCGTTTCCCACCGGCGGCTTGAACTTCTCCCTATTCTCATCAATCCAGGCTTGAAAATTGAAGGCCTTTAAGCTTCGAATGGATGGCATCGTGTCTCCTATTTGCCTGGTTTGTACGCCACGGCTCGCATCTCGATCAGTAAGTGCGGATGAGGCAACTGATGAACGGCAACTGTCGTTCTCGTGGGACCGTCATAGCCAAAGTATTCTCCGTATGTTTCGTTGTATCCGCCAAAATCGTTCATATTGACCAGGTAGGTCGTGACCTCGACCAAATCGTCCAAGTGTGCGCCTGCGCTTTGCAGAATCGCACGAATGTTCTCGATCACTGCGCGGGTTTGGGTGCGGATGTCGACCTGAGCTGTCCCCATCTCGTCAACTTCGGCGCCGGCAATCGTGTTGTCGGCGCGGCGCGCGCTCGTTCCGGAGATAAAGAGGAAATCACCGGCCCTTTTTATGTGGGGAAATCTGCCACGCGGCTTAGCTCTTCCGTCAACGACTTTGCTTTGCGTCGTGTTCATTTGATCTTCTCGCCGATTCCGATAAAGCGTCGACCTTCAGAGTCGAATACAAATGTTATTCAGTTCCGAATAGAAATTAAGCGAATGCACCCCACCCTCTCGGCCGATCCCGGAAAGTCGGACGCCGCCGAAGGGTGTCCGCAAATCGCGCAGAAACCAGCAGTTTACCCAGGTGATGCCAGCATTCATGCTTTGTGCCACGCGATGTCCCCGCCTCAGGTTCGTTGTCCAGACAGAAGTTGCAAGTCCATACTTCGTATCGTTAGCCATGGCGATTGCTTCTTCTTCTGAATCGAATGGCGCGACGTGGCACACAGGTCCGAAAATTTCCTCTTTCACGCAACGAGCCGATTCGGCTAATCCAGTATAGATCGTCGGTTGGACGTAGAAGCCCTTGTCCAGAGCGTTTCCGAACTCAGGAACGCCGCCACCGGTGACGAGGGTTGCTCCTTCGTCGTGCGCCAGTTTGAAGTAGGAAAGAACCTTTTCGCGATGCTGGGCGGAGATCAGCGGACCGAGTTCTGTCGTCTGTTCCGATGGTGCGCCCAGTCGCAACTTCGCCGCTTTGTGCTTCAGCGCTTCGACAAATCGTTCAAAAATCCCGCGTTCCACGTAGACACGTTCCACGCACAGGCAGACCTGCCCGGTGTTAAGGAATACAGCCTCGCACAGGCCATCCAGTGTTTCGTCGAACTCGCAGTCTGCGAATACAATTGCGGCATTTTTGCCCCCAAGCTCAAATGAGACGGGCTTCACGGAGGGTGCGACCGCCCTCATGATTGCTGCTCCGGTCCTCGATTCGCCGGTGAATGTCACGGCATTCACGTCAGGATGCTTCGTCACAAATTCGCCCGCTGAATCAGGGCCGAAGCCGTGGACAACGTTATAGACCCCGTGGGGAATTCCGGCTTCCTGCATGACCTCGGCTAGAAGTGTCGCTGTAGCCGGGGTTTCTTCCGACGGCTTCACAACTACCGTGTTTCCACACGCGAGAGCGGGGGCTACTTTCCAGGTGAGCAACAACAACGGGAGATTCCAGGGAGTAATGATTCCGATCACGCCGAGCGGCTTGCGGATTGCATAGTTCAGCGCACGTTTTCCATCGGGAGTTTCCGTCTGAAACGATTCGACTCCAGCCATCTTGATTGCATCGGCGAAGACGCGGAAATTCGCAACCGCACGTGGGACATCGAGGCGTGATGCCAGCGTAACCGGTTTCCCGGTATCGGCCACTTCCGCATTCACGAAGCAATCAAATCGTGATTCGATCGCATCTGCCACTCTGTACAACCGCGTAGCGCGCTCGCGAATTCCAAGGCTTCCCCATTCTCCATGCAGCGCTTTTCGAGCGGCGTGCACCGCGTCGTCGACAAGGCTCTCATCGGCTTCTGCAACCTGCGCGATGACGCTGCCGTCTGCCGGATTCACATCGGGAAATTCGCTCTTGCCGGCCACAAATTTGCCATCGATGTAGTTGAGAATTGATTTCACGAAGTTCCCTGTTTCACAGGCACGGGGATGGTTCCCGCGGAATCGTAACAAGCGACAATTATCCTAGCAACATCACAAGGGACTCAACTGCTTCTTTCCCTGAGATATCGCTGTAAAGCATCTTGCCAAGCGGGCATTTGAATGCCGAGGCGCTGCGCGCTTAAAGGCGAAAGCACCGAATACGGCGGTCGAGGCGCCGGGCGCGCCATTTGCTTGCTGCTTACCGGCAGCACCGGCGTTCCAAGACCGGCAGACTTGACGATCTGCTCCGCGAATTCAAACCAATTGCAGTCACCACGATTTGTGACATGGATGGTCCCGTGCACATTCTTCCGACACAACTGAACGATCGCTCTAGCCAGATCTACCGTGTACGTAGGGCAGCCGCGCTGGTCGTTGACCACGTCGATGGCGGAACGGGTGGCCGCAAGTTTGATGATAGTGTCAGGAAAGCACTTCCCGCCCAGGCCGAACAGCCAAGATGTTCTTACGATGCAGGATTCGGACATCAGCTCCGCCAAGCGAAGTTCCGCCTCTGCCTTGGAACGACCGTAAACGCTCTGCGGATTTCGAGCGTCCTCGATCTCATAAGGTGACGTCTTGTTGCCATCGAAAACATAGTCTGAACTCAGGAACAAGAGGCATGCTCTGACGTTCTTGGCCGCATTCGCGACATTCACCGCTCCGTCTCGATTCACGGAAAACGCTAGTTCCTGATTCTGCTCGCATCCATCGACGTCCGTATAGGCGGCCGTCAATACTATCCATTCCGGCTTCACTTCCTCCACTACTTGGATTACGCGCTGCACGTCGCGGATGTCGACGTTACGCGAACTGAGTCCAACCACTTTGTCGCCAGTCCACTCGCGCGTAAGTGCATTCCCCAGCAGTCCTGAGGCGCCAAAAATGAGGACTTTCATTCGGTGATTTTCCAGCCGCTAGTCGAAGGTTTCAGCGTCGCGAAGAGCAGCGCCTCGCTGATCTTTTTCGGAGACAATCGGGTTCTCTTTCAGTCCCCAATCAATCTTCAGTTCGGAATCGTTCCACGCCAGGGTCCGCTCATGCTCTGGTGCGTAAAAATCGGTCGTTTTATATAGGACGTGTGCCCTTTCTGAGATCACCGAGAATCCATGTGCGAAGCCCATGGGAATCCACAACATGCGTTTGTTTTCGCCGGAAAGACGCACCGCCTCCCATCGTCCAAAGGTTGGTGAACTGCGGCGCAGGTCCACCGCCACATCGAGAATTTCTCCGTCGGCTACACGTACCAGTTTGCCCTGAGCCCGCTGAATCTGGTAATGCAAGCCGCGCACGACGTTGCGGCAGGAGCAGGAATGATTGTCCTGCACGAACCGCTCTGTGATGCCCAACTCCGCCATGGCTTGCTGGTTGTAACTCTCAAAAAAAAATCCTCGCTCGTCGCCAAAAACTCGCGGTTCGAGGATGAACACGCCACTGAGGAACGCCGGGATTTTCCTGATTGAATTCATCTTCACGCGAAGCGTGGGAGCCGCATTCATTTCAGAATACCTTTTCCCGGAGCAGTTGGAGCAAGTAAGCACCATAGCTGTTGTTCTTCATCGAACTGCCAATTTTCTCCACCTGGTCCGCCGTGATGTAGCCGGAGCGATAAGCAATCTCTTCAGGGCAGGCGACCATCAGCCCCTGCCTCTTTTCAATCGCCTGAATGAAAAGTGACGCGTCCATCAGTGACTCGTGCGTGCCTGTATCAAGCCAAGCCATACCGCGCCCCACCACGACGACGTGCAGTTCTCCGATCGAGAGGTAAGCTTTGTTCACGTCTGTGATTTCAAGTTCCCCGCGTGCGCTCGGCTTCAACGTTTTTGCGATCTTAACAACGTTGTTATCGTAAAAGTAAAGGCCGGTAACGGCGTACCGCGATTTGGGATGCTTCGGCTTCTCCTCGATACTGAGTACTCGTCCACCTTCATCAAACTCGACCACACCATAGCGCTCCGGATCGTGTACGGGATAAGCGAACACGCGTGCTCCCCGATGTTTGCTCGCTGCCTCGCGCAAGTCTTTCGCGAGATCGTGTCCGTAAAAGATATTGTCACCTAGCACTAAGGAACAAGGGCTGTCCCCAAGGAACGACTCGGCCAGCAGGAACGCCTGAGCAATTCCCTCTGGCCTTGCCTGGATTTGATACTGCAAATTCACTCCGAACTGTGTGCCATCCCCGAGGAGTGCACGAAACTTCGGGACGTCTTCGGGTGTGGAAATAATCAGGATGTCTCGAATCCCCGCCAGCATCAGGGTACACAGCGGGTAATAGATCATGGGTTTGTTGTAAATCGGCAGCAGACTCTTTCCCATGGCGTGGGTCACAGGGTAGAGGCGCGAGCCTGAACCTCCGGCCAGAATGATGCCTTTGTAGTGGGTGCCGTTTTCCATCTGCACACGTCAGCCGCTTCTTTGAAGTTCCTAAACCGAATAGTGAGCCGCAATCCACTGACGGTAAGCGCCGCTGGTCACATCCCGAATCCAATCCTCGTTATCGAGATACCAGCGAACCGTCTTTCGAATACCACTCTCAAAAGTCTCTTTGGGTCGCCAACCGAGTTCGCGTTCAATTTTGCGCGCATCCATGGCATAACGTCGATCGTGACCAGGCCGGTCCTTCACAAATGTGACCAATTCTTTCCGAGGAACCCCGTGACGAGGAAGGACCTCATCGACGATATCGCAGATTGCCTCGACAACTTCGAGGTTGCGCTTCTCATTCCAGCCGCCGATGTTGTAAGTATCTCCGGGACGCCCTTTGTCCAGCACCATACCGATGGCTGCGCAATGATCCTCCACAAACAGCCAATCCCGCACATTTTCACCGTCGCCATACACAGGGAGAGGTTTTCCGTCACGCGCGTTCAGTATCATCAACGGGATCAGCTTTTCGGGAAACTGAAAGCGCCCATAATTGTTCGAGCAGTTTGTTGTGAGAGTGGGTAGGCCGTAGGTGTGGTGATAGGCGCGTACCAAATGATCGGAAGCGGCCTTCGATGCCGAGTACGGACTGTTGGGTGCGTACGGAGTGGTCTCAGAAAACGCAGGATCGTTCGGGCCGAGCGAACCGTAAACCTCGTCGGTGGATACCTCGCGTCTCTTCGAGGACTGCGAAGGTTCCGTCCACGTTCGTGCGGATGAAATCGTCCGGCCCTCGGATTGAGCGGTCTACATGACTTTCCGCGGCAAAGTGCACGATCGCGGACGGTTGAGATCGCTCCAACAAGCGCCGGACAAGCTCCCGATCTCCGATGTCTCCGTGTACGAACTCATATCTCCGGTCTGACGAGATGCTCTCCAGGTTGCGCAGGTTTCCGGCGTAGGTAAGCTTGTCCAGATTCACGACGTGTCCTGTGCCCTCTTCCATCCTTTGCAGGATGAAGTTGGAGCCGATGAAGCCCGCACCTCCGGTCACGAGAATCGTACTAGCCATAAGGTGGATCGTCGACCTGAGCTTGCCTGGCGGACACTGCATTGTAAATAAAAAAGGACGGGATATTCTCCCGTCCTTTCATTTTTAGAGGCACTCATCGGCTCAGGAACACGGCTGCAGCGTGGGCAGAAGAAGCTACCGCTCCAGTCTATACAGCCTGACTCTCATCCACGACCGTGGCTTCTCTGGCAGGACCTGCCACGGACGCACTGGGCTTCTTAGCCGCAGCTTCCGGCAATGTCCTGCCCATCACCGCGTAGTAGGTCTTCTCAATATCGACTGCGATCTTTGCCCACTGATACTGGTCGCGAATCCGTTCGCGTGCTATCCGGCCAGCTGCTTCTCGCGCGGAAGGATTGGCAATCAGGAAGCGTAGTCTGTCCGCCAAATCTGCGGAATTTCCTCGTTCGAAGGTGAATCCCGCGCCGTCGACAACTTCGCGGTTCTCCGGAACATCGCTTGTTAGCACGCACAGCCCGGCGCCCATCGCGTCGAGCAAAGCCAAAGAGAGCCCTTCCATATCCGATGGCAAAACAAAAATCATGGCATTTGTCAGTAGCTCATCTAAGGTTTCGCCAGAAACCCAATCCAGCTGTATTTAGAAATGACTCCGCGGCCTCCGATGAAAGCAACTCGCAGCTTCGGCCTCGGCGCCAGTGCACCGGCTGCGAGCAATCCGTGCGTTGTGCGACCGGGCTGAGATAACATCCGCCAGGTTTTTATCCCGGCCTTTTGAGAGGATGCTGCACTTCTCTCCGCAAGTACTCGCCTGTAAAGGCTGACCATAGCTGCATAGTGCTGCTCCGACGTGTACCGCTCCCGCACCGACTCGCGACCCGCTCGCCCCATCTGCTCCGCTAGATCCGGCCGGGCGCCAAGTGCTTCGATTGCCTCAGCCAACCGGTCCACATCACCCGCCGGATAAAGGACCCCAGTCTCGCCCTCGTGTACCAGTTCCCGCCGCGATCCCAGGTCAGAGGCCACCACAGCCCGCGCCTCTGCATAGGACTCGAGAATGGTCTTTCCCAACGTCTCGTACGCGTGGGAAGGGAGAACAGTGAAACGCGACCGCGCAATCAGTGAATCAAGGTTCGATCCCCTCACGTGTCCGACGAATTCAACATTTGTCACTGCAAGCCTTTTCGCCAAATCTTCCAACGCACCGCGCTGTGGGCCGTCTCCCGCGATCACCAGATGCATGTGCGGGACCTTTTTCATGGCCCTTAACAGATCGTCCACACCTTTTTCGGG
>WNEZ01001679.1_pt1 | contig 42610 bp, 31 predicted proteins | sample 5400521 | NCBI WGS metagenome assembly WNEZ01 (sample SAMN13153339, study PRJNA577476) | soil metagenome | isolation source: 120 cm saprolite under Douglas fir tree site 2 hole 1 replicate 1 | place: USA:California | collected 2015-04-18
CCCTCACTATGCCCCAGGTTGATTCAACTTACAACAAATCTAAAGTTTGCTTTCAAAATTTCATCCACAGCTCTTCTGCCGCTGCTGATCGCTCCATTCACGGTGCCGTTATGGCCTTCAGAGTTGGTGGCTTCGCCGGCAAAGAACAAGGTATCTTCGATAGGCGCGGCCAGGATCCGTGCCGCATCTTCGCCGCCCACATTCCCATAACTGTAAGCGCCGCTTGCGAATGGGTCTGTCTGCCAATCATGCATAAAGACCGCTTGGGGCTTGTTCTGTAAATCTGATTCGAGTATCTGCTCCAACGCGGTCATCGCGATTGTGGTTATCTGTCGCTCACTTTTGCCCATAAGCGCCCGGGCATATCGGCCCGCGGCCCATCCTGTGAGGATCGGATACGGCAGCGGATTGCTTGTCCACCAGGTGGGAAAATGTTCGTTGTCAGTAAGAAGGAAGCTCAGCTCCTGCATGTGCGGATCATCCTCCCAGAACTTCTTCTGGAAGCACAGGCTTACGCGGATCACCGGTCCCATGCTGAGCAGCCGCAACGCTTTATTCTTTTCGGCTAGCGGCGGCGTGAATTCCACGCTGCCGGCCTGCAATACTCCCAGCGGTAAAGTGATCATCGCCTGGGGCGCCCGAAACTCACCTTGCGAACTAATGACAACTACCTCGCCCTTTAGCCACCGAACAGCGGTCACAGCTGTATTGAGCAGAATGCGCGACCGACCATCAATCTCATTCGCCAGAGTCTCCACCAACTTGCTGTAGCCCTCCGGCATGCGGAATGACGTGTTACCGTCTATTGACTCTTCCGCTTTTGTCGCTTTAACCAGCCAGTGTATGCCTACGCGTTCCGGGTCAGCGGCATGGAAGCCTTCCACGAAGCGTGCGGCCTGCTGCTTAGCCTCGGCAGAGTAATGTGTGTTTTCCATGTATTGTCGGAATGATTGGTCAGGACCGTCTACTGGTATCTCGTCAAAGAGTTCATCAACCTCTGTCCTCAGATTTCCAGAGTCTTCCCACTCGGCGCCAACCTTACTGCGAAATTCGCCTGTGATTTCGGCCAGCTTCAGATCTGCCGCCTGGACGGCACTCAATATCTCCGGCGGACGACCGTGCACAAACTCAGCACCCAGCTCAACCGGATAGCCGTCGTGATGTTGTGTGAAAATCCTGCCGCCCAGTCGTTCACGCGCTTCCAGCACCATTACATTCAGCCCGGCAGCAGCCAGGCGCTGCGTTGCGGCCAGCCCGGCGATTCCCGCGCCGATGACAATCACGTCTGCTGCCGACGTCATAAAGTTGATGTAGTTACGGTGGGCTTGGCTGCCCTTTGGGCGGTGGGCATCGGATAAACGCCCAGTGAGCGCGCAGCCCCAATATCCACATTGAGTATCTCTTCTTTGGGCGTCTTTTCCAGCCAGCCCTGGGCTCGCTTGATGGCGGAAGTAAACGTCCCGGTGGGCAGGACCGTAAGATCGACATAAAGAATGTCTTCACTCGCTGGGCCCAGACGCACCCCCACGAACGCGTGTCCCGGCACAATCACCACCACCGGACGCATGCCAAGGTTTTCCATCGCAGACGCAAACAGCACACTCACGTCAATGCAGTTCGCGTTATTCAGGATCAGCGTCTCGCGCGGCAGACGAATGCGCTGCGTCTCTCCCGGATAATTTCCAAAGGTGTATATGCTGCTGACATAGCTGATGCGCGATTGTCGCAATGCCTGAAACACAGCCTCTGCCTGAGCTCTTACCTGCGCGGTCAGCTCTGTACCGGCGGCCTGATTGTAGCCACGCATGCGTCCACCGGGAATAATCTTTTCCGCGCGTGAGACAAGTTGCAGCACCGCCTCATCATGCGGCGTGACCCACCGGGCGATCAACTGTGCGTTGGCGAACTTGCCACCCCAGTAGAGGTCAGAAGCGCTGTGAACAAACACGGGCCGCTGCTCCGCGAAGTTGTGTCCACTGACTGGCTCTTTTACCTCAACCGTCAGATTGGCCTGGCGAATCTCCTGATTCTGATAAGCATCAGGCAAGAGCTGCGGATCAAGATTGAAAGTGCGTACCTCATTCGGTCCGATCACCGCGGTTTCCCGCAGTTCTTCGGTCCATCCACGAACCTGTGCTGTGATCACCTGCAGCACTGGCCGCGAAGAAGTGTTCGCAATGCTCAACACTGCCACTGGCCAATAATCCACGGCCTTGCCGCCCGCCAGGGCAGGGAAAATCTCACCGCGTCCTGGCAGGTTAAGTTGATACTGAATTTGCAGAGGCGATACCGGCGCGGTCGTGGGGCGCATCTTGGCCGGCAAGGGTGGATCCGGCAGCGGTGCTAAGGCCAGCTTACGGATTGAGAACCACGTCCAGCCCAGTACACCGCCCAGACCGAGCGTGGTCAGAAAAAACACGATTGCCAGAACACGCGCGGTTTTGGCTGAGATTCTGGATACCATTCCTTCAGTTGGGTGACCGGGAGAACTGATTGGTTGCCGTAAACGGCAGGCAACCCCGGTGCACTAACATTATTACCTTTTTGCTCCCTGCCGTTGCAATGGAGGTGAAGACCTCCAGAATTCAGGGTCATCGGCGATCCACTCTCCAGCAGGATTGCTGATCGGCGGGTCCATTGCAAAGATAAACGTCTGCGTACTCACCACGGACGAACTCACTAACTCCCGCACACGCCCGCGCACGCTCTCGTCAAGATCGTCATAATCCACCAGTCCGTCCAGCGCTTCTCCCGCTTCGCGAAACGAATGATAAGGGGATAGCGTCAAGTATGTATTTTGCGGCATGCCGGATACTACCTGGTAAACCGCGCGATTGTCGGCCGCCGCCGCACGCTCGCGGACGCCGCGCAGCATCCTCTGGCTTTCTTCATACTCGCGTTCGTGACCTTGCACCACCTGCACCATGGTGGCGGTAAAGAATCGCGTTTGCGGACGCATGAGTCCACGGTTGTGTCCCAACTCTTCGCGATAGCGCAGAAACACCGTCCGCGGATCGGACACCAGATTGCTCTTCGAATCCATGATGCGACCCAGTTCGCTGCCCAGCGCGGCGTTACGAACGAAAGGTTCGGCGCTGCGCTCCATCGCCGCGTACGAATCAAACCCGGAGACAAACCACACCTCCTGCGGCCCGCTGATCGCCTGCAATGTCATGTAAGGCCATGTGTTGGCTCGTGAGCAGGCCATGGCAGCCTCGGCTTCAACGCGTTTGTACTCGGCCATCTTGCCCGGTTTCACCGGCTCGCGATAGATCTGCAAAATGTCAGGGGGAGGCGGGACCTGTACTTGCTGGGCCCACAACGGCGCGGCCATTGGCGCGAATAGACACATGTAGACCGCGAAAAATCGGAAGAGGGGACGCATAGCGTCACATTTAAGCAAACCCCAGCGCTGCTGTCATCCGAAAACAGGGGCTGGACCCGCACAAAAGTTCATGAAACTGCGCGAATGCGCTAAGAATGTAAACCGGCGGGCACTTTTGTATCCACAAAAGCCACGGCTTCTTCCAGCAATTCCTGCACAAGTTCGGGCGACGATGCTTCGGTATAGATACGCATCAGCGGCTCTGTGCCGGACGAGCGCAGCAGCAGCCACGCCTCAGCGCCTTTGTCCTTGATGGGTGTGTCCAGATAGAACTTGATGCCATCCAGGTTTTCCTTGCGCATGATTTTATAGCGACCAAGACTGGTGGTTTCATTGCTGGCGGCCCTGGCGATGGCGGCATCTTTCACGTCGTTGGGGATATGAAGATCGCGGCGCGCGTAAAAGTGTGGCCCGTATTCACTTTGCAGGGCGGCAACAAGCTGGCCCAGGCTCTTGCCTTCATCGGCCATCACATTGGCCAGCAGGAGCGCGTTCAAGATGCCGTCGCGTTCCGGCAGATGCCGTTGCAGGCCGATGCCACCTGATTCCTCACCGCCGATCAGAATTTCGCGTTCCATCATGAGGTCGCAGATGTACTTGAAGCCGATGCCGCACTCAATCAGTTTGCGTCCATGTTTGGCTGAGATACGGTCCAGCATGCGCGTGGTATTAAAGGCACGTACTACGTCGCCCGGCCAGTCTTTTGTCTTCAAGAGCCATTGCAGCAGGATCGAGTAAATTTTGTGCGAATCCACAAAACTGCCGTCTTCGGCGGCCGCGCCAATGCGGTCTGCGTCGCCGTCGGTGGCAAAGCCGGCATGGCATTTTTCTTTCACCACGATTTCCTGTAGCGCCTGTACATGCGGCTGTATCGGTTCGGGATTGATTCCGGGGAACAGCGGGTTCACTTCATTGCGGATCTGCACATATTGCACGCCGCGGCCGGCAAAAATTTCTGAAAGCACATTGCGCCCCGATCCATACATGCAATCAATGGCGAACTTGAAGTTGGCCTTGGCGATTTTGTCCAGGTCAGCGAATTTAGTAATTGCCGCAACGTATGGCGTCTTGAAGTCGGCTTCCTCGATCTTGGCCTGTGTTCCTTTAGGCATGGCTCCGGCGCGCACTTCAGCTTCAATCTGGCCGATGATTCCCGGTGTTGCCGATCCGCCATACGTCGCCTTGAACTTCACGCCATTCCAGTTCCATGGGTTGTGGCTGGAGGTAATCATCACGCCGCCGGCGGCGCCCAGATTTTTTACCGCGTAAGAGAGCGCCGGTGTTGGGGTGTAATCATTGGCGATCTTGACGCCGATGCCGGCCCGGGCAATCACCTCAGCCGTGGCCTGGGCAAAACCGCGGGAGCCAAATCGCGTGTCATAGCCGATCACGATGCCCTTTTTCGGGTCTTCCTTTTTGAGCACGTAAGCAGCTATCGCGCCGGCCACGCGACGAACATTTTCAAAGGTGTAATCGTCGGCAATCACGCCGCGCCAGCCGTCAGTCCCAAACTTAATTTCGTCCATGTTCGCCCAGGCTCCAGATTTTAAGATGAACGGTTATTCCTTGAAAGTCTTTGGCTGGTTAAACCAGCTCAGTCATCTTCTTTTCGTTCAGATATTTTACGATCTTGCCCACATCCTGGGAGTGTTCCCGCGTGGTGATCAGAATGGCGTCCTCGGTTTCCACCACTACCAGGTTGTCCACGCCCACGGCGGCAACAAATTTGTCCGGCGCATAGATGTAATTTCCTTTTGAGTTGACCATGTAGAGCGCTTTGCTTTCCACCACGTTCAATCCGCCGTCCTGCTTGCTGATAGAGTGGTGTTCATAAAGCGCGGCCCATGAGCCAAGGTCGTTCCATCCGAAATCAGCCCGCAGGCAGTAAAGATTTGACGAATGCTCACCCTTGGCGGAGCGCGGCTCCAGCAGCGCATAGTCAATGCTGATGTTTTCGCACCTGGGGTAAAGATCGGCAAACTTGGCTTCGAATTCCGGCGTGCCCCACGCCGCCGCAATCTCTTCCAGATAAGGTGTGGATTCGGGGAAATGTTCGCGCAACGCATGCGTCAGGGTGCGCACACTCCACATGAACATACCGCTGTTCCAGTAGTAGTTCCCGGCGGCCACAAAATCCTCGGCCTTCTCCTGGTTGGGTTTTTCCGTGAAGCGGCGGACTCGGAACAGATTGCGTTCCAGTTTTTCACCGGTTTCTATGTAACCGTAGCCTGTCTCAGCGCGTGTGGGCTGGATTCCCATCACCACGATATTCTCGCCCTTACTGGCAATATCAATGGCTTTGCGCAAGACTGCGCAGAATGCTTCTTCGTCACTGATAACGTGATCGGCGGGAAACATTCCTATGATTGCGCCCGGGTCCTGCCTGGCCAGCAGAAACGCCGCCAGGCCAATGGCCGGCGCGGTGTTTCGCGGCTCCGGTTCCACCACAATCTGTTCACTGGGAATGCCGGGGAGTTGGCGTTCAATCTCGCTGTTCACGAACCCATTCGTGATAATCCAGAAAGCTTCTTGCGAACTCAGGGGAAGCAATCTGTCCACAGTTTTCTGGATCATGGTTTGCTTGCCATCCAGCGCGAGCACCTGCTTGGCCAGTTTGCGCCGGCTGCGTGGCCAGAATCGCGTACCGCTGCCACCGGCCAGAATCACTGGATAAAAGCGCTGTGTGCTCAAGTCATAACTCCTTGGACTGAATTTGCGTGACCGCGGTTCCTGAAGGCGATAAAGAAAAGCTGGCTAGACCGACGCTTTATCCGCAGATTCCACTAACACCGTGTCCGGTTGCGTTACCACTCCAACCGGCACCGATGAGCATAGAAATTCCAGGTCCCATTGCGGCCGCAGCAAGAAAGACGGCAAGCTGGCCGGGATCACCACGGATTCTCCCGCTGCGAAAGTCAGTGGCTCCATGTCTTCAAATTCAATCACGCCGCATCCGCGCGTCGCAACCATGCACCACGTGGTCGCGGGAGCATGTTTTGGACGCTGGAACTGCCACGGCTGTTTTAATTCGAATCTATCTACGATGAAGCACGGTGATGTCACCAGGTTCTCTTGCGTCTTGCCCTGATTAGAAACCGCGGGTTCCCGCCGGACCTTCCCTGCGTGCGTGTGTTCTTTCGTCGCACGCAATCCGGCTTCAATATGCAGTTCACGCGGACGGCCATAATCATAAAGCCGGTACGTGGTGTCAGAATTCTGTTGCGTCTCCACAATCACCGCACCCGGTCCAATGGCGTGTACCGTGCCCGCGTCCACGTAAATCATGTCACCTGCCCGCACGTCAACCCAGTTCAGCAGTTCTTCCATGCGCGTTTCCCGGATGGCCTTTTCCACTTCCGCCTTTGTGGTTCCCGGTTTCAAGCCCAATCCTACTTGCGCTCCCTGTTCGGCGCTCAGTATGTACCAGCATTCCGTCTTGCCGCAGTTCTGCCCCACCATGCGCGCGCCGTCATCATCCGGATGCACTTGTACTGAGAGTTTATCGTTCGGAAAAAGGAATTTGATGAGAAGGGGGAAGCGCGCGGTGTCCTTCGCACCAGGGCCGATCAGGTCAGCTCCAAACTTGAGGCTGAGATCACCCAGGCTATGACCTTTCAGCGGACCATTGGCGACGAGGCAGGCGTCTCCTGTGAGCCATGCTTCACCGATCGGCGCACCCGTGATCTCGTGCGAATAGATGGGAGCAAGTGAGCGGGCGCCCCAGACCCGTTCGTGGAACTGCGGATGCAGCAGTAATGGATAAAGCTCAGGAGAATGATCTGCCATGCGTTTGCGTGCCACTCCAGGTACTCAGTGTCCCGAACCATTTTAGACTCGGAAAAAGCAAAAGGCGTTGTCCAGCAGCAGCTCGGCAACGCCTTTAAGATATGCTCTCGAAAAGACTTAGGTTACAGCTTGGAGAACCAATCCTGCATCCGCTCCAGGCCGCGTTTAATTTCCCCGGACGACGTGGCATAGGAGAGGCGGATATGTTCCTGAGTTCCAAACGCTTCTCCTGGCACAGTGACCACATGGGCTTCATGCAGCAGGCGTTTGGCAACATCCGCTGCCGATTTGATGCTGGCCTTCCCGAAATAGGCGGAAACATTAGGATACACATAGAAAGCGCCCATCGGACGAACGCAGGTGACGCCGGGGATTTTGTCCAGGGCCGCCAGCGTCTGGTCACGCAAGTGGATGTAGTCTGCCTTCATCTCCGCAATACACTGCTGCGGTCCGCTAAGGGCCGCTGCGGCCGCCTTCTGGATCATATGTGCGCTGCTTGAAGTGCTTTGACTTTGCAGCTTGGTCATGGCGCTCACCAGCGGGGCAGGTCCCAGGGCATATCCCAAACGCCATCCCGTCATGGCATAGGTCTTTGAAAGCGATCCCGCAATCACCAGGTGTTCTTTTACGTCCGTCACAGAACCTGCGGAGAAATTCCGTCCCGTGTAGTTCAGATAGACGTAGCATTCGTCGGCAATTACATAAATTCCACGCTTATGGGCCAGCTTCAGGATGGCCGTGAAATCTTCCGGCTCAATCACTGCGCCGCTGGGATTATTCGGACTGTTAATGATGATGGCGCGGGTACGCGACGTGATTTTCTGCTCGATCATGGCCGCGCTCAGGCGAAAATTATCAGACTCTTCGGTGGCCACGTAAACGCACTTTCCACCACCGTATTCAATGATGTCTTTGAATGAGACCCAGTAAGGGACGGGAAGAATCACTTCGTCGCCGTGGTCCACCAGCACCTGGATCGCATTGAACAGCGCCAGCTTGCCGCCCGTGGATGCGATTGCTTCTTCGGGTTTGTAGTTCGATCCAAAGTCCGTGGCATGGCGCTGCACGATGGCCGAGCGCAATTCAGGAATGCCGGCAACCGCCGTGTAGCGCGTGCAATTCTGTTGAATGGCAGCGATTGCCGCGTCCTTGATGTGTTGGGGCGTGGGGAAATGCGGCTCACCTGCACCGAATTCCACCAGATCGGCGCCGGCCGCCTTCAGCTTGGCGGCTTCAGCTACCACGGCCATGGTGGCCGAAATTTCAATACGGTTTACGCGATCTGTGAATTGTTTGGTTGCGGGTAAAGTCGCCATGCGTGGCCCTCACTTCTTTAAGTCGGCAATTCTGCCGCTGAATTTCTCGCCCAGCCGTTGTTCCACCAGCTCCGGAACCAGGCCGCGCACCGAGCCACCCAGCCGGAATATTTCCTTCACCAGCCGGGAACTCAGGTAGGAATACGCTTCCGCCGGCATCATGAACACTGTTTCCACCTGCGGGTGCAGCTTGCGATTCATCCACGCCATCTGCAGCTCATACTCGTAGTCGCTGATGGCGCGTATGCCGCGCAGAATCGCGCCTGCCTTCTTCTGCATGGCAAAATCCACCAGCAGGCCCTCAAACGCTTCCACGCGGACATTATCAAAGCATCTGGTCAACTGCTCTGACATTTCCAGACGCTCGGCAAGATTAAAGAGAGGGTCTTTCTCTGTGTTGCGGAGAATGCCAACAATCAGCTCATCAAATATCTTGCTGCCTCGCTCTATCAGGTCGAGGTGGCCGTTGGTCAACGGGTCAAACGTGCCGGGATAAATGGCGCGCACTAAATTCAAGTGGATTGTTCCTGCCGGAACTGCCTAGATTCTGATTTTATTCTGGATTACGGGATGCGGCAATGTTCATTTCCGGGTTGTGCCAATCTCCGCCACTTATTTGCGTTTTCCAAAGCCGAAAGTCTACAGACAGCCGAAAGTCTACAGACAAATGACGAAAGGCGAAAAAAGGTTCATGGCCGTCCTGCCACTTAGAGATCTATTTATCGTCACTTTACATCAGAGTCACAAGAAGACTATTTTGGTGAGTTGTTCAGATCTGCCTTACGAGCCATTGCCGAATGTCGAGCAAAACGCACCGCCGCGAAGAAACCCTGTTATTCGCTAAAAACTTTCTGCAACATCCCAGAATGCTGGGCTCGCTGATTCCGAGTTCGCGTTTTTTGGTGGACCGTCTGCTGTCTCAAGTGGATTGGGAACGTGCCAGAACCATTGTTGAATACGGTCCGGGAGTGGGCACCATCACCGCTCACATTCTTGGCCGCATGTCTCCGCAAACGCGACTCGTGGTCTTTGAGATGAATGAGGATTTTGTGTCCTACCTGAAACGTTCCTTCCCTGATCCTCGCCTGCATGTGGTGCATGGTTCAGCGGAAAACGTTCAGCGTGAGCTCGACCGCCTGAAGCTGGCTGGCGAGGATTACATCATCTCCGGCATTCCCTTTACCACAATGCCGGTTGAGCTGCGGGAGAAGATCATGGCCGAATCCCGTGAGGCATTGCGTCCGGGTGGCGCCGTGCTGGTGTACCAGTTCACTCGCGCCGTGCTCCCTTATCTGCGTTCGCACTTTAACCGAATTGATCAGGATTTTGAGCCGCGCAATATTCTGCCGGCACGGCTGTTTTATTGCACGCAAGACGCTGCTTAGACGAAAGCATTAACGGAGCGAGAAAAACTCACACCTCAATCACCACTTTGCCAACGCTTTGATTCGATTCCACGCGCGCATGGGCCTTGGCAATCTCCGCCAGCCTGAATGTGCTGTCGATGGTCGGCCGCAGCAGGCCCTCGGCGAATAAGGGCACAACTTCCTTCGCAAAAACGCGGGTCACCTGAATTTTCTCGTCCAGACTGCGGGCACGCAGAACGGTGCCGCAAACAGTCAAGCGTTTACTCAGCATGGAACGTGCGTCCAGCTCGTAATTACCGCCGCCCACAGTTCCCACCAGCATCATGCGGCCTTTGGCAGCCATTAGCTTCTGGCAGGTCTTTACATACGGGCCGCCAACCAGATCCAGAACCACGTTGATGCCTTTGCCGCCGGTCCATTCTTCTGCCGTAGCCACACACCGCAGCCAGGCCAACACCGCTGCCCACGGCATTGATCAACACGGTTTCGCCGGGACGGAGCTGCGCCTGCGTCCAAAGTGCGTCATGCGCCGTGATAAAGGCTTCGGGAATGGCCGCTGCATCGGTCCAGCTCATGCCCTTGGGGATTTCGACCAGCAAGTCCTCATGGGTGGCGACGAACTCTGCATGGGCGGCGCCGCCTAGAAGTCCAAAAACGCGCTGTCCCGGTTTCCACTTCTTTACCGCGCTGCCGATCTCCGCCACCTCTCCTGCAAACTCCATTCCGGGTATTTCCACAGGATAGCCAGGCGGTGGTGGGTACTTGCCCTGCCTCTGCAGCAGGTCGGCACGATTCAGCGCTGAAGCCCTTACCCGCACCAGAACCTGTGCAGAGTCAATGGATGGCCTGTCCACCTCCCGGAGTTCCAGCACATCAGGGTCGCCAAAACGGGCTATCCAGGCGGCCTTCATCTTCGCATCAGCACTCTTCGTTTCCGGCATTCACGTCTCCTAAAGCAGCGCCTTGATGGCAGTCAGGACGTTGATTGTAATGTGATTTGAATCACGGACGCACCCGCCCATCAGTCTTAGGATTGCTTCATGCTAGCGCGTCCGATATAGTTTTAGGAGCCATGTACGAGGATTTTCACGCTATCGACCGCTGGACCGGAAATCGGCTCCACTGCGTTTACCAGGCACTGATCGTAGCCATTGCCACGCGCCATGCCGACGCAGTTGACATAAAATTTTTAGTAAGCGGTCGGCCCGTTTGGATTGCGTTGCCGCATCCAACATGGATTGAGTACAAGCAGCGGACTGGCCGGGTCATTAGTGATCCGCTGGCCATCCTGATTGCCGGACATTTCCTGAAGACGGCCATTGAGAACGGTTCATATGAGCACGGCCGGGACATGTATACCCTCACCATGGAAGAAGCGCTTGTGCATTTGAACGCGGTTCTCAAGGAAGTTGGCGCGCCTCAGGACGCGCTGTTTACTACGGCCTGACGCCGAACTCAGCAAAACCGCTTTTTCTTTGCCTCTTTTATTTGGCCGGGCCGGTTTTGCTAACAGGAGATCCCTTAAGCCATGTCACAGACTTTGCCAGCCATTGATTCCACTGCTGCCCTGGAAACTCTTCTCAAAACCAACAAGGTCCACCTGAATATGCATCCTGGCGTACTGGTGGAACACTCCGTCCGCCTGGGCGAAAGCACGCTGGCCAGTAACGGCGCGCTCGTGGCGTACACCGGCAAATATACCGGGCGCTCACCCAAGGATAAATTCACGGTGAAAGATCCAGTCACCGCTGACCTGGTCAACTGGGGCGACGTAAACATCGCCTTTGATCCCGTGAAGTTTGATGCCCTGTTCGAACGCGTTCTGGAACATCTGCGTGGCCGCGAGCTGTTCGTGCAAGACCTGTTCTCCGGCGCGGATCCCCAATACCGCCTGCCGATCCGCGTGATCAATGAGTATGCCTGGCACAATCTGTTCGTGCGTCAGCTTTTCGTGCGCCCATCGGATGAAGAGCTAAGGAATCACAGCCCGCAGTTCACCATTATTTCAGTACCTGAGTTCCAGGCTGATCCGCAGCGTGATGGCACCCGCACGGAAGCCTTCGTGATTGTGAACTTCACCCGGAGGGTTGTTCTCATTGGCGGCACCAAATATGCCGGCGAAATGAAGAAGTCCATCTTCGGCGTGATGAATTTCCTGCTTCCTCAGAACAACGTGTTCCCTATGCATTGCTCTGCCAACGTCGGCAACAGCGGCGAAACGGCCCTGTTCTTTGGTCTCTCGGGGACCGGCAAGACGACCCTCTCAGCCGATCCCAACCGGCATTTGATCGGTGACGACGAGCACGGCTGGAGCTCTACCGGCATCTTCAACTTCGAAGGCGGGTGTTACGCCAAGTGCATCAAGCTTTCGCAGGAAAATGAGCCGCAGATCTGGAACGCCATCCGTTTTGGTTCGGTGTTGGAGAACGTAACGCTTGACCCTGTCACCCACGTTCCCGACTACAACGATGACAGCCGGACCGAGAACACGCGTTGTGCCTACCCAGTGGAGTTCATTGACAACGCGGTGATCCCTGGCGTCGGCGGCCATCCCAAAAACATCATCTTCCTCACAGCGGATGCTTTCGGCGTGCTGCCCCCCATCTCCAAGCTGAGCACTGACGAAGCAATGTTTCATTTTCTCTCCGGCTACACGGCCAAAGTCGCGGGTACTGAAGCCGGTGTAAAAGAACCTCAGCCCAATTTCTCAACCTGCTTTGGTTCGCCCTTTATGCCTTTGCCCCCGAAGGTATATGCGGAAATGCTGGGCAAACGTATGAAGGAGCACAACGCACAGTGCTGGCTGGTCAATACAGGATGGTTCGGCGGACCCTATGGCGTGGGTTCCCGTATGAAGCTTCCTTACACCCGCGCCATGGTCAATGCCGCCATTGAAGGCAAGCTCAACAATGTCGAGTTTGAAAAGGATCCCGCGTTCGGCCTGACCGTTCCCAGGACAGTGCCGGGTGTTCCGCCGGAGTTCCTGCGCGCTCGCGACGCATGGTCTGACAGAGCTGCGTATGACAAATCGGCCGCTGACCTGATTGCCCGCTTCGTTAAGAACTTTGAAAAATTTGACGCGCCGCCCAATGTCCGCGCAGCGGCCCCTGGCAAGAAGTAAACCCACTGCAAACTGCAGGAAAAATCCCTCGCCACAGCGAGGGATTTTTTTTGATTGATGTTCTTTGAGATCTTTAAATGAATGAGCAGAGCACTAGGCTACGCGCGTCTTGCGAAGTCTGTTGTTGACTGAAGCGCTGATGCGCTCGATGAAAGACACGGGCTCCTCGTCAGCATTGTGGCCTACGCGATCGCGCAGAAGCGCAAGAAATTCAGTAACACGCCGGACACGCTGATGTTCAATGCCATCGCGTACACCATCAGGATCCACAACGGATGCTGCTTCAATGTAGTTCCAAAGCATCAGGCGCATGTTGTCCACGGCGCCTTTCAGATCGGTCAACAGATCAACTTTTAGTTCAGCCGGTGTCTCTTTATCGGTGCCATCCTGGGAGCGCATGGCCAGCCAGTAGAGTTCGCTGTGTACAGCCGTCAACTCATCGGTAAGCTCTTTAAGATGGTTTACTAGTGCGTTAATATCTTCTTGCGTGTAATTGTCCTTCTCCATGGGTCTGAACCTCTGTCTAACTGTATGGTGTCTAGGATGCACTCTTTGTTGCATTAATTCCTGTTACCTAAGTACATATACCCCATGAAAACAGAACGTTCGTTGCCAAAATGGGACTTGGAGCCGCGCTCTTTTCAGTAAAAAGCCTGGATTTACGTCGAACATTAGGATGCTGTTAGTTCCAGCCAGGACGTTCTTACTACTTCGGCACCTCCATCCAGATGGCGCGCAGGCGCGGAAGTTACGGTTTAATGATTGGTAAACAACGCGCCGCAGGCGGGAGCCCCCGATCTTCCGGGGAGTTGTCACTCTGTGCGACACTCGCATCTGACATTGCTAACCGATATCTTTTCGCAGGAATACCCGGAATGTACTCAAGGAAGATCAGTGTGCGCTACCCGGCCGCGGGTGGATTGCAGCCGTGCCCCATGAAATGGCTGGATAATTTTTCCATGCGTAACTTCACCAACGATCCTATTTTTGATGACACCATTCCCTTGGCTGACGGCCTCATGGCAGTGGGAAGCCGCGTTCCGCTGGACCGGCTGAAGACGGCCATGGAAGATTGGTTTCGGCGCAAAATGTATCTGGACAAGACAACCGCCCTGGTGGTGGAAGAACTTTAGCTCCTGTCGTCTAACGCCTGGAATTCCATCAGGGCCGCTCACCTGCGGTTGGCGGATCTAACTCCTCAGTTAAATAGTTGCTTGCCTTTGTCTCTGCTCGGTGATAGAACTTCGCACCGCACCCAGAATCCATGATCAATCGTGAACGTCGCTCAAGCCGGCGTGGGGTGAGGAGCCACACACAATGAACATTATTCAGCGATTGGCTTTAGTGCTGTCGCTATTCGTACTGGCCGCCGCTTCCTTTGCGCAAACCTCAGCCACCGCGGAGTTGCGCGGCACGGTAAAAGACCCGAACGGAGCTGTCATTCAAGGCGCGTCCGTTTCATTGCGCGATGATGCCAGGAATATCGGACGCACGGCCGTCACCAACGGCAACGGCGATTACGTCCTGCTCTCAGTGCCACCGGGCAGTTATACCCTGACGGTTTCCGCCAAGGGTTTTGCCAGGCTGGTGGCCAGGAACGTGGGGCTTACCGTAGGCCAGGCGGCGCAATATCCAATCACCATGCAATTGGAGACGGCACAGACGGAAGTCACCGTTACTGGCGAAGCTCAACTCATCGAAACCGCCAAGACCTCAACCAGCACCACGATTGGACAGGAACGTATCGATAACCTGCCGACCAACGGCCGCAACTACGTCAATTTTTCCCTTACCAACTCCCAGGTACAGCGTGACGTGGCTCCCAGCATCGGTGCAGCGCCGACATCAGGCCTGAACTTTGGCGGCCAGCGCGCACGCTCCAACGCCGTGAACGTTGACGGCATGGATGCCGTGGACAATTCGGTCAACGGTATCCGTTCCACGCTCTCACAGGAAGGCGTGCAGGAATTTCAGATCATCACCAACGGTTATGAGGCCGAGTACGGCCGCGCCTCTGGCGGTGTGGTGAACATCATCACCAAGTCCGGTACCAATGATTTCCATGGCAGTGTGTTTGGCTATCTGCGCAATCGCAATATTCAGGCGGAGAACCCTTTCAGCAACACTCCCAACCCCGCATATACGCGTGCACAGGCTGGCGTGGCCTTTGGCGGCCCGTTGAAAAAAGAAAAAACTTTCTACTATTTCTCGTTTGAAACCACACGGCGGCAGGAGACCGGCTTCTCCACCATCGGGCAAAATAATTTTGGGCTGGTTCCGCTCTCGAATGCTGCGAGTTTTGGCTTGCCGGCCGGATCGCTGGTGACTCCCGCTCAGGCCCAATTCCTGGCTGGGGCTCCCCCTTCGTCCAGCCCGTTCTTTCCGGTTTTTGCCGGTTATGCGAGGCTAGCTGCGGGTGGCAGCGCCGTTGCGTTGGCTGGTGTTCCGGGCGCCGCTGGACCACTTGGCGCGTTCCCGACCTCAGGTGCGCCATTACCGGCATCATTCCACAGCCTGTTGAGCCAGGTGGGCAACTATCCCGTTTCTGAAGCGACTGACGTTTATTCGCTCCGCATCGATCACAAATTCAGCGCCAACAACCAGATCATGCTGCGTGGCGGCCTCAGCCCCAGTGATGTGACTGGTATCCAGGTCAACGCCCAGAATCAGGACTTCGGCCAGAACGCCTTCTCGCGTACCTCAACCCAGAACTATCACGATGGCAGCATCGGCGTGCAGGACACCTGGATTCTGGGTGCGAACAAGATCAATGATCTCCACTACCAGTACTCGCGGCGCGGACTGCTCTATGACTTCTCGCGTGGCGCCGGCGGTGGTGACGTAGCGGTGAATATCCCCGGCTTCGCCTTCTTCGGACGCGAGCCGTTCTCGTTCGTACAACGCGTGGAACAGCGCCATCAGATTGCTGATAACTTCTCCTGGATTAAAGGCCGCCACAACATCAAGTTTGGCGCCGATATCAACCACCTGCCGGTCACGGCGGACTTCACCGTCAACTTCGGCGGTATTTACAACTTCGGTGAATTGTCCGGTGGTTCTCTGAACAATGCCTTTAGCAGCTTCCCGAATTTCTCCGCCGTCCAGGCTTACGGTCTCGGCATTCCGCAGGTCTTCATACAGGGCGTCGGCAACCCGCATGACACCTTCACCATGAACACTATGGGCTTTTTCATCCAGGACTCCTGGCGCGTAAGCAACAAACTCACGGTGAACTATGGAGTTCGCTATGACTATGAGCTCTCGCCGGTGTTCAACGCCACCAACGCCCTATCGCAAACTGCACAGGACGCTCTTGGCATCACACAGGGCATTCCGCGTGACAGCAACAACATTGCGCCGCGTCTTGGCTTGGCCTTTGATCCCAAGGGCGATGGCAAAACGGTCTTCCGCGCGTCCTACGGCCTGTTCTATGACCATCCGTTGCTGGCCTTGGCTTTTGACTCTGACGTCGCCGACGGTAGTCAGGCTCCGCAGTTCATTCTGTTCGGCGGATCGCCTTGCAATCCGGCCGGACCGGCCTCTCCGTTGAACGCGCTGAACCTGAATGCGACCAATGCGTTCCAGGGTTTGCTGGACAAGGGCAACTGTCTGCCTCCAGGCCTTTCCACCGGACTCAACTACCAGAGCGCGCAGCAGAGGTTCAACGCGACTCCCAATGCGCCTTCACTCTTCACCAACCAGCAATATCTTGCTTCTGGTGTCCCTCTCATCTCACAGCCGTTTGGTTTTCCTACTGGAAAGAACTTCCAGTACGGGTATGCTGAACAGGGCAGCCTCTCAATTGAACATGATCTTGGGCATGAGATGTCTTTCAGCGCCGCCTACAACTTCACCGGCGGCCACCACCTGAATCGCCCCATCAACGTAAATCCCACGAATCCAAAAGCTCTGATTGAAAACTGGGAGCGCGCCAACGCTGCCGGTGGTGGATTCACCAACCCGCTAAACGTGAATACCTGCGGCGTGGGTCCGGCAGGGCCCTTTGTTCCCGCGGCCCTCATGAGCTTCTTCCGCAAGTCCGGGCTGAATCCTTCACTCACCGGTTTGTTCCCGCCAGCCTGCATCGGATTGGCAAACCAGGTTGCTTCTCAGTACGGATTGGGCGTAGGTGCGCCGGTTCCGTTCAGTGATATGGTAGCCAACTTGTCGAATGGCAGTTCGGTCTATCACGGACTCACGGTGAATCTCCGCAAGCGGATGAAGAGCCACTTTGAGTTCCTGGGCTCTTACACGTGGTCGCATGCGATTGATGACTCCACTGACCTGCAAACGCTGCTGTCTCCGCAGAATGACAACAAGCCATCCGCGGAACGCGCCAACTCCACCTTTGATCAGCGTCACCGTTTCGTCTTCAGCGGCGTTTACCAGACCGGAAGGGCCGGAAGCGGTTTCTTCGGCAAAGTGCTGAGTGACATCACGGTTGCTCCTATTATCGAGTTCAGTTCCGGACGACCGTATAACGTCGTGACTGCCACGGACCAGAACTTTAACTTCAGTACATCCACGGATCGTCCTAATGCAGTTTCGCCCAGCGCGCCAACCAATGCTTGCGGGTTCCCGACCGTTGCTTCCAAGGCCTCTCCCACTGGAGCCTTCCAGATCCCCTGCTTCGTTGACGGCAATCCCATTGATGGATCATTCACGGGGTCACTGGACGGCAATCTTGGACGCAATGCCGGTACCCGTCCCATGACCATCTTCACTGACATGCGCATAGCCAAGTTCATCAAATTTGGGGAACGCATGAAGCTGGAAGGATCGGTGGACGCATTCAACTTCATCAACCGGTTTAACGTGGCTGACGTGAATTCGCTGTACACGGAAGCCGGCCAGCCGACGGCGGCTTTTGACCCTCGTCAGTTCCAATTTGGCTTGCGAGTAAGCTGGTAGCATCCTGAAAGTAATCAGGCCCCGACCTGGGTGTCGGGGCCTTTATTTTTGTTCCAAACTCAAAACAAAGAAGTTAGTTCACCCTCATACGTAACCCCTCAAACTGCCATTCTGCGCCTAATTTCGTCAAAACAAAGGTATTATGAGTGGGATGCGGCATTTAAACGCTAAACGACTGTTCATCAGGCTGGCCTGTGTTGGCCTTGGCGTCAGCACCTTGTTCCTGGCGTCGTGCGAAACCAAGGAAGCCAAAAAATCGGCCAAGCCTCCGGTGCAGGCTCTTGCTCCAACGCAACAGCAGCAGCAACCAACGCCGGCAGCTCCGTCCACCACTCCCACACCGCCCTCGGCCGAGCAGGCGCAGAGCGTGGAAAAGCCCGACGCCGCAGCCCAGACTATCGCAGAGGCGGAGAAGTCATATGAATCCGGCCAGACCAACTACAAAGCCGGTCATCTGGACGCCGCCAAGCAGGACTTCAATCACGCCGTCGACATCCTGATGCAGGGCCCGGTTGACATCAAGTCCGACGCCCGTCTTCAGCAGGAGTTCGACAAGATCACAGACGAGATTAACAAGCTGGAGATGGTGGCCTTCAAGGCTGGTGACGGATTCGCCGAACAGCAATCCGAGCCCGCTCCGATTGACGAAGCCAACACCGTCACTTTCGCCGTTGATCCCAACGTGAAAGCCAAAGCCGAAGCGGACCTTCCCAACTTACAGTCTGACCTGCCGCTGATGATCAACGATTACGTCGCCGGTTATATCAATTACTTTTCCACTCGCGGCCGCGGAACCTTCGAAGGCGCGCTGGTCCGTTCCGGACGTTACCGGGAAATGATTTTGAGGATTTTCAAGGAAGAAGGCGTCCCCCAGGATTTGATTTATCTGGCGCAGGCAGAGTCGGGTTTCAAGCCATTGGCATTGTCCCGCGCGCGTGCGCGAGGCATGTGGCAGTTCATGGCCAGCCGGGGCGTTGGCTACGGTTTGCGTCGCAGCTGGTGGATTGATGATCGTCAGGACCCTGAAAAGGCCACCCGCGCTGCCGCAAGACATCTGAAAGACCTCTACAACCAGTTTGGCGACTGGTATCTGGCCATGGCGGCCTATAATTCGGGCCCGGGTAACGTCCAGCAGGCCGTGAAGCGCACTGGCTACGCTGATTTCTGGGAGCTCTATAAGCGCAATGTGCTACCCGGAGAAACCAAAAATTACGTTCCTATCATTCTGGCCATGACCATCATCTCCAAAAACCCGGCGCGCTACGGCCTGGACACCGTAACGCCGGAACCGCCGTTGCAATATGACGTGGTCAAGGTGAACTATCCGGTGGACCTGCGTCTGGTGGCTGAATGTGTGGACGCTCCCGTGGACACGCTGGTGGACCTCAATCCCAGCCTGCTTCGCCGTACCACTCCCAAAGACCAGCCGTATGATCTTCGCGTTCCTGCCGGCAGCAAGGAAATCTATGAAACCGCCATTGCATCCATTCCGGAAGATAAGCGGGTAGCCTGGCGCTATCACAAGGTGCAGGCGGGCGATAGTTTGACCGCTGTGGCACGCAAATATCACACCACAGAAAAAGCCATCGCTCAGGCTAATAACCTTCAAGGTACAACTCTTGCGCCGGAAACAAAGCTGGTGATTCCAATCAGCGCGTCAGCCGCAGGATCAGGCAGGATTGCCTACTCGCGCTATCCCAGCCGTTATAAAGCTCACAGCGGCGATACCGTGGTATCCGTGGCGGAGGATTTTGGCGTGCCGGCCGATCGCCTACGTCGCTGGAACCGGCTGAAAGGAAACGAGTTACGGCGAGGTCGTGTAATCCTCGTCTACAAGCCTTTAGGTCCCGGTGATGCGGACCGGGCGCCGGTATCGCATCACAAAAAGTCAGCTCATAAGACTCACAAACCACCTGTGAGGAAGAGCGCGGCCACTCCGTCAAAAGAAAGTCTTGCTGCAAGTTCGCGATAAGCTTGATTATTCTTGGTGCAAGTTGCACACTGAGATGCCCGCGGAGTTGACATTCGAATCGTGCACCTTGATATAATCCGCGCCGTTGAGTTCGCGGGATGGATGTAGTCGCGGCCCTAATTTCTGGAGGAACTATGAGCTTTCACGACGAGACCCTCAAGGCAAGACACGAGGACGACATGGACGATGATTACGGTGAGACGGGCGGCATGAGTGGCAATTCCATGGAAGAGGATTACGACGAAGAGGAAGAAGAATCGATCGGCGCTGAATCTGGCGGTGGAACCGTAGCTGGCCCCGAGGACAGCTCAACTCCCAGTGCCCCGACACCCAGTCGCGCAGCCAAAGCAGGCGGCGCAAAAAAGAAACCTGCGGCCAAGAAAAAGGCAGCCAGCAAGAAGAAAGCCCCCGCCAAAAAGAAGGCTTCGGCTAAAAAGAAGTCGGCGGGCAAGAAAAGTTCCGCAAAGAAGTCCAGCAAGAAGTCAGCTAAAAAAGCGTCCAAGAAGAAGGCTGCCAAGAAATCTGGTGGAAGCAAGAAGAAGTCCGGACGTCGTCGTTAAAAAGTCTCAGAAACAGATTTCATCAGAAAATAGGGCCGCGGTTTCCGCGGCCTTTTTTCCTTAGTGTTTCCAGACAAAAGAAAAAGGCGGTCGCATGACCGCCTTCCGCATTTCCGAACTATTTCTTTACGCGTAGATACCGCGCAGTTTGATGGTATGGGCCACACGGCTCATCGCCAGCATATAGGCCGCAATGCGATTGTTAACGTTGTGCGTCTCAGAGAAGTGCACCACGTCCACAAACGCCTCCTTCAGAATGAATTCCAGCTGCTCATTCACGGCTGATTCCTTCCAGAAGTAGCCCTGCCGGTCCTGGACCCACTCAAAGTAGGAAGCAGTCACGCCGCCTGCATTGGCAAGAATGTCAGGAATCACGAACACTTTCTTATCGGCAAGAATATCGTCAGCGGTTGCAGTGGTGGGACCATTCGCGCCTTCGCAGATGATTTTTGCCTTGATGTTGCTGGCGTTCTGGCTGGTGATTACGTTTTCGGTGGCTGCCGGAATGAGGATTTCACAGCCGGTGATCAGCAGCTCTTTCGGGTCTGCTGCTTCCGCGCCGGGAAAGCCCACAATGCCCTTGTTGGCATTGCGATCACGGTATTGCAGCAACGCGTCAATATCAATGCCGTTGGAGTTGAACAGGCCGCCGTTGTATTCGGCAATTCCGATAATTTTATAACCGGCATCGCGCATCAGCTTGGCCGCGTTGGAGCCTACGTTGCCAAAGCCCTGCACGATCACCCGTGTATCTTCGCGCCGCATATTGAACTTCTTGAGCGCCTCGTCGCAGTTGATCATCACGCCGCGTCCAGTGGCTTCACGGCGACCGCGAGATCCGCCAATGTTAATCGGCTTGCCGGTAACCACAGCCGTCACGGTCTGCCGCATATGCATGGAGTAGGTGTCCATCATCCAGGCCATGGTCTGCTCATTGGTGTTCATATCCGGCGCGGGAACGTCCTTTTCGGGTCCCAGGAACTCGATCAGTTCAGCAGTGTAGCGGCGGGTGAGCTTTTCCAGTTCGGAGAGCGTGAGCTTCTTCGGGTCGACAATGATGCCGCCTTTGGCTCCGCCGAAAGGAATGTTTACCACGGCGCATTTCCACGTCATCCAGCTGGCCAGGGCGCGGACTTCGTCCAGGGTCACATCAGGTGAGTAGCGGACGCCGCCTTTTGCAGGTCCGCGTGCGATAGAGTGCTGCACACGGAAACCGGTGAAGACTTCGATACGGCCGTCATCCATGGATACCGGGATGTGGACGATGATCTCACGTTGGGGGTACCGCAGAATTTTCCACAGGCCCTCGTCGAGGTTTAGTTTTTGCGCAGCAAAATCGAATCGAGCTGCCTGTGCTTCCCAGGGGTTCAGCTCCTGTTCCAGTGATACGGTTTTCATTTGTGCTCCAACGAATTTAAGACAAACGGAAAAGTATAGATACGGCCAGCCAGATAAGGCAATCAGGAGGAACCGGAAGTCTATACAGCGGCAGGTCCTGCTGCGAACCTCCAAGGAAAGTCCACCAAGAGAACGTGCAGTTTTTCCTCGACCATTATAGCTGCTCGCAGGCCAAGCTAAGCTCTCTGCGGGGTGTCTCACACTTCATGCAGTTATTTTTGATTTGGAACCATCACTTGATCCTGGAATATCACTCGAAATATTCCGGACGATTTCGGCGTTTTCAGCCTGAGGCCCAAGGTCCCATCCCCGCGGCAAGACTTCCTTCAATGTCCATTCGATGCGCGCGATTGACTCATTGATCAAGGTGCCGGCTTTATTGTCATCGTGCTGGTAGCCGTAATAAGCAACCACCTGCAACGCGTTGCGGACATGGTGATTCATTACCGCAATGGTTTCAAGTTTTTGCTCCAGCAGGCGCTCTTTTTCCCGGGTGCGGGACCGCGCCTGCCAAAAGAGCGCGGCGGCTACAAGCCCAGTTAGAAGATTCGCAAGTAACAGAACGTCAAAGCGAGGTACGCCCTCTTTCAACAACAGGCGATCAAATCCGTATCCAACAACCCAGATTAGAAGAGCGAATAATAAGAAAGCCAAAACGGATTTAAAACTCGATGAATTCACAACCCTGGACTTCATGGCCCTGGTTTTCATCACACTTGTTTTCATCACACCGGTTTTCATAACGCTGGACAACTCAACTTCTTGTTTCGTTCATTAAAATCATCTCACAATCGCGATGGGTGAGAGCTTGAGTCAGGCGAATAAGCGGCGGTTTACAAACATTTTGTCAGTCACGTTAAGATGAATCTCTGAAACTTGGAGCTAAGGAAAGAAAACCATGTCGTCAGAAAAGAAAGCAGCTCGTCTTCTTGATCTTCATCACGCCTCCACGCCGGTTGTGCTGGTGAATGCATGGGACGTGGCCAGTGCGCGCATTGTGGAAGACGCAGGATTTCCGGCCATTGCGACCACCAGTGCTGGTGTGGCCAACGCGCTTGGTTATCCCGATGGGCAGAAAGTCTCATGGGAAGAGATGTTGCACCAAATCGCGAAGATTGCATCGGCGGTGCAGGCGCCCGTGACAGCCGATATCGAATCCGGATTTTCAGCCGATGGGCAAGCATTGCATCAGGCAATCACTGAGGTGATCAAAGCCAGCGCCGTGGGCGTGAATCTGGAGGATCTAGTCCCCGATGGCGAGCGGCACGGATCACTCTTCAGTGTTGCCGACCAGGTCCAGCGCATCAAAATTGCGCGGGCTGCCGGTGAGAAGCTTGGAATTCATCTGGTGATCAACGCCCGAACGGACGCCTTCTGGCAGACCGGCGCGGAGCCTTCCGCAGCCATGGCCAATACTCTTGAACGCGGGCGCGCCTACCTTGACGCCGGCGCAGACTGTGTTTTTATTCCGGGCATGCGCGATCCGAAAAAAATAAAGACTGTTGTGGAGGCCTGGAATGCGCCGGTGAATATCCTCGCCGGGCCCGGTGTACCCTCAATTACCGAGCTGGGGAAATTGGGAGTGAAGCGCGTGAGTTTTGGTTCTGGCCCCATGCGGGCCGCCATGGGTGCGTTGCGTAAGATCGCGCAGGAAGCGTTGACTTCAGGTACGTACTCAACCATGGCGGAGATGGCTATCCCGTACGAAGATATCAATGGGTTATTCGAGAAAAAGGGAAGCTAGCACCGGCAAGTGCCCTAGAGAAGAATTTCCATGCCTTCAGATGCGGCCCGCACCTTGGGATAGTACTCGCGCGCTTTGGTCACCACGGAATCGATGCACGCGTCAGTATGGTCGGGGTCATGATGAAAGAGCACCAGCTCTTTAGCGCCGCTTTGCATGGCCACATTCACTGCTTCGCGCCAGTGGCTGTGTCCCCAGCCCATCTTGTGGGCTGAATATTGTTCGGGCAGGTATTGAGCGTCATAGATCAGCACGTCAGCGCCTTCGGCCAGTTCCCGCACACTTTTATCGAACTCAGCATTGCCGGGTTCGTTGTCTGTGGCATAAACCAGAATGCCGCTCTTGGTCTCAACGCGGAAACCAAGGCAGCCCTGCGGATGGTTCAACCGTCGGGAGTGAATCACGCAATCGTCAAACTCCAGGCGGCCTTCGTCAATATCAAAGAACTCACGGCTGGCCGCCATTTCATTCATCTTGACGGGAAAGAACGGATCAGACATCTGCTCTTCCAGCGCGCGCTGCATGCCGCGAGTGCGATTGGATGAGTGAAAGGTAAACGAGTTTTTTGGATTGTTATATGTTGAACCGCGAACACCCCAGAACCTGACAAGCATCCGCAATCTTCCTTAATTGCACGAATGGATCAGACGCTTAACGAGTGACTCCATCCTGAGGCACACAATTGTCTCTATATTTGGGGCTTGATTTAATTGTAAAAAGTATATGACAAAAGGCTGGTTAATAGCAGCTCCAGCACGTCACCAGCGTGTAGTTTTTGCTCAATTCAAGTACGTGTCCCTCTGGTCGCTCACGTGATCGTTTAAGATATTTGGCCATGCTCTTTCCCGACTTCAGGCAGTTCCAGGCACTCGCTGAGAAGGCAAGTCTTATCCCGGTGGCTAAGACGGTGGCGGCCGACCTGCGCACGCCGGTCTCCGCGTTTCTCAATATCGCGGCGGATGAACCCCGGGCGTTTCTGCTGGAGTCCGTGGAAGGTGGCGAGAAGGTGGGTCGCTATACATTCCTGGGCGTCCGGCCATATATGGTGCTGCGCGCGCGGGGAGCTAAGATGACGATTGAGCGCGGTGCCAAGAAGCAGGAAGTTGAGGGAAGCGTGTTCAAGGTGCTCGACGGCCTGTTGCGCGAGCATACTCCCGCCCACGTTCCCGGCCTGCCGCCATTCACTGCCGGCGCTGTAGGCTTTTTCTCTCACGATGCAGTCCGCCAGTTGGAGAAGCTACCCGAAACGGCCAAAGATGACCTGAAGCTGCCCGATTGCGTGCTGATGTTTTTTGACCGTCTGCTCGCCTTCGACCATGTGCGCCACGAGATTTTCATCATCGCCACGGTGGACTTACGCAAGCAGTTGCCGCGCAAAGCGTATGACCTGGCGGTCCGCGATATTGAGAAAATTGAAAAGCAACTAGCGTCCCCGCTGCCAAAGAAATATCTGCGATCGCCAGAGCCGAATAAGGGCAAGTTGAAGGTCTCGTACTCCGTGAGCAAGAAGCAGTTCATGCGCACGGTGGAGAAAATCAAAGAGTACATCATGGCCGGCGATGTATTTCAGGCCGTGCCCTCTCTGCGTGCTGAGCTTGAGCCAGGCGTGCCGCCGCTGAATATTTATCGCGCTCTGCGCCGTGTCAACCCATCACCTTATATGTATTACCTGCGGATGGATGAATTGACGGTGCTGGGAACATCACCGGAAATGCTGGTGCGCGTCTCCGGCAGCAAGCTGGAGTACCGGCCGATTGCCGGCACACGCAAACGCGGTCGCGACGAGGCAGAAGATTTGCGTCTGGAAAAAGAACTGCTTGCCGACGAAAAAGAGCGTGCCGAACACGTGATGCTGGTGGATCTGGGACGCAATGACATGGGACGCGTCAGCGAGTACGGTACGGTGAAGGTACGCGATCTCATGTTCGTGGAGCGTTATTCGCACGTGATGCATCTGGTTTCGGCCGTGGAAGGCAAGCTGCGCAGTGATCTCAGTCCAGTGGACGCGCTGGCGGCGTGCTTCCCCGCAGGAACGCTCACCGGTGCGCCCAAAGTGCGGGCGATGGAGATCATTGAGGAAGTGGAACCGGTGCGCCGAGGAATTTATGGCGGAGCCGTGCTCTATGCGGACTTCGCCGGCAACCTCGATTCCTGCATCGCGATCCGCACCATGCTCGTAAAAGGAAAGAAGGCCTACGTGCAGGCCGGCGCCGGCATTGTGGCGGACTCTGTCCCGGAGAGCGAATACCAGGAATGCATCAACAAGTCGCAGGCCCTGGTGCGGGCGGTGGAGCTGGCGCGTTCGGGCGAGTAAGAGCTTTACCGCGGATAAACGCGGATGATCGCGGATCAAAAGCGCTTTTGAGTTGAACTCGGTGATGAAGGCATTTATGGGTGCGGCATATGACGAAAAATTTAAGACAAGTTTCGATCCTGTCGACGATCACCTTCTTACAGCGATATCGCTCCCCTTGTCATCCTGAGCGCAGTCGGAGCGTATGCGACGACGTAGTCGAAGGATCCCGAGAATGTGAATTGTATCCATGCAGCGTCAGGGAATTCTCTCGAGACCGTTGGTTCTGTTATGGCGAGCCGCCAAGAGGAACTACCAATCACCAATGACAAGTCACCAATTACCAATCATGAAACCACTTCTCTTTAGCTTGCTTCTCATCTCTTCCATGCACGCTCAATGGCAAAAGGCCGATGTTGAAACCACCGCGAGTTTCCGCGGGCTTGAGGTCATCAACGCGAAAGTCATCTGGGCCAGCGGAACCGAAGGCACCGTGATTCGCACCGTAGACGCCGGAAAAACGTGGTCAGTCATCACTGTCGCCGGTGCAGAGAAGCTCGACTTCCGCGGCATCAAGGCCTTTGACGCGAACACAGCCGTGATCATCAGCTCCGGCCCGGCGGAAAAAGGCCAAGCCAAAATCTTTCGCACCACGGACGGGGGCAAATCCTGGAAGCTGGCCTTTGAAGAAAAGCGCGCTGGGATTTTCTTTGATGCCGTGGCTTTCTGGGATAAACAACACGGCATCGTGCTGAGCGATCCCATCGACGGCAAGTTTGCGCTGTTCACTACTGACGATGGCGGTTTGACATGGAAACAGCTACCACCGTCGTCTCTGCCCCAAGCTCTGGCCAACGAAGGCGCCTTCGCCGCCAGCAATTCTTGCTTGGTTGTGCAGGGAAAGAATAACGTCTGGTTCGCCACCGGCGGAGCGAGCGTGGCCCGCGTCTTCCATTCCAGCAATCGCGGCAAAACCTGGCAGGTGGCGGAGACGCCCATGCATCCAGCGAACGCCTCGTCAGGAATTTTTTCGCTGGCGTTTAGCGACGAGAAAAACGGCATCGCTGCTGGCGGAGATTATCAAAAGCCAGAAGGATCAGATCTTCCCAATATCATGCGCACTTACGACGGTGGGCAGACATGGCAGGCGGCAATGCCAACGAACCCTGCCGGAGTTTATTTTTCGACTGTGGCGATCCGCAACAAAAAGATTTTCGCTGGAGGCATCAAGGGAATCTGGACCAGTGCCGCTGAGTGGAAGAACGAATCAGCGGAGAACATAAACGCCGTGATCGCCGGAACTGATGTCGTGTGGGCGGTGGGACCTAAAGGGCTGGCCTTGAAGAATATTCTGCGTTGATGCCTGGCTGCATTGAATCCATCAAACCCAGTCATTCTAATCGTCTGGAACCAACGCGATCGTGATGAATTTGTGTGGTCAGCTTTTGGCTTTATCAGTGTTAATCAGCGTTATCTGCGTTCATCAGCGGCAAGATTTGCTTTCGCTTGTCTCTCTAAAATTTTGTGTTCGGTAGGGATCCCTCGCTCCGCTCGGGATTAAAAATCAAAAAGCGCAACAAATTGAAAGCCCCCAACATCGTTTCCGATGATGAGGGCCACAAGTGATGCTGGATCTATAAGCCGAATTTTGTACGGCGTTACCGCCGTGACAGTCATTCCTCTAGGCCGGCCATTACTGGACGGCTCAAGCGACCTACCCGGAAGTTTGGCGCACCGAGCCGGCACGCATAAGGCTTTTTTTCAAGGGCTCCGCAACGGCTTTCGCCTGCTTCGCCCTCGCATTCGGCTGGAGCAGTACGGCTCTCGCCGTTGCTCACCCGAATACCACCTTATTCCTTCCCTATTTGGTCTTGCTCCGTGTGGGGTTTGCCATGCCCCGCGCATTACTGAGCGGGCGGTGCGCTCTTACCGCACCTTTTCACCCTTACCCTGGGGCGTCAACTTGAGGGCTCCGCAACGGCTTGCGCCTGCTTTGCCCTCGCGTCTGGCTCGAGCGAGCCAGCTCTCGCCGTTCGCTCACCCACTCCAGGGCGGTATATTCTCTGTGGCACTTTCCGTCTTACGGACTTGAATCCGCAATCCCGGACGTTATCCGGCACACTGCTCTTCGGAGTTCGGACTTTCCTCTCTCCACCTGGCACAGCCCAGAATATCTGGCGTTCGCCAAGGGACAGTGACTATCCGATCCAGCACCAACTACACAATATTATAAATGTTTTCGTGCGGTTCGCGGATTTCGTACATACTTGTCACGCTGTCCGGGCAAACTGCTCACATTCGCTCCTCGCCACAATCGCGAATCAGTACCCATATGATCATCAAAATAAAAGCGACAGGATTTTCCTGCAGCCCGAAGCAAGTTTGCGCATCCAACTACGTTCAGAGTAGGGTAAAGCTTTACCGAACCACCCGGGACGTTTATGAACGCTGGCACTCCGGGTAGAATGGACCTTGGCTATCAGCAAGTAATGTTGAATTTTTTACCAGGTGTTCTCACCACTGGACTAGCTTTGTGCGGCATCGGATTTTATCTGCTTTGCCTGTTCAGTGCCCGCACATTCCTGCGTTCCAGGAAAAGTGACAGCCCTGCCTTTTCCCCCGCTGTTTCCATACTCAAGCCTCTGCGTGGCGTTGATCCTGCCATGTATGAGAGTTTCCGCAGCCATTGCACGCTGGACTACCCGGAATACGAAATCATCTTTGGCGTAAATCATAGCGATGATCCGGCCGTTGAAGCAGTACAGAGGCTGATGGCGGAGTTCCCTCTGCAGCGAATTCAACTGGTGGTCTGTCCGCAAGCATTGGGCAACAATCGCAAAGTCAGCAATCTGGTGCAGATGCTGGCGCTGGCCCGCTACGATCACATCCTCATCAACGATAGTGATATTCACGTGAAGCCGGATTATCTGCGACGCGTGATGGCCCCGTTTGCGCGGCCGGAAGTTGGCATGGTGACATGCCCTTATCGCGGCATTGCGGCGGACACGCTGGGATCAAAGCTGGAATCCATGGGCATCAGCACGGAATTTATTCCTGGTGTGCTGGTGGCGCGCCAGATCGAGCATGGAATTCATTTTGCGCTGGGATCCACGCTGGCCGCTTCACGCAAAGCTCTAAACGCCATCGGCGGACTGGAGCCTCTGGTCGATTACCTCGCCGACGATTTTGAACTCGGCTTCCGCATTGCTAAGGCTGGCTTTGAAGTGGTGCTGGCCGATGTTGTGGTGGAAACCCATTTGCCCGCATACACGTTCCGGCAATTCTTTGAGCACCAGTTGCGCTGGGCCCGCAGCACACGTGATTCACGCCGCATGGGCTACCTTGGCCTGTTACTTACGTTCGGCCTGCCCTGGGCGATCATCGCCGTGGCTCTTGCTGGCGGCGCGTGGAGGAGTTGGGTTGTACTTGCTCTGGCCGCAATCCTGCGCGCAGCGGTGGCGTTGCAGGTGGGAGTAGGTGTGGTCAACGATCGCCCCGTGTTGAGGAACTTGTGGCTGCTTCCTCTGCGTGACATGGTCGCTTTCTGCGTATGGTTCGCCAGCTTTGCCAATCACAAAGTGCAATGGCGAGGAGAGATCTTTCTCCTCGAGAACGGAAGGATTCGTCCCGCAATGCCAGAGAAGGAAATCCGTACTTCCGCGAAGACGGAAGAGGACAAAGTTTCAGTTCATTGGTAAGCACCAGCTTGCCACCCCATTTCGCCAGCACACATCCATTCGAACTGCTCAAATAATCTGGCAGTCGGTCTCTTTGCGGACACTCTTCTCTGCTTTTATTTCCCGCTTTACCTTTTGCGTCCAGCAGAAGAAAAACTGATTTGTCGCCCCGCCAGATTTTTTCAAAAGAGGCGTCGTCATCAAATATCTGCGGCGCGTCCGGGAAGGTTGAACCGTACCAGATGTTGTTGCAGCGTCCGTTAAGGATGCGGATCTGGCGGTGCATGTAGAAGTTCACGCTGGACGCAGCTTCGTAGTCGCCGTTGACTTCAATAATCGCGTTCGGCTGCCAATGCGATTGAATAGCGTCGGCCAGGACTTTGGATGAAAGTACCGGCGAAAAGATCGTCAATCCAGCTCGCGCTTCATGCAGAAGTACAACCGTCATCGCTGCCAGTACGAGATTTGCGGCCAGTGTACGATTGCCGCGCCGCAGCCACCAGCTCAAGATCGTCCCGAGCGCAAAGGCAATTCCCGTCGCCAGCAGCGGCATTTTGAAGGCGCCCATAGCTTGTGGGGTTAAATCAAGGATGTGCCCGAACGAGAGTGCGTAGTCCTGCGGGTTTTCCCTGAGTAACTCCGCAATGTCGTAATTTGCCGGCGGGGTCTTTGCCTGCAAGGCCAGCGCGATGCAGGCCACGCAGACTGCCGCACCAATTGCCATCAAAATCACCGAAGCGATTCTTCCGCCGCGCCGATCTTTATTTTTAGCGTCTTTGCCCTCCAGCGGTGATACGGTTTCACGGGCCAGGCCACCACCCAGTAGAAGCGCAAACCCGGGTAAGCCAGGGAGAACGTAATATTCCTGGCGGCTGGAAAAACTGAAAAACAGCAAGACCAGCAGCGGCCAGAGCGCAAAGAGCAATGTGCCGCGTTGTTCAGCGGTGAGGCCGTTGCGGAATTCGGCCAGCTTCACGGGGACATTACGGAGCGCCTGGACAATGAACGCCGTCCAGGGCATCAGCCACACGAACATCAACCCCCAGAAAAGCCAAAGTGGAACCGTGTCATAGTCAGCAGGATAGCGCTTGTTCAAATAGCGCAGAAAATGTTCGTTGACGAAGTAGAACCAGAAGAAGCCTTTGGTCTGGCCCTGCGCGGGATTGCGAAATCCCGCCAGCAAGTGCCATGGCGCAGCGATGGCAAGAAAAACCAGAAAGCTGGTCAGTAGTCGTAGCCTCAGCAGATGGCGCAGATTTCGCGTGAGCAGCAAATAGAGAAAGATGGTCCCGATGGGGAAGACCAGTCCGATGAGACCTTTGGTCAGGATGTTCAGGGCCATGGTCGCGGCCAGACCCCAGCAGATCCATAAAGAAGGCTTTTGACCGCGCTCACTCTGCTCCAGCGACGTGAGAAAAAAATCAAAGCCCAGAGCCAGCCACAAACCTACCAGCATGTCCGGGATGAGGAATCGCGTGTAAATAAAAGGACCAAATCCGGTGGCCAGCACAAGCGCTGAGTAGAACCCGGCTTGCTCGCCCTGATTGTCGCGATTGAACACTCTGCGTCCCAGGCGATAAACCACCAGCAGCAACGCCAGGACTCCCAGCGCAATTGGCAGTCGGGCCGACCAATCATGCACGCCGAATAATTTGAAGCTGGCTGCTACGCACCAGTACATGAGCGGAGCTTTTTCCAGATAGCGGAATCCGCCGTTGATGTGCAGCGTCACCCAGTCGCCGGTCTCCGCCATCTCGCGTGCCGCTTCTGCGTGGACGGTGTCTGCGTCATCCATCAGCGCCGGCTGAAAGATGGTGCTCAAGTAGATCACTGCCCAAGCCAGAACGATGATCGCCAGAAACAAGCGACGATTCCGGCGCGAGTTATACAGCTTCGGCGATTGATGAGAGATCACGACTGACGGTGTTATGTCCATGAAGTGATCATTATAGTGAGAGAAGCCGCACACGTAGCCACACGGCTGCGCAATGGGAGCCCATGTGTGCACGCGATGAAAGTTATTGCTGGTTATAACGTAGAGCAGCGCGCCGGCCCAATACAGTCAATGGCGAGCGGGTAACGGTTGACAGGCTTTGGCGTCCGGTTTTCTTTTCTGCGCCTGCTCCGCGCGCATCGGGCAGGAGCTTGTTGACCAGCGCAAGCGCTTCCGCGGTGATCCCCGGAGCAATGCCGTGCGCGCGGACCAGAACTTTGGCTGGCCAGCCCACAATCAATTCCGTTTGATTGCGACGCGTGGCCGCCACGATCTGCCGGGCCGCGCTCTCTGCGGAGACGGAGATCAGCGGATTGGTCCCGCTCAAGGCGAACCAGCCGTATTCCTGCTGGTGTTTGCCCTTGAACTCCACGTTCACGTGAGAGCCGGTACGCATCAGGCCGGGCGACACCGTAAGCACATGCACCCCGAACTTTTTCACTTCAGCGTGCAGGCCCTCAGAAAAACCGGTGACGGCAAATTTTGCGCAACCATAGGGCAGCAAATGCGGGATGCTTACCTTGCCACCGAAGGAGGCGATGTTCACAATTCGTCCACTCCTGCGCTCCATCATCGCCGGCAATATGGCGAGAGTTGAGCGGACAGTTCCCCAGAACATGATGTCCATCGCCTGCTGGAAATCCTCAATCGTCTGTGATTCCAGGGGACCAACGGAGATCGCGCCGGCATTGTTGACCAGAATATCGATACGGCCAAAATGGCGGGTGGCTTCATCCACCATGTGCAGCACCTGGTCCGGCTGGCTGATGTCACACACGATGGTGTGAACGGTAGCGCCAGATTTTTGCACCTGCTCGCGAGCACGCTGCAACTCGGCTTCATCGCGTGCCGCCAGAATGAGCCTGCAGCCGTGGCGCGCAAACTCTTCCGCCAGTGCCAGGCCAAGCCCGCGCGATCCGCCGGTAATGAGTACGGATTGGCCATGAATGTCATCACCGCGCAGGTCACGAAGCTGGTTGAAAATTCGCCGGCCGGCCAGCAACGCTCCCACGCCAGCGGCGGCGCCTGCCAGCAGGGTTCCAGCTGCAACTCCGCCCAGAATGGCTAAGTTCCTTCTGTTCACAACGCACCTCAATTCAGATCAGTTAGCTTGCCACCGGCAACTCAGCTGGCTGTATCTCTGGAACGCTCACGCGCAACTTTTCGCCGAGTGACACGAATCGCTTCACCCAGGCCATGGAAATTTCATCCTGATTTCTGGCCCTGGCGGGTAGTTCATCCTGTAGTAATTGGTAATAGATGTTTTGCGATTCCCAGTAGTTGACCGGGAAGGGAAGCATTTGCAGAAGCGCGGCCAGAACGTCTGCGCGTTGCAGCAGCTCCAGGTTATCCGGCGTATTGGCAAGTCGGCGCATGAGACGCGCCAGGCTGTTGCCGGCTGCAAAGGCGACCATCGCTTCATCCATCTTCACGTCTTCTCGCTTCACCAGCTCCAGCAACATGGAGATGCGCACCGAGTCCACTGGATCTCGAGAGAACGTTCGGACCAGATCAGTGTTCAGAACAAACGCCGTGGTAATGCGCAGCACTTCGGGGATCGGCTGGTCCATCTCTTTCAAAAAACGCATGAGCGCGCCATGCTTCTCGTAGATTAAGTGATAGCTGGCCTCCGCATCCTGAAGCGTGTTGGACAGGATCATGTCAATGATGCGCTTCTGTTCGTCTTTAAATAGCGACTTGAGCGAGTAACGCATTCCGCCAAAGTAGGTATCCAGCGCGTCAAGCACGTCAGGGAACCGGCCGGCGGAAAATTCTTCCATTACTCTGGTGGTGAGTTCCGTAAAGTCACCATTCGTTGCGGCTTCACGCACGCCGGCATGCAGGACCTGATCACCCAGATGAATGGCTGCAAATGTAATGTCCCGATAATCGCGCGTGATTTTCGAAGTAACCTGGGCTTTTCCCATACCCAGCCGCGAACCGCCTGCCTGCATCTGTTGATAATCATGGGCGGCGATCTCATAGCAGAACTTGGGAATTTCGTGATTACCATCAAACAGCGTGCTGATAGCGAAATGCGCGCCCACTTTGCAGAGGTCCACTATCGTAGGCTTGACCCACATGTTGTATATGTTGGCGCCGTTGCCGAACTCCGCGATGTTGCTTCTGGCGTGAGACAGTTTTTCCAGAAAACCCGTCTCCAGATCCTCGCCCATTTCGTGCGCCAGTTGAACCACGCGACCGGCATACTGAATTACCTGCACCGTTTCAATGCCACTGAGTTCGTCAAAAAACCAGCCACAGCTGGTGTACATGAGCAGCGCGTGGCGTTGCATTTCCAGCAGATTCAGTGCCGCAACCGTCTCGGCGTGTTCTAAATGCCGGCGCGAATGGGCTTCAAAGAAAAGCCATAGTGACTCCGGTGAGCGGTTCAGCACCACCTCAATGTATGCGTCGCGTGCGGCCCAGGGGTCTTTAAGAAGGTCAGCACCTTTTTCCTCAAACACCCTTGCCGCCGCGTCACGCAGATGATCGAGAGCTGCACGCACCGGGGCACGCCATTCCTGGTTCCATCCGGCGCGACCGGTATTGCAGCCACAATTACTGCGCCAGCGTTCCACGCCGTGGTAACAACTCCAGGATGTGTCTTCCAAAATTTGCTCTTCCAGCTCTGGCGGATGCTTCTGCAGAAATTCCCCGTAGTTGGTGAGGCGAATTTCGTGTTCCGTATCAATCTGGTCCAGCGCAAACGCTAGTGCCATGTCGCCATATTTATGGTGATGGCCGTAAGTCTCACCATCGGTGGCTATGTGCATCAGTTGCGGCCAGGTGCGTTTGTCAGAAAAGCCGTTCTTCAGCCGCTCGGCGAAAGCAGCGCCGCTTTCCAGGAGCTTTTCGAAGGCCACTGCCTGGGAGATGGGTCCATCGTAAAAAAACAGGTTGATCTTATTGCCTGAAGGGAGTTTTGCCAGGTAGGCGCGGCTGGGATCGATTCTGGCTCCGCTAACGTCCTTCCAGCTTCTGCCGCCCAGCTTGCGCACACGCGCTGCCTGGTGCTGCGCCAGCACGGTGAACTTGATCCCTTCCTTTGCCAGCGCTTCAAGGCTGGGGATGTCCACAGCAGCTTCCGCCAGCCACATGCCTTCCGGCTTGCGTCCGAAGCGCGATTCAAAGTCACGCTTCCCCCAACGTACCTGGGTCTGCTTGTCACGATCATTCGCCAGCGGCATGATGATGTGGTTGTAAACCTGGGCCATGGCGGACCCGTGGCCTCCAAATCGTTCCGCGCTTTCCCGCTCAGACTGCAATACTCTGTCATATGTTTTCGTGGCGTTGTCTTTCATCCAGGAGAGCAGCGTTGGACCAAAGTTGAAGCTGATACGCGAGTAGTTGTTCACGATCTGCCGGATGCGTCCTGCGCCGTCCAGAATTCGGGCCGCTCCGTTGGGCGCGTAGCACTCTGAGGTGACGCGCTCATTCCAGTCATGGAAGGGATACGCGGAATCCTGCCGTTCAACTGCTTCCAGCCACGGATTTTCACGCGGAGGCTGGTAAAAATGAGCATGTATACAGATGGAACGTTCCATGGACACCCGGGGCCTGGCTCCAACGCGCGAGATTGCCCTAACCTAAGATGAAGGTTGCCCTCGTCATGGTGCCTGTGAAGTAGCACTTTGCCGCCGCGATTTTCCCTGCTGATGGACGTGCCCGCAGGCCTTTCTGGATTAAGGCAATTTTCCGCAGTGCTTTGACGTTCAACGCACAACCGCCTTTCTGGTGCTCACATCTTTCCGAGCAGCACAATCCAACGCCGGACCCCCTGTAACGGAAAAATTGATCGTGCCTCTGAGGGACCGTTATGCTCAAAGCCACTCGTTTCGTTCCGGCAGCAATCCTTTTGTTGCTTGCCACTGCCGCCACACTTTCCGCCCAGACTTCAACTACCCGATACCCCAACGCTTCCTCCATTAATGCCCCGCTGGCTTTTGAAGCCAATCGGGGACAAACCGCACCACAAGTTCAATATCTGGCCCGCAGCCGTGAGGGCGTTGTCTTCCTGACGCCGGACGGTTTCACCATCGCTTTGCCGCACTCCGGCAGCTTCCGTATCCTTTTCGACAGAGGTGCTTCCGCGCCGTCGATTGCAGGCGAAGAGCCTCTGATCGCCCGCAGCAACTATCTCAACCGTGATCCGAACAAGGCGATCACCAACGTGAAAAACTTCGGCGCTGTTCGCTATCTCGCAGTCTATCCGGGAATAGACGTCCGCTTCTACGGACGGGATCTGCACCTGGAGCATGATTTCCTTCTTGCCCCTGGCGCGAATGTCGATCAAATTGCGCTGCGGCTCGAAGGTATTGATCGGGCTTCGCTTGAGCCTTCCGGGGCCGTCTTACTGGCACTAGGTAAGCTCAAGTTGAGCGAATCGGCTCCTGTAGCATGGCAGACGAAAAACGGCACGCGCCAACCGGTTCAGGCCCAATGGAAACTTCTGAGCGAAAATCGTCTGGGCATCTCAGTAGGCGCATACGATCGCAACCTTCCTCTGACCATCGATCCGGTACTTGCCTACTCCACTCACCTGGGCGGCAATACGGAGCAGGATATCAGCCTGGGAACTACGGAGCCGGCGTTCAGCACGATTAACAGCGTCTCTCTTGATGGAGCACGAAACGTTTATGTGGCTGGCAGTACCAGCGCCATCGATTTCCCTACGACTGCCGGTGCATTTGATAGAACTCCCAATACGCAAGCCTCCTTTCACTCAGACGAATTCTCTCAAAGCGGCTTTGTTTCCAAGTTCGATAAGACCGGACGGATTCTGATTTATTCCACGTTCCTGCACGCCGGAATCGGCAACATGACCGTGGACTCCAGCGGCCACGCCTACACGGCAGAGTTTGCTAATGATGCTAATCCGGGACCCAACTTCGGTTTCGACTCCGGCATCTTTGTCGACAAACTCAGCATTGACGGCTCCCATCTGCTTTACTCGCTTACTTTTGGCCCCACCACAAGCAACACGACCGCTTGCCAGGTAATCTCCGACTCATTCCCTGAAGGCCTGGCTGCAGACAACTCAGGCCACGTATGGATGACCGGCTCAACTTCGAACCCTTGCATCCCGAGCACTCCGGGAGTGGTTGAGCCTGCGTTGCCACAGGGAAACGAGGCAGGGTTCCTGACCAAGCTGGACACCAATAAATCCGGGGCCGCGTCGATTGTGTACACCACCTATGTGGGAGCAACCAGCAACGCTTCACCTCATGGACTGGTGGTTGACAGCTCCGGAAATGCATATTTAACCGGCAACGCGAATACCAATTACCCACACACCCATGGCTTTGGCACGGATACATCGTCATTCGCGACCCCAGCCTTCATTTCCAAGTTCAACGCAACAGCCTCGGCTCGAATATTCTCCAGCATGGTCCACGGAGTGGATGGAGGGATGGCGGGTATCGCCATTGATCCGTCATTGAACGTGTACATCGCCGGGAATACCAGTTCCACCGGTTTCCCGACCACCACCGGCGCTTTCCAGCGCACTCTGAAAGGGACCAACTGCTCCAACGGCGGGCCGGCACCGTGTCCGGATGGGTTTGTTACCAAGCTGAATAGCACTGGCGGTACTCTGCTTTATTCCACTCTGCTCGGCGGCTCGGGCCTGGATGATTTGCACGCCATTCAGGTCAACAGCACTGGCATGGCGTTCGTGACCGGAGGAACCCAGTCCGTGGACTTCCCGGTGACAGCGAATGCGTTCCAGAAAACACCGCCACCTGCCGGCGGAGAGATTGCGTTTGTAACGGCGCTCCAGCCAGCCGGAAACGCCCTTTCTTACTCAAGCTTTCTCGGTGGGACGAGCAATGCACAAAGAACAACCATCGCGAACACCATCTTTGTAGATCCCGCATTTAACGCCTGGGTGGCAGGCAATACCAGCGCGACGGATTTTCCAGTCACGGCGAACGCATTCCAGCCAGGTCGCAAGGGCGCCACGGATGGATTCTTTTCGAAGATCGTGATTGCCGGCGATCTGAAAGTGACCCTGGGAAGCACCGTGGCGTCTGTCGCCAGGAACGGAAACGTAATCCTGACAGGGAGCCTGTTTGATCTGGGGCCGGATGGAAGTGACAACGTGGTATTCACTGAGGCGATTCCCGCGGGCTACAAGTATCAGGGAGTTTCCACGAATGCAACGTCATGCACCCAGCCTGCGGCGGGCGCAACCAGCGGAACGGTCAGGTGCAGCAGAACTCGCCTGGAAAGCGGACAGCACATTTTCGTGAATGTCTTCGTTCAGGCGATTGCCGCTTCCGGAAGCAACATCACAAGCAAGGCAACGGCTTCCGCGCGAACCCAGGACCTGAACCAGACCAACAATTCGGCTTCTGTAACCGTGCACGTGAAGTGATTTTCGCAGTGTTAAGAAAAATGTCACCACGGAGGCGGCTCTCGAAAAAGGGCCGCCTTTTTTATGGTGAAAATTCTGTTTAAACCAGCTCTCTCACTTTGTCGGCCACCGCAGTCGAGATGATCTTGCCGCGATCGGGTTCACCCCGTACCAGGCTTTCGGCAAATTTGGCCGCCTGCTCGAATGTCACTTTAGCCGGCATGGGAGCTTCCAGAGGATCAACCACTGCTTCAATCAATACGGGACCGCCTGTCGCTAACGCCAGGGCCCGGTCAAGCAGCACACCACACTGCTTGGGATCGTCGATTCGAATCCCCGTGGCGCCGCAGGCCTCTGCGAATTTCACAAAGTCAATCGGCTGCAACTCCACGCCAATTCCGGATTTCCCAGAAATACCATTTGTTCCCATTTGATCTGCCCCAGGGTATCGTTCTTGATGATCACGATCACGATGGGCGATTTGTATTTCACAGCCGTTGCCAGCTCTCCCATGAGCATGGTGAAGCCGCCGTCGCCAACAAAGGCCACACATTGTCTCTGCGGGTAGGCGATCTGTGCGGCAATCGTGTACGGAAGTCCGCAAGCCATGGTGGCCAGAGTTCCCGAGCATGAGAACATCTGTCCGCGCTGTCGGAAATGTGCCGCGCCCACCAGGAAGTGTTGGTTCCACTGTCTTAGCTTACGATTGCGTCAGGGCGCAGACGCTTGCCCAGTTCGTGCGCGATCACCTGTGGCGTCATCAGTTTTGCCATGTTGCTGGAGCGTTTGCCCATCAGCTCACGCCAGCTCTGCATTTCTTTCTGCGCTTTTTCCAGGAAGCTGCGGTCCTGTTTGTTGGTGAGCAGTGGCAGCAGCGCTTCCAGTGTGCGACGGGTATCACCCACCAGCCCCACGTCCACGTCATAGCGCAAACCAATTTTGATGGGATCAAGATCAATCTGCACGGCCCGCGCTTTTCCCGGCTTGGGCAAAAACTCAATGTAAGGGAATGACGTTCCTACCATCAACAGTGTGTCGCAATTTTCCAGCGCATCCTGAGATGGTTTGGTGCCCAGCAGGCCTATGCCGCCGGTGGTGAACGGGCTGTCTTTCGGAACGGCAGCTTTGCCGAGAAGCGGTTTCACGATCGGCGCATTTAATTTTTCCGCGACGGCGAGCAGCGCGTCAGTTGCGCGCAACGCTCCCTGGCCTGCCAATATGGCGATCTTTTTTCCGGTATTCAGGATCTCTGCCGCGCGTTTCAGCTCAGCTTCATTGGGAAGATTGCCGCTGTGTGCGTGCACCAGTGAGGTGTGTCCTTCAACGTTTCGCTTGGATGCTCTCCTCCTGGAGACTTTCATGTCCTGAATGTCTGTAGGAATGCTGATGTGCGTGGCTTTGTGATAGGCGACGCTGGAATGTTCTGTTTTCGCAGTGCGAGACTCGCGACCGCAGTGCAGACGGCAAAAAAAATGCAAGTGTCACTGTGCGAAAACAAGTGTGACTAACATTTTTTTCCAAATTGCATCGCCAAGGGTAGCTGCAAAGGGCTGTCTCTGTTTATAATCATCCGTTTCGTAAGCAGCTCTTTTAGATTGCAGCGAGTGGCGGGACCGCTGCCGGGTGTTTGTGAGCACCGCGATTCTCCCGAACATAATATTCATGGCTCAGATCTTCCACCGTAGTGCAAATACTCTGGCGCGCGCCAGCATTCTTGGCGTGGTGCTTCTCCTTTCTTCGGTTGGAGCGGCGCTCCTGGAACTGCAGCGCTCTCCCTACGTTACCAACCAGCACATTGCGCCCGACCAGCCTGTTCCGTTCAGCCATCAGCATCACGTATCCGGCCTGGGTCTGGATTGCCGCTATTGCCATACTTCCGTGGAGCAGTCGAGTTTTGCGGGAATCCCGCCAACCAAGACCTGCATGAACTGCCATGCGCAGTTATGGACCAGCGCGGACATGCTGCATCCAGTCCGCTTCAGCTATCAAAGCGGCGAATCACTGCAATGGACGCGCGTGCATGATCTGCCTGATTATGTGTATTTCAATCACAGTATTCACGTGGCCAAAGGCGTGGGCTGTTATAGCTGCCACGGTGCGGTGAATGAAATGCCCCTCATGTATGAGGAAAACACGCTGCAGATGGAGTGGTGCCTGAACTGCCACCGCCAGCCGGAAAAATTCCTCAGGCCCAAAGAAGAAGTTTTCAATATGACCTACCAGCAGCCCAGCGACGAGCGCGCGGTTGATTGGCAGGGCAAAAAATTCTATAGCCAGGTTGAGCTCGGCAAAGTACTGGCGCAGAACTATCACTTGCGCTCAGTGCAGGACATAACCAGTTGTTCCACGTGCCACCGCTAAAGTGGGAATAAAAAACGAAGCGAATGTCGAATAACAACGAATCAATTTCTAGCCTGGTCCCAGTTGACGCGATCAAGCCGGCCAGCATGGAACTGGAAGCGGTCCGCAGCCAGCTTGCTGCGGCCAAAGGCCCGAAGTACTGGCGCACACTGGAAGAACTTTCCGGACAGCCGGCCTTCACTGACTTGCTGGAGCGCGAATTTCCGCGCGCGGCTTCGGAGTGGGTTGATCCCGTCACGCGTCGCGGTTTCCTTAAGCTTGCCGGCGCTTCCATGGCGCTGGCAGGGCTTGCCGGTTGCACCAAGCAGCCGCTGGAGCAGATTCTTCCTTACGTTCGCCAGCCGGAGGAGCTGATTCCGGGAAAGCCGATTTACTATGCCACGGCTATGCCGCTGGGCGGGCATGTCCATCCTTTATTGGTTGAGACCCATGAGTTCCGCCCCACCAAGGTGGAAGGCAATCCGCAACACGGAGCCAGCCTGGGGTCTTCTGATCTCTTTTCTCAGGCTTCAATTCTCGACCTTTACGATCCTGATCGTTCCATCAACATCATGTTCAAAGGCGAGCCGCGTCCCTGGGGTGAATTCCTGGGATCGATCCGCGGGCGTGTTCAGTATCACAAGTCCAATCAGGGCGCAGGCCTTCGTTTCCTGAGCGGCGCAACTTCATCGCCGACGCTGGCTTCGCAGATGGCGGCCATTCAGCGGCTGTATCCGCAGTCGAAGTGGCACCGCTGGGAGCCGGTGCATCGTGACGGTTCACGTCAGGGCGCAAAGCAGGCATTCGGAGCGTACGTTGATCCGGTGTATAAGTTCGACGCTGCCGATGTGGTGGTTTCGCTCGATGGCGATTTCCTTTCCGGCGTATGGTTCCCCGGCTTTGTCCGTTACTCCCGCGACTTCATGAGTCGTCGTAAGCTGAATGGCAAAGAGATGAACCGGTTGTATGTGGCGGAAACCACGCCGACCACCACGGGAGCCAAGGCCGACCACAAGGTTGTCGCCCGCAACTCTGAGCTGGAAAAGATAGCCCGGGCACTGGCTGCAAAAGTTGGTGTTGCCGGAGCCGCCGCTGAGCAGCTCACGCCGGAGCAACAGAAATTTGTGGATGTCGCGGCCGCCGATCTAACGGCGCATCGCGGCAAGAGTGTGGTTGTCACCGGCGTTCTTCAATCAGCGGGAATCACGGCCATGGTTCATGCCATGAATGCAGCGCTCGGCAACGTTGGCCAGACGGTGAGCTACATTGATCCCGTTGAGGGCGATCCGGTCGAGCACATTGAATCCATCCGCGAGTTAGCGACAGATATTGCTGCCGGTAAAGTAGAAACGCTGATCCTGCTGGGCAGCAATCCGGTTTATGACGCTCCGGCTGATCTCAATTTCGGCGATGCGCTGAAGAAGATGGCTGCCGACCAGAACAAACAAATCATTCAGCTTTCGCTCTATAACAACGAGAGCACTGATTTTGCCGCCTGGCATGTTCCTCAGACTCATTATCTTGAAGCCTGGGGTGACGGCCGTTCCTATGATGGTGCTGCCAGCATCATCCAGCCGATGATTGCTCCGCTGTATGACGGCAAGAGCGCGCATGAAATCGTGGCCATCTTTACCGATCAGCCGGCTGCATCTGGTTACGATCTGGTCCGGGCCTACTGGCGCTCACAGCATTCCGGCGATAACTTTGAAGCCTGGTGGCGGCGTACCTTGCATGATGGTTACGTCAGCGGCAGCGCCTTCCCGGCGAAGCAGGTTGCCGCGAAAGGCGGCGTACCCGCGCCATCAACGTACTACATCACTGCTGGCGGTGGCACGCCGGTTGAAGTCATCTTCCGCCCCGATCCGACAATCTATGACGGAACATTCATCAATAATGGGTGGTTGCAGGAAACACCTAAACCTCTCTCCCGCACCACCTGGGACAATGTGATCTTTATGAGTCCGGCGATGGCGAAGCGCATGGGCTTCTTTGTTCTGGAGTCAGGCTCGATCAATCAGTCCGATCTGGATAAGGACACGAATCGTGATCACCAGTCCGACGACCAGAACGTCATCGAAGTGACTCTCGGCGGACGCAAAGTAAAAGGCCCCGTCTGGCCTCAGCCTGGTCATCCCGATGGCGCCATCACTGTGTTCCTGGGTTATGGCCGCGCCAAGACCGGACGCACTGGCAGCGGTACGGGCTACAACGCCTATCAGATTCGCTCCACCTTTGCGCAGTATGCAAGCGTGGGCTCCATTGCCGTCACCAAAGACCATTGGGACCTGGCCATTACGCAGGGCCACTTCACCATGGACAATCGCGAGCCGGTGAAGGTCGCCGATCTGGAAGAGTTTGAAAAGAATCCTCGCTTTGCTCATGAAGAAGG
>WNEZ01000260.1_pt1 | contig 42580 bp, 20 predicted proteins | sample 5400521 | NCBI WGS metagenome assembly WNEZ01 (sample SAMN13153339, study PRJNA577476) | soil metagenome | isolation source: 120 cm saprolite under Douglas fir tree site 2 hole 1 replicate 1 | place: USA:California | collected 2015-04-18
CGCTTTTCCTTGGGCTTGAGATTCTCCCACTTAATTTCTTCATCCACTGCATGCAACAACGACTGTCGGCTTCGGGCCCAAGATCAGTGGCACGGATGGCAAGCCGACAAACTCAGCATCTGAAGCTTGGGAAGCTCCCGTACTGCCATTGTACGACGCCCGCTCTATTATATTTAATTGTACTCAGTCGCACAGCTCAGATGCAACCGCGTTGTTCGCCAAAAGATGAGATCGTCTCCGCACTTGGCCGACGAAACTTTTTGCTAACGTGCATACAGGGCACTGGTCCCGGTTACAACACTGTAATGCACGGCTCAAATTTGAGATTGCAATACTTTGATACCTCATCCTCGAACACAGTCGCGGACAACTGTCACACTGTTTTATGAACTAATCGATATAAGAGTGCATGACAAGAAGCGTCATCGGAGGCTCCGTCCGTCGCTGATAATGATGATGTGCGGGTGTTCCTTCGCCTTGCCTAGCGCGACTTCTACTTAGTTGATAGTCATCCGCACGAACTCAGCGGATGACAGTGCATTCCATTCCCAGCAATTGACCAAGCTTGCCCAACTTGCTAGAGATGTGGCCGATGCCGATCGCGCAATGGTGGGCTGGGCCCTCAGCATTCCAGGCGTTCATGAAATTTTTCGCTCCCATGGAGAAGCGATAGCGGCTATTGGTGTTGCCAATTTCGAGAATCGGGCCGGGCTCGGAGATGCCCTCGGCAGCAAGTAACTTGAGCTGTCCATCAGCCGTTTGAACAACCGAGAGCAGCGTGACGGGGCCATGCTTGACGGACATCTCAACAGAGAGCCCATGGCCGACCTTGCCGTGGTAGACACTCAACGGGCGCACCTTGGTCTTGCTTTGGGCAATAGCGATGTGACCCGGTCCATCGTGTCCCATCAAAATGACATCGTCGTCGAAATCAACCGCATAGTACTCCGTGAAGGAACCACCCACTCCGAAGCAATCCATGATCTTCATGGCTTGAGCGTTCTTGACTTCGCATTCGCCGGCCACCGGAATGCCTCGCGCCGTAAGCAGGCTAGTACCTAGGATGATGGAACTGATGGTGTCCTCGTTTTCAGAGTTTTCCATGCCCTTGTAGTAGTAGGCGAGGGATCCCAGCTTGTGGATTTCGACCAGACGATCCAGTGCCACGGAGGTGCGCGCCGCGCGTTCCAATTCGACGGATAGACAGTCTGGTTGAACGTCGAATGTGTCCCGAAAATACTCGACTCGACTGCTGACCTCCCCGCTGGAGACTCTTCGGCGCAAGTCTGCTAGTTCGTCCACCTCGAGCATTTCGATGTGGCCCCCAAAATAAGCGCACTGTTGAGTCAAGTCAGAATAGATGTCAAGCATTCCTCCGTAATAATGACCCATCACTCCGAGGCGGTTGTGTTCCATCGTGTGGGCGACTCGGCCCGCCTCTATCCATGAGGAAATCTCATTCAACGCGAATGGGTCGTTCTCAAGGATTCCGGTGACCTGGAAAAAAGGGATCCGGCAGCGACGAAATACATTGGCGATTTCAGGCATGGGACAAGCCTGACAATAAGCCAGCCATTCGCCGGTCATTCTGGTTCGGTCACCCATTTGATTGAAGGACTTGTAATCAATTGCCGCGGAGGGCGAAAGATTAAGGAGGATCACGGGCACTTTCGCCCGTCTTACAACCGGAAGGACAGTGGACGACAAAGCGTATGTCGTGACATATAGAAAGATCAGATCGACATCGTGCCGCCTGAACGAATGGCCCGCGGCCTCGGCCTTTTCGGGAGAATCCACCAAACCTAGATTGATAACCCGGGCGCCTGTCTTTTCTAAGCGGTCGGCCAGCTGTTGAGTGTATCCCGTCAAGCGCTGCTGCAGTCCCTCAAATTGAGGCCAGTACGTGTCCAGCCCAATTCCGAAGAGCCCTACAGTGAATTCGTGGACCCTGGAGTTCTCGCTCATGTTTACATGCACTCCCCTGTGATGAGATGGCGGTAAGCGGCGGAGAACCGCGGTTCGATTCTATAACAAGAAATATTTACCTATTGAAAGAAGACCGCAACTAGCTTAATTTATGCCTCGCGGGCACCTGGCACCTTGGCGCGTTCGCTGATGCGTTCTCGGAGGGAGCATCTCATGAAGCGTTCTGATTTATTTCGGTTACTGCGTGTTCCTTCACTAATGCTCGCCGCCGCAGGACTGTCCCTAGCACAAGATGCTCCCGTCCAAATTGCGGCCCACTGGGACAAGATAGTACAAGAATCCAGGACAACTCCCACGTTACAGGTGGTCGTAAATCCACCGCTTCGCCGGGGAACCCCAGTGCACGACAACGCGTTCCAAGCACTACATGATCTCGGGGCTGACTTCGTGCGTTACGTTCCTTGGCTTCCATATCCGCGGCTCGGTGTAGCCGAGTTAGAGCCTCCGAAAGATGGTAAGACGTCCTGGGATTTCTCACTTATCGATCCGATGACAATTGATTTCTTGGAGGCAACCAAGGGGCATTCCGTCGTTCTCAACTTCAGTACCATCCCTCAATGGATGTACAAGACCGACAAACCCATCGCGTATCCGGATGATCCGAATAAGGCGGTATGGGACTACGAACAGGGGACAGAGTTGCGAGACCTCACATTCCAGGAAGTTGCGGATTACTATGCGCGACTCTTGTCGTGGTACACCAAAGGTGGATTTACGGACGAGTACGGAAAGTGGCACGAGTCCGGTTATCACTACTCGATTCCCTACTGGGAAGTTCTCAATGAAGTGGACTTCGAGCATCGCATGACACCGCAAACGTACACGCGGCTGTACGATGCGATCGGGACGGCCATGAAAAAAGTTCAGCCAGAGCTAAAATTTGTAGGGGTATCCCTTGCCATGCCGGGCCAGAATCCAGACTTCTTTGAATACTTTTTGAACAGCAAGAACCACGAGTCCGACACCCCACTGGACTATATTTCCTACCATTTCTACGCGGTGCCTACGACCGATGAAACGCTAGACATTCAGCAACATACGGTTTTTGCGCACGCCGAAGGCTTCCTCAACACGGTCCGTTATATCGAGACGATTCGCAAGCGACTCTCACCCCGAACAGGCACCATGATTAATGAAATTGGGATCATTTCGGCCGATGACATTGCACAAGTCGATCCAAATCATGTCACAAAACCCATCCCTGATTCGTACTGGAATCTTGCTGGTGCCGAGTATGCTTACATTTTTGCGGAACTTACACGGTTGGGTATTGACGTAGCGGGAGAATCGCAACTGGTCGGCTATCCCACACAGTTCCCCAGCGTATCCATGGTGGACTGGCATAACGGAAAGCCGAACGCCCGTATGTGGGTATTGAAGCTCTTGCACGACCACTTTGGCCCCGGCGACAAGATTGTGGAGATCGCGGTTGACAATGCGTACCTCACAGGCCTTGCAGTTGTTACAAAAGCAGGCAAGCGCAAGATGCTTCTGGTGAACAAGCGGGATCGGAATTTGGATCTATCTATTGCGGGGGCTGCTGGCTGTCGCTTCGACTATGTAGACGTTACAACGGGACTTCAACCTCCTGCTTCTACCAAGTTAGCTTCGGACAAGTTGATGACCCACGGTTTTTCCGTCGGAATTCTTACTTTCCCTTAACAATGTTTTCTGGTCAGCATCATCTTGTGACCGAAAAATGCGTTAACCGATTCGATTGGTTTAGAAAATCAGGGAGGTACTGTTGCCCAGAGTCGCGTTTCGATTACGAATAAGGGCCGGCAAGGAGGAGGAATATGATGCCGCCCACCGGAATGTGTGGCCTGCGTTGCTGTCCAAATTGAAAGAAGTTGGTATTTCCGAGTATTCCATCTTCCGGAGAGAGCAGGATTTGTTCCTGGTCATGCAGGTTGATGATTTTGAAGGCGCGTGGCGCGTGCTCGATAATGACCCAACCAACCTTGCATGGCAGCAAGAGATGGCCAAGATCTTCGAGCCTGTACCGGGCCTAAAGCCCGGAGAAGAGTTCGCAATGATGAAGGAAGTGTTTTACCTTAAGTGACCGGCCCCCTCCAAAGCAGCGTCCAGAATAAACTGCATTTTGTTGGTCAATTCCCAGATTAGTCAGATTAGTCTGCCTAAGCATGGTAGCTGAACTTGTAGCCCGCGCTATTTCATGACCTTCGCTTCGCGAATAGATTGGATCACTTGAACCGGGCCAAGAAGGCCAGAAGGCTGTAGGGGCGCATTCGCCTTATAGAACTTTGGCGAAGTGAAGGTGTAGGTCTTGGCGGCGTTTGGCTGGCGATCGCCTATGATGCGATTCGCCCATCCATTAGTAACCTTGATTTCGAGGGTATTGGAGCCATGGTGCAATGCGGAAGTGGCATCCACCCTGTAGGGCGTCTTCCAAACGATGCCGAGAGGTTTGCCGTTTACCGAAACTTCGGCAAGATTCTTGACTTCTCCGAGATCGATCCATAGTTCGGCACCTGGCTTGAACCAATCGGATGTCGCCTGAATCGTCTTTGTATAGGTTCCAGTGCCACCGAAATACTTGACGCCCTCGTCCTTGCTCTCTTGCCAAGGAACAAGTTTCTCCAAGGGGATTTTTGGGGGGGCTCCGCGGTCTGGCTGAAAACTCAGATCCCATGGGCCTTCGATTGTGCCGACCAAGTTCTCAACAACTCTAGGAAGCGCGCGAGAAGCAGCGTTTGACGGATGCCGGAAAACGACAAACACGGTCTCCCAGGGCGCCAAATGTAACGGCACCGTAGTACTTACGTTCGCGGCTTTGTAGCTGGCGGGCTCAATCTTGCCGGTGTCCGCATGCCAAAGCTCCGCTTCTCTGCCATCAATGCGAAAGGTCGTCTCCAGTTCCTCGGAACGATCGTTGCGATTGTCCACATAATAGAGGTCCGCGTCGGCGAGCTTCCGGTGGACGAAGAGCAACTGGGTGTCTGGGTTTGGCTTGGTGTACTCAAAATCCGGCGTGACATTCAAGCCAGCAAGAACGTCACCTAACTTCCGGTTGCCGTATACCTTCCCTTTGCCGACATTGTTTCCTAAACCAGACGGACCCCAGAGTTGATCCACGATGCTCTGGAACTCCTTTGGATTGTCGCTCAAACTGGGGGTCGCTATCGGCCTTGGACCACAAACAACCGCCCCGGCCTCCACCAAATCACGAATCTTGCGTAAAACCGGGAGAGACATGTGCTGAGTGAAAGGATCGAGGGCGAGAACGCGGTATCTCATGCCGCTGGCGGTTGCCAGTTCGCCCTTTTCGACGGTGAGTACATGCACGAGTGCGTCAGCGTTGATGTAGTCAAAGTTGTAACCAGCAGGGATTTCAGGACTCTTCGCGCCGAATAAGGCAGTTAGGTTGGAATCTTCTCCATAAAAGTAAACGATATCAGCGACGAAACGCCCCTGCTGCAACAGATAGCTGTTGCGCGCAAGGTAGGTCACCCAAGGTTTGGCTTGCTCCGCCCATGTTTCGTTACGTGTGAACCACTGACCGAAGGGGCCGAGTGCGAGACCCGGTTTTTTGTCGAGTAATGGCTGGTGAACCGAGGTATGAATGACGAAGCGGTTCAGGCCCATGGCCAATTCCTTGTCAGCAGTGGGTTTGAGTGTGGCCGGCGACCAAGCCCAGGCGCCCGAGGAGGCTGTGAGTGACTCTGCTGCGACAAGATTCTGACCGTAAAGGTGGGCGACTGATGCGGATTCCCGAACGTCGGCATTGTACCCGTATAGCTCCTTGTTCACGCCGGGAGATTGTGTCCAGGTAGCAGACATGGGGACGGTGTTGCTGCGCTTCACCTGCATACCATCACCGATGAACGCCCGGCCCTCTTCGTGCGATTCACCGTAGTGCCCCATTCCTCGCTCTTTCAGAATCGCAGTGATCAGGTCGTAGTGGTACTCGGCGAGCATGTCTGAGAGCGTCTGGCGGAAATCCCAAAGGAAACGATCGCTGGATTCCGAACTTTCGATCACGCGCCCCGCCAGAACGGGCATCCAAGGTCGTGGATCGTAGCCACGACGTTTGGTGAACTCCGCGATGAGGTTGTCGGTCCAATTCTGCGTGCCAGCTTCCCAGCTATCGTTGATGACATATTGCAATCCGCGCTTGCCCATAAGGGGACCGACAGCACCTTTGTAGTTATCAAGATATGTGTTCATGTACTCCCGGACATAGTCGGGATTTAGCTTGTCCACTTCGAGCCCAGTTCCTTCCGGCGACGCCGGATGGTTGGTGATGCCTAACAAGGAATAGCCGAAGCGCATGACGATCCAACGGCCCGCGGGTGGAGTCCAATCCAGCGAACCGTCCGGACGCATCTTCAAGGTAAGATCTACAACCGTCTTCCTTGGGATAGCGTCTGACGCTGGGACGTATGGGGTGGGTGCTGCGTAGAGGTCCCTTAAGGTTGCGAATGCAGCTTTTTCTTCGACACGGTTCACGCGGGCTCCGGCGTGGAGCGCCATTTCTGCGATCGCATAATTCTTGGACGACGGAACACTAAAATCGCCAAAATCGGCGTCGAATTGCATTGACGGGGGGCCCGTAAGAGGAGGTGGCGTGGTGAAAGTCACTCGAAAAAAGCGCGCGGTTGTTTCCGGAAAAGAAATTGTGTGGACCTGAGCGCCATCGTTAGGAATTGTGGAGACCTTGCGGTACGAATTACCGTCATCACTTGCCTCCCAATCGGGTCCCGGTGGGGCCCCGCCCATGGTGTCTTGAAATGGATTGACCGGGCCACCAAGAGCAAAAGTGAGCGCACGGATTGTCTGCGGCTTGGCAAACTCGAATTGAACCCAAGCCTGCTGGCCTACTGGAGCCTTAGGCAATGCGGTGGTTTTCGCAAAGTCGCCGTCAGACAGTACGGAAGCGTCAATATTCCCACCGCTGCTCGTCACTTTTGGTTGCAGATTAGAATCCGGGACCTCGCTACCCGGCGCAGGATACGCGATGACTGCGGTGTCGGCATAAAACTCTGGAGGGGTCGGCGGTTTTTCGCCGCTAATAATCGCGAGAAAGTCAAAGAGCGGAATATTCTGATAAGGACCGGTGGTGGAAGGTGGTCTGGGAAGCCTGCCTGAGAAAGGCTGGCCACCCTGGACGAAGGTTTCGCTCCAGACAAGTTTTTTCATGCCGTGGGAAGGCTTGACCCAAGGACCACCGGACTCGCTCCAACCAGGCGAGCCCGCAATGGCCTCTTCCAACCCGAGTTGGTCGGCAAGGTTCGTCGTATATTGAAACGCGTCTTTCCATTCCGGCGTCATGTAAACGAGACGCTTGTCCACCAATTTTGGTGTGTTTAAGGCGGCATCAAAATTCTGAAAACCACCGATTCCCACGCGCTTCATCCACTCGAGGTCGAGCTTGATACCTTCCTTGGTTATGTTCCCGTTCATCCAGTGCCACCAGACGCGGGGTTTCGCGCTATCTGGAGGGTCAACGAACCCGCTCTCAAGTGCGTCGCGGGAGGACTGCCCATGTGCGCGAAGCATCAGAAGAACTGTCAATATAAGAAGCAGCGAACCCAGTTTCACAATTTTCCGAGTCCTATGCATGAATCACCTCGCTCTGCTTTTCTGAAAACTGGGTGGTTCTTCGGCAGCAGTGAGTTACCTTGTGGGTCTACGCCTCTTATGGCTTCGCCAGTTTTTTTCTAACGCATTCAAGGCTGTAACTTGACCACAAAGTGTAGGTTCCTGCCGGAACCTCAAACACTTCTTTCGCCCCTTGCTTGCCGATTGGCTTCACTTTAGAATTCCGCACAATCGGGTTGCCATCGAGAGTCCAGCGGCTGACCATCTCGGATGAAATCGGCAAGACTCCTTTGGTGTTGGGCGGGAGAGTGACCTTCCACTCCGATTGAGTGCCGTTGGCCGACCATGCGGATCGAATCGGTCCAAAGTGGGACTGATATTCAAGCTCCAGGCTGCCCAACTGCGAGTCGAAATTCGGATGGAGATAAATGGTGTGAAAGCCGGGATCTGATACGCTGGTATCTATGCCGGCGGAATAACGGTAGATCCAGTCCGCCACTGCCCCGTAAGCGTAGTGGTTGTAGGAATTCATGCTGGGGTCGCCGCGCATCTGGTCGCCGTTCCAGCGTTCCCACATGGTGGTCGCGCCGTGGCCTATGAGGTATCCCCAGGATGGGTACTCGGTGCTCAACAACAAACGATACGCAACATCGGTGTGACCAGTATCGGCAAGCGCCTCCAGCAAGTAGGGAGTGCCGAGAAAACCCGTTCCCAAGCGCCAGTGATTCGCCGCGATTTTATCCACCAACTTCTGAGCGGCAGCGTCACGTAGGGAATCCGGCAAGAGATTCATCTTCAGTGCGAGGACATATCCGGTCTGCGTATCCACCGGCTTATCGCTGAGTTTCGTAGCGGTGCCCGAAGCGAAAACGGGTGGTGGCGGCACACCACCGACAAATCCGTCTGGCCGCACGTAAGCTTTATTAAAGGAGTCTCTAATCCTCTCGAAGACGTCACCGTATTTTTTCTCATCCGCATCCTTGCCGAGTGCTCGTGCCATCTGCTTCATCAGGGTCACGTCATAGGCCCAATAGGCGGTGGCAACAATATCCTCGGGCGTCGGACCCTCCGGCGACAGCCAGTCACCAAAGGGGATCCCGTAGTTCTTCTTCCAAAGGTAGTCCGGGTTGGCGCTCTCAATGGCGGCGAGGTATTTTTCCATGCCGCGCCAGTTTTGTTCGATGATCGATTTGTCGCCGTTCTGAATCCATGAAGTCCAAGGAATGACAACGCCGGCATCGCTCCATCCGGCGCCAAAACCGGGATGCGGCTGGATCGTGCCGGGAGCAAAAATGCCGTACATGTCCGAGCCCACTTGTGTACCAAGCAGGTCAATTCCGAATTTTCGGGAGAAGGCCGTCAGATCCATGTTGTAGGACGCCGCGCGCCAGAAGACCTGTGCGTCGGCGGTCCAGCCCAGCCGTTCATCGCGCTGCGGGCAATCCGTTGGCACACCGACAAAATTCGATCGCTGTCCCCAAAGGATGTTGCTCCAAAGCTGATTCACCATCGAACTTCCGGTGTGCAACTGCATGGTGAAAGGAGCGTCGGTGTGAAAAGCGACTGCCTTCAACGACTCGGGCGTTGGCTTCCCTGAGTAGCCCAGGACTTCAACATAGCGGAACCCATGAAATGTGAACCCAGGCTGATACTCTTCGATCCCTTTGCCGGCGGTGATGAAGTGGTCGGTGGCTTTTGCCGTGCGTAGGTTCTCCACATACATTGTCCCATCAGGGTTCAAAACTTCGGCGAATCGCAACTGGATATCCGTGCCTGCTGGAGCCTGCGCGCGTAGTCTAGGCACCCCGCTGAGATTCTGGCCAAAATCAAAAATAAAGACGCCGGGCTTTGGGTTGGTGATGGTCTTCGCAGTGAGGACTTTCTGCTGGCGGATTGGCTGGAAATATTGCGAGACGATTTCCGGCTCTAGCGGATGGATTTCCTGGGCCACCTCCCAGTGCGAATCATTAAACGGCGCAGCATCCCATCCCGGTTGCACGCGGCGGGCATCATAAGTTTCGCCATCATAAATCTCCGCAAACAAGATGGGAGAGAGGTCAGCTCTCCAGGACTCGTCGGTGACAACCCATTCGACGGTCCCATCGGAGTGCTCGATTCGCAATTGCGCCTTCAGGGCGGGGGGCGTCGTTCCGTAGTTATAACCCTGCCCGAACCACTGAAGCGGCGTGGTATACCAGCCCGGTGCGAGATACGCAGCGATAGCGTTCTTCCCGCTTGCGATATCGCCTGTGACGTCGTAAACCTGATACGCAACGTGTTGGCGGAAATCCATCCAGCCGGGAGCAAGAATTTGATCACCGACCGTCTTGCCATTGAGGTGAAACTGGTACGCGCCTAATGCCGTCGCATAGAGACGCACCGATTTGGCCGGCTTGTCCACCTGGAAACTCTTACGCAGGATTTCCACGGGACCCGTGTTCCACGGCTTTCCTAGTTTTGTGACACCAAAATTTGACGACGGCGGAACGTAAGCCTCGGCCTCACACCAGGAACTGTCATCGAACTGCGGTGTAAACCATTCGCCCGTCGCGTTCAGCGCCGACTTCCAACCCTTCCTTCCTGTTGCAAATGTTTCGACTGAGCCATCCGTCATTTCGATGTACACCGTGGCGCTTATAGGCGTCTGACCGTTGCCAGGTTGAGCTCGCTGGTTCCGGGGAGCATAGCGAGTCACTTCGATCCCGAGGAGGTTTTTTCCCAATTTAACTTCCCCAGTGATGTTTTTCTGCACGTAGTGCAGCCACGGCATTTGTCCCCACGGAGGCAGCGGGTCGGCGCTCAAGACTTTTTTCCCATTCAACCAGGCTGCCGCGGTGTTCTCGCCGGTCACAAAGAGATCCGCTCTCTTTACAGTTTTGGAAACTTCAAATGCAAAACGGAATTCGTGCTGCGTGTCACCGGAAGCTTGGAAGTTCTCTACCTTGGGATTGGTGACCCAGGCCGCATCGGCCTCGCGTACGCGCTTGTGCTCATGCTCTTCTCCTCCAATCCATTTGCCGCGCCATTCTTGGGCATCCAGCAGCCCCGTCTCCCACCAGCTCGTGTCACTCACAGGATAGGGTTTTCCGTCTTTGTCCCAGACTTTCACTCGCCAAAAGTAGCGCCTCTCCGGAAGCAGTGCCGGACCGGCGTAGGTTACCCCTGCCGATTGGTCGGATTCCACGCGGCCGCTGTCCCACATATCGGGCTTTCCCGAGGCAAGAAGTGCTGCACTCGTAGCGACCTGAATTTCATAAGCGGTCTGCCTCGCACCATACCGGTCATCCTGAAGCTGCCAGGAAAGCACTGGTGTTTTCGAATCGATTCCGAGTGGAGTCACCAGTGAATGACACTTGAGTCGCACTGGTTTTGAAGCCGCTGCCTGCCCCAATCCCACTTGCGGATGCAATGCGACAAGCACCAAAAATAGACTAACGCGACGGAATGCCGAACTAGCTTTTAGTAGAGTCTGGTTTTGATTCAAGACACCATCTCCCGTATTCTTCACTCTGAAGTTGCTTCTCGATGACACGCCTTTCTTCCTCTACGGCTCGGCACTCGACTCGATCAGCTGCTGGGTGAGTTCGTTTGGTCGCGTCTGCTCCTTCGAGCCGAGGATTGACAGCGAGCACAAATTGATTGTCCGCATTGACCCTGAACCGAGAAATGTTGGGGCTGTTCTCGCAGTTGATTTCACACCGGCGTTACCACGGTTTCCTCGCAGGCCGGCAGCCTGCGAACGATTCGCGTACTACCGGCAGCATAACATTAGATTGTCAATAGGCAAATATTTTTTGTATTGCAAGAACGAGTCAATCTCCACACAATGAGTTGTTCGCACGGACGCGGTTTCAAAGCGACCAACATGGACACTTCACGAAGACTTTTTCTGACTGGATTTTTGGGTGCAGCGGCCTCAGCGTGTTTTGGCCAGGGAGTGGCCACGCGCAAGGCAGCCGTCCAGCCTCGAGGAAAATCTTCCGGAGTGCCGTTCGACGCGCGATTACAAGACGTCACGGCAAGGGCTGGTTTGCGTCACGTCACGGTCTACGGCGGTGTTGACCGCAAAGACTACATCATCGAGGTGACAGGCTGCGGCTGCGCATTTCTGGACTACGACAACGACGGTTGGCTCGACATTTTTGTCCTCTCTGGAGTTCGCTTGTCGGACACTCCCGAAGGTACGAGCAATCGCCTATATAAGAACAACCGCGACGGCACATTCACAGACGTCACCAAGGAATCGGGGTTGCTCAAAACGGGCTGGGCCTGCGGAGTGTGTGTCGGTGACTACAACAACGACGGTTTCGAAGATTTGTTTGTCACCTACTGGGGACATAACGTCCTCTACCGTAACAATGGCGATGGCACCTTTTCAGACGTAACCCAATCGGCTGGCCTCGCTGGATCGACCCATCGGTGGGGTTCAGGCTGCACTTTTGTGGATTACAATCGCGACGGACATCTGGATTTGTTTGTATCCAACTACCTTGAATTCGACTTGGAAAAGGCTCCGAAACCCGGTCAGACGGCGAACTGCGAGTATTCTTCTACTCCGGTGTTTTGTGGCCCCCGGGGATATCCCCACGGTCAGCACTGTCTATACCGCAATAACGGCGATGGCACTTTCACTGACGTCAGCGGAGTGTCAGGCGTTGCGGCCGTGAGAACCAGTTATGGCTTCACGGCAATCGCGGCAGATTTCGACGACGACGGCTGGCCTGACATTTTTGTGGCGTGCGATTCAACACCCAGCTTGTTGTTCATGAATAATCATGATGGCACTTTCAGGGAAGAGGGCGCAATCCGCGGCGTCGCCTTCAGCGAGGACGGCCAAGAACAGGGAGGCATGGGAGCTGCTGTCGGTGACTATGACCTCGATGGGCGTCTCGATATCCTGAAAACGAATTTCATGGATGACACCTCCAATCTCTACCACAATCTCGGTAAGGCTACTTTTGAAGACGCCACCCGCCGAGCGGGTCTCGGTGTCGAAAATCGATTTGTGAGCTGGGGCGCAGGGATCGTGGATCTCGATAACAATGGGTTGCCCGACCTCTTCATTGTGACGGGCAACGTCTACGCTGAACTCGAGAAGCACTTCGCCAAATACCCCCTCCGGAGCCAAAGGCTTCTCTTCCGCAATCTCGGGAATGGACGTTTTGAGGAACTTCTGGAGGAAGCCGGACCAGCGATTGCTGACCCTCATGTTAGCCGTGGCTGTGCCTTCGGAGACTTCGACAACGATGGAGACCTGGATATTCTCATAGTCAATCTAAACGAGCCACCCTCCCTGCTCCGGAATGACGTTACCTCCGGCAATCACTGGCTAAAGGTAAAACTCGTCGGCACGAAGTCGAATCGGAGTGCGATTGGCGCTCGCGTGGTCGTTAAGGTTGGCGAGGTAATGCAAACGCAGGAACTCTTCAGCCAGTCCAGCTTCCTCTCCTGCAACGATTTTAGACTTCACTTTGGTCTTGGTTCCGCGATAAAGGCTGAAATCCGCGTGCGCTGGCCAAACGGTATTTGGCAAACGCTCCCGGAGGTCCCCGCGGATCGGCTTATTACCATTAAGGAAGGCATGGGAATCGTGCCCAATGCGGGATGGAAATAGAACTGGACCTCTTTCGCCGCGCTTCGCAACTCCCTTCACACATCCAGATTCGGAATACTCACTGCGGCACCGTAGAGTCCAGCTTCTGCTTGGTGACCTCTGACCGCGAAAAAAGTTCTCTTGCCGCCTCCTGCTGGCTCGACTTTTGCGTTCTTAGGCGCTGAAACTCGGCAAAGGCTTTTTGCTGCTCGGCTGTATTGCCCAGCGCCATCTGAGCTTGCGAGAGCCGGTACCAAGACACTTCGTTATCGGCGTTGAGTGCGATCGCTTTTTTCAGATGTGGCAGGGCATCCTGCATTCTCTGTTGAGCAATGAATGCCGCGGCGAGTCCCAGGTGGGCGTCCTCAAAGTCTGGATAATATTTCAACGCCTGCTCGAAGAGTTGCCTTGCTTCTTCAAACTCTCCCGCGTCACGATGCATGTCTGCCAGCTCATACGCGGCGTTGGCATTGGTTGGATCCAGCTCCAACTCTCGTTCGAATTCCTTCGCCGCCTCGTTCGTGTCCTCCGTTGTGTAAGCCTGCTGCGACCTTTTCAACAGGGTACGCCCCAAGCGGAAATGGATCCCCGGACGCCCCGGGCCGAGCTCCAAGACGGTTCCGTATTCGCGCACCGCCAGGTCATAAGAGCCCTGGCTTTCAAATGCCTCGGCAGCGGCTTGGTGCCTCCAAACCGAACCAGGAGCCACCTGGGCCAATGTCTGCATCGTCAGAAACGCGAAGTTTCCAAACAGTCTGCCGGTGTGGTAGAGAACCTCGGGGTCTTCTGGATAGAGGCGATTTAATTCGATCGCTACTTCCATGGCTTTGTTGTGACGCTGCATGCCAGTGTATGCCCGCTCCAGCTGCAGACCGCACATTCGCTTCACCTCGGAATCGGAAGACCCGCGGAAGCCCTTCTCTAACCCTGGCAGAGCTTCGCTATACCGCCCCAACTCCGATAGAGAAATTGCCAAGAGGGTCACGGACTTAACCAGGTGGGGATTCAGCTTTATCGCTTGGCGTAAGGCGGGTATGGCCTTATCGAATTTCCTCTCTTGAAAATAAATCGCTCCCAGGTTTGCGTGGACTTCCGCCATTCCTGGTTCCAATTCACGAATTTTTTCAAAGACCCGTTCGGCTTCCTCGTAGCGCCCAGAGGCAAGCGCCTTCTGCCCTTGTTCGGTGTAGCGTTGAAGAGAGTTCGCATCATCCGATTGGGCATGGGCAAAATCAATCAAACAGGCGCACAATATCGCAGTGTGCAGCAGCGGCTTTCCGATGTGAAACATTCTTGTGATGTTAACCCCAAATAAAAAGATTCGCCAGGCCGCTTCCCGCCTGGCGAATCCCGGGGTGGTTGGGGTGATTAAAACTGGAACTTCGCTCCAAGCTGAAGGATACGTCCGGGTCGGGCGGAGTTAATCGAACCAAATCCCGGGGTGCCGATCGAGCTGTTAGGACCATTGAAGTGTGGGTGATTGAACGTATCGAATGCGTCCAAACGCAACTGGAAGTGCATCCGTTCCGTGAGGGCCACACTTTTGGCCAGGGACATATCCCAATTGTTGAAGCCTGGTCCCCGCAGATAGTTCCGAGGCGTAGTGCCATAAATTCCCGCACCAGGTTGGACAAAAGCCGCGGTGTTAAACCACTCCGCGGTGCTTCTGGTGAATCCGCTGTTTGGATTCTGCCCGGAAACGAGGTTGGCACGATTTAGGTTAACGCAAAAAGGCGTGTCCAATAGACAGTTTGCGTCGTTGGCGTTAATGGAGAATGGGAATCCCTTTTGCAGGGTTACAATACCGCCGAGTTGCCATCCGCCAATCACGGCGTCCGCTGCACGATTCGCGTTGCTGAGATGGCGTTTGCCGCGTCCAACAGGCAATTCGTAGACAAAGTTAGAGACGAAATGACTCTTCACGTCAAAATCCGACAGCCCGTAGTCAAGCTCCGGACGATGATTGTCCATGAACCCCTGGAATCCTCCGCCCGAAGCGCCAATCCCGGCTGCTGCGGACTTGTCATCTAGGCTCTTTGACCAAGTGTAAGCGGCCTGGAACGTCAACGAGGTGCTGCGATGCTCCAGTTTTACGTTGCCCGATTGATAGTTGGCACGTCCCCGCCACGCGCTGTCGATATAGACCCCTGTAAAGTTCTTGTAGGGCCTCCGGCTGGCTACTGGAGTAAGGTTGTTTGGATCGGGCGCAAAAGCCTGTGCGATGTTGTTCCGCGTGAGAAGATGGGTTCCCTTATTGCCAAGGTAGTTGACCTCAAGTGTGGTGTTCTTGAAGATCTCGCGCTGCACGGAGAGAGTCCACTGTTGCACGTAAGGATTCTTTGGATTCTCCGAGATGATCACGGCGATGAATGAGCTCTGTGCCGGGGTTACCGGAGAGATGGTGTTGTTGGCGATGAAGATTTGGTCCGACAGTTTTGGCGCGCTGGCCACCGGTTGGGTGGCGGGTGTAACGGCTGCGCGCACCGCGTAAGGATAGATGTCCCCGGAGTCGTCGATCTCGCGGCCTTCGGAAGAGTCAAAGAAGATTCCGTAACCGCCTCGAATCACCGTTTTGTCTCCGCCGAAAGGCCGATAAGCAAAGCCGAATCGCGGGGCGAAAGGCTTCTTCGAACCGTCGGCGGGATTGTGCCGCCCGCAATATCGGTACATGCTTCCCGCCGGGGCAATCCCTTTGGTCACCAGCGATGGATCCGCGATACACAGGCCACCATCGAGGTTGGACGTGTCCAGCCACCCCATCTTGTTGCTCTGCTCAAAGGGCACGGTGCGGAAGTCCCACCGAAGCCCCAGGTTTACCGTCAGACGGCTGCTCACCTTCCAGTCGTCCTGCACGAACGGAGCAAAATAAGTGAAGTGGTACTGGTTCAGATTTCCGATTTGATCGGCCTTACTGAACGGTCCCGGAAGGAAGACACCCACACTTTGGTAGTAGCCGAGCAGAAAATCGGCAATCGAATTGGCTGTGCCGCAGGCAGGTGTGGGACACCCGTTCTGGGGACCGGGGATGAAGCCATTGCTGCTACCATTCTGATTGATCAAATCGTTGCGATATGTGAAATCACCAAGGTAGTCTGCGTTGAGATTACGCTTTTGTATCCAGTGACGATAGTCTACCCCCATCGTCAGGGTCTGCTTGCCGTGGATGAGCGTCAGTGAGTCGGCAATCTCCCGCGTGGGTATGTTACTTAGAGTGGTGTCATTGACGGGGCCACCGACTCGTGAAGTTGGATTGAGAGTGATTCCCGGGTACGAGCGGGCACAATCTGACAGATTCGGAAAAGCACCAGTGAACGCAATCGCGTCGACCACGGACTGAGGCACGGCTTGGGAGCACTGGTTTGCCGTTGCCTCAAGCTGGCCGTAGCGCGCCTGATTGACCAGATGGCTTCCGATGTTTATCGTGTGACCCACTGTCCAGCTTGTCTCCTTCTCAACAAAGCTGCCGTTACCAAACGGTATCGAAATAGTTCCCCCCGCGTTAGCATTCGTGTAGTTTGCAACCGTTCCGCGGCCGAACACCTTTCCATAGCGGCCTAGGTCTTGATCGAGCTTATAAGTTTGCTGATTCTGTGAAGTGGGAGCATTAACAGCTTCCCTGAAGTTTACCGCTGCGCCGCACGTTGTGCAGTTCGGAGCCGGGAATATGTTTTGTGCGAGTGACGTTTTCGCGAGGCGCGAGAAACTGGTTGACGGAATCTTGTTGCCGGGGAAAGGCGCCCCCGTCGTTGGGTCGATCGGCATACAAGGCAGGTTTGAAGCCAGGGCGGTCGTGCAGGCAGCACTGCCATACGCGGGCAGCCCGGACGCAGAAAAATCTCCGGATAATTGCGCGGGATCTCCGACAAGACCTTGCACTGTGGTTCCCAACGTGGTGCGCCAGCCTTCGTAGTTTGCGAGCCAAAACGTCTTGTTACGTCCGTTGTAAAGCTTCGGCAGGTACGCCGGGCCGCTAGCAACAAAACCGAATTGATTTTGCCGCAACTTGGAGTTCTTCCCTGCAAAAGGTCTCTGGGCGTCGAGGGCATCATTTCTTCCAAACCAAAATAGGGACCCATGAACATCGTTGCCACCACTCTTGCTCACGATGTTGACCTGATTGGCGCTGAAACCGTACTCGGCTGAGTAAGTTGAGGTTTGCTCTTTAAACTCTTGCATTGCATCAATGGACAGAATAACAGCTGGTGTATTCAAAGCCGTATCGGTATTCACCAAACCATCCAGCGTATAGTTGTTGGACGTTGGTCGCGCGCCGTTTATGCTGATGGCGTTGCCCTTGCCTACACGCATGCTACCCTGTTCCCCGGTGGTCTCGACAGCACCTGCACCCAGCAACAGAAACTGTGTGAAGTTTCGATCCTGCAAGGGCAGGTTTTCCACCTGAGTGTTGCTTATCGTCTGAGAAATTGCGGACGTGTCCGTATCCAATGCCAGGGTGCTGGCGTTCACCGTGACCGTCTCCGTCACAGTGCCTGCCTTCATGACGGCATCCACGCGAACGTTTTGGTCGACCGCGAGATTGATGTTGTCCACGACTGTTTTCTGGAATCCCGCAGCTTCGACGGTAATCCGGTAGGTGCCCGGCCGGAGGTATGGCACAGTGTAATTTCCATCGTCATTCGATTCTATGACCTGATTGATATTTGTCGCTGTGTTCGTTACCGTCACTTTCGCCTTGGCGATAACCGCGGCGGAGCTATCAGTAATCGTCCCTAAAATGGTTCCGACCCCACCACCTTGGCCATAGACCTGGGCGGCCGTTCCCATAATGAACAATACGCACAGCAGAAGACTTCGCAGTTTCATTTCGCCCCTCCAGATATTCATCTTCGCAGTCACCCCAAGTTCGACTTCCCCTAATGCTTTGCCACCGCGACGCGACCAAGCATGCTTCCATCTTGAGAGCCGCGCGACCGAGCAGTACTCCCCGCCTCGACTTATGGAAAACCCGCAATGACGTTATTGAACATGGCGCCCCGCTATAGCACCTGCGAAGGCTCCTGGCTGCCCCAACACTGCCGCGCACTCTACTGGCCAAATTTGGATGCTGTCAATAGAAAAATGAATTTGTTTACCTATTGAAATTAGTCGGAGATTTCTCTATTGCAACTAGACGCAACTATCGGCGCTTTTGTTGGAAGGTTACTGGACTACGCGTATGAAGCGGCACTTCCCGAGTGCCGGTCTCGGCGCTCCCGTATCACTCGATCCAAATAGCCGCTTTCACGAAAGGCGTTCATAGGGTCTTCGGGTAAACCCTTGGATTTACGCCATTCAACGACGCTGGGCCTTACATCCGTCCAGAACGCGCCTCTCAGACATTCCTCCGCATCCACAAGTGAGCAGCTCTGCTGCAGCACCGGTAGCCGATCGTGATCGACGGTGGCGGCCTTCGCATATAACTCTTGTGCGATGCAAACCGTCTGGATCATCGCTTCAATTTTTCCCTTGAGGTTGTGGCTCTGGTCAACCATGAAAGCGATATCTGATACCGCGCCATTTTCTGCTTCGAACGCAAGAATCTCGTGAAAGATACGGAATACCTGATAGGGGTCAATAGAACCAAGCGTAAGGTCGTCGTCGGCATAGCGACGGTCATTGAAATGAAACCCACCAATCATGTTGTGATGCAGGAGCCAGGCGACGATTTGTTCGACGTTCTGCGCTTGATAGTGATGACCCGTATCCACGAGTACATAGGCCTGCGGACCCGCAGCCTTGGCCAATAGCAAGGCCATGCCCCAGTCCGCGATGTCGGTGTGATAGAACGCCGGCTCGAAAGGCTTGTATTCCACAAGAAGCCTTTGGCCAGGCCGGAGGGCCGCGTGCACTTCCTTCAGTCCCTCTTCAAAATAGCCAATTCGCTTTCGAATGCTCTGCGTCCCGGGGTAATTGGATCCGTCCGCAAACCAGGGCGAGATGTCGCGGCAATTGAGCGCTTCCGCGATTCTGACGCAATCGAGAATATGGTTTAGAGCTTTGCGGCGAATCGATGCGTCTGGATTTCCAACCGATCCATATTTGTATTCCTGATCCTGAAACACGTTCGGATTGATCGAACCGGGCTTGACACCATGTTTCTTTGCCAGCTCTTTTACTTTGCCCGCGTCTTGCAACCCATTCGGGAGGTCCCACTGAACGTGCAGTGCCAGAGTCGGGCAGGCGCCAGTCACCGCATGTACTTGAGCGGCGTCGCTAAATTTCTCTTCGATTGTGCTGGCGGCAGCGAGCTGGATGAACTTGCCAAATCGCGTGCCGGTGTTCGCAAAGCCCCATGAGGGCAACTCTATTCGAAGATTGTCGAGCGCCTTCCAAACCGTCTCCGTCTGCTTGTTTTTCATCGTGACCTCAAGCCGTGCCCCTGATCATGTCGCTTTGCAACAAAGCAATTCTTCACACCGTTTGTCGCTTCCACTCTTCTTCAAAAGTGGGCTCGCCAAATTCCTCGGCCCACCGCCCCACTGCGGAGGCGTCTGCGCCGGTGGTCTCATTCCAACTTCCTTGCAGCACCGTCATCTGGATGGCGAAATTGCCCAAAGTCGTCGACTCCGGCGAGCCAAGCAATACCTCCAGCCCCGTCCTCTCCGCCGTCAGGCGATTCAACAGAGAGTTCTTGCTTCCCCCACCGACAATAAACAGCCTCTTCAGATTCTTCCCGGTAATCGCAGCAATCGATCCCAGCACCTCTGCATATCGTTGAGCCATGCTGTGAAATATCATGTTTGCGATAAGCGGAATATCACGCTTTTCCCCTGAAAATGTCGGGTGCCCCACCCTTCGGAGTTGTCCATTGATCTTTCCCAGCATGTCCCCAGAGAGTGCCAACGGGGGGTCGTCAACATCAATCAAAAAACCGGGAGCGGGAAGAGCTTCGCACTCTTGCAACAATTCTGGCAATATAACCGGTGTCCCGCGCTCTTCCCATTCATCCATGCATTCTCGCAGCAGCCACATCCCGTTCACATTTTTCAGAAAGCAGACGGATCTCCCCACGCCGCCGAGGTTTGTAAAATTCATTCCTCGCGCTTCATCACTGGCGCAAGGAGCCGTGAGGACGGTTCCCACGAGCGACCACGTGCCAGAACTGATGAAGCCCCAATCCTCCCCGCTGGCACGAATCGCTGCGATCGCAGATGCCGTGTCATGGCATGCAGGAACTATCAATTTAGTGTTGCGAAGGGCGGGGAGATTGCTGAGATCCTCGCTGATACTACCGACGATTGAACCAGTTGGCACGATTTTGGGCGCCGCCGATAGGCTCAACCCGATCCCTTGAAATATCTCCTCGCACCATTCCTTGGTGCCTAAACGTACGAGCTGTGTGTGTGTGGCGTTCGTGTATTCCGCGACGCGTTGTCCGCCCAGACGGTACGTCACATACTCAGGTAGGTTGAGCCACGCTAATCTCGAATTCCTGCCCGCCAGTTTATCTGCGTAAAGCTGATAGAGAGTGTTCAACCCAAGCAACTGAATACCAGTCAAAGAGTAAAGCTGCGACGGAGGGATAATCGCGTGTACCTTTTTCTCCGCGTCTTGTGTTCGCTCATCTCGGTAGCAGAAAGGATCAGCAATTGCGTCCCCGTTCCCATCCAGACGAACATAGTCTACCGCCCATCCGTCCACGCCAACCGACGCAATTCCTTCGGGCGCTGCCTCCGCACAAAAACGCAGGCCGTCCTTGACTCCGTCAAAAATCCGGCTGATATCCCAGCGAAGGCCTTCTTGCGTGGCGATGGGTGCATTGGGGAAACGATGAATCACATGAATTTGTGGTTGACCTTGTTTCCATCTTAAAAGCGATACGCGACAGCTCTGTGCACCCAAATCCACCGCAACAAGAGCCGCTCTTTTCCCCGACGTCTCCATCGTGATTGCTCTCAATCTCTAGGGCCGCGCGGCCCAACCTCAAGCGAACACTTACGCTATCTCAGGAAAGCTTCTGTAAGACCACCATCCACAGGTATCAGATGACCTGTCGTGCAGCGGGACTCCGGCCCTGCGAGAAACAGAATCGCTGCCGCACAGTCTTCCGGGTCAATGGGCTGATGCGTGAGCGTCCGCTTGGCGTAAAAATCGGCCAACACTCCGCGCAGTTGTTCATCCGTAGCCTGGAGGTCAACTTTGATGTCATATTTCGTGAGCGAGGCAATCACGCGGTCTCGCGGAAACATCGTCGACCCCTTTACCACTGTCGCTGGACTGATTCCGTTGACTCTCACCTTTGGCGCAAGCGAAATGGCCAGTTCACGCACCAGATGGCTGAGCGCGGCTTTGCTCACGTCGTAGGCTTCGCTACCTCGCTTCGGCACCACAGCATTGGCGGAGCTCGTCAACACAATGCTTCCGTCCAGATTCTGTTCGCGCAGAATCTGCGCAAGTTCATCTGCCAATCGGTGGTTTGCGGTGACATTGATGTCCAGCGTCGTGCCCCATTGTCCATCCTGAATCACGCCGTCTGGAGACGACGGGAATATTGCCGCTGTGTTGATCAGGATGTCTATCCCTCCATATGTGGCAACCACTTCTCGGAAGGCCTTGCGGATCGCTTCACGGTCGCGGATATCGATGGACACAGCAGTGGCCGCTTCCTTGCCTGCAATCTGTTGCGCTTCCTCCGTGGTTTTCTTCGCCGCGTCCGCATCGCGGTCAGCAATCACTACGTGCGCTCCTCGTTTTGACGCTTGCAAGGCAGTGGCCTGGCCAACGCCATTCCCGCCTCCCACAACGACCACCACGCGCCTGCTCAGTTCTTTCTCTGGCGGCTGCCGCCGGATTTTTGCTTCTTCCAACTGCCAGTACTCGATTCGAAACGCCTCAGATGGCGGCAGGGCCACATAATTTGCGTGAACGGTAAAGGCCTGCGTTTTTGCAGCAGGCCCGGCCTGCGGTAATTCCTCGGGCGCCTTCCCGGACCCCAGCGCTGTGGCTCCCTCCATGACGTCAATCGCGTTCGTATAGAACTCACCGGTGATTCTCGCCTCCGTTTTGTTCTTGCCAAAACTGAACATGCCAATGCCAGGGATCAACACAACCGTGGGATTCGTATCCCGCATCTTCGGTGAATCGGGCGCCGCGAATGAATCGTAATACTGCCTGTACTCTTCCCTGTAGCCCCTCACCGCTTCATCGATCTTCTGGCGCAGACCACTGAGCTTGCTCGATGGTTCCCATGCCACGAAAAGCGGCCGAATTTTCGTGCGAATGAAATGATCAGGACAGCTGGTTCCCAAATGCGCCAGTTTCTGGGCGTCCCGTGAATTGACAAATCGAAGCACTTCCACATTGCTGCTGAAACTTCCGATCATGCGCTGCCGAGCGGAAACCCGGCCTCGGATGAATGGGAAAATGTCCATCGCCAGTTCGCGCTGGTTCTCAAGCGTCGCTGAAAGCGTGCCACCGAAGAGAGCATTTCCCTTTTCTTCCACGTGCTGTGCAATGAATTGGCCCAATTGATCGATTACCGTCAAAGTGTTCGAATAGCACTCCCGCTGTGTCTCTCCCCACGTAAATAGCCCATGTCCACCCAAAACAACTCCGTCACAACCCGGACTGGCACTAACCGCTTCGTGCAGCATCATAGCGAGTTCGAATCCCGGCCGTTGCCAGGGCAGCCAGATCAAGCGGTGCTCAAACCGCCCATTAAATTCCTCCATTTTCGCGCGCCCGTTTGCCGCCGCGGCTAGCGCAATTCCCCAGTCTGGGTGCAGATGGTCGACATGGGCAAACGGAAGAAAGCCGTGCAAAGGCGTGTCAATCGAAGCTGCGACCGTATTGTTACCGAACGCGCATAGCGGGTACATCTCCACCATCTCGTCTTCGAATTCCACGCCGCGATAGCGCTTCTCCGCGGCACGCAGTTTATCGAGATATAAGGTCGCGAAACCTTTTCTTTGAATGCTTCCAATATCTCCGCCGCTCCCCTTAATCCATAAGACGGTTGCTTTACTCCCATCGAGCGGGTCCGTCTCCTCGATTTTGGAGCTAGTGTTCCCCCCTCCGAAATTCGTAATTCGCAAGTCCGAACCCAAAAGATTTGATCGGTACCGCAACAATTCGGCGGAGTCCAAGCCCTTCGCAATCTGATCATCCCAGCGATCTTCCAGGTATCGTAGTTTCTCTTTGGATTTCATGGGAAAAACCATCGTCGGCTTCCGTGCGAGCAAGTTGCCCGATTAATTCCGGTTTCGGCCACCAGGAGCGGTCTCGACGATACGCTCCAGGAAGAAAGACTACAATAGGTTAATTCTTTCAATAGGGGAATGACATCAGGCTTGACGATGTCCGCTTTCGCAGAGGCTGTGGTATCAGGCTGACCGGATTCTCCTGCGCCTTGTGCCACTTCGCCAGCCACACTCAGCTTGCCGCCCGCGCTCTTTTTGACATGGACGTCGCCGTGACTAGCTTGTGCGCAATGTAATTGTAAGGCGGCACGGTTTGCCCGTTTAGGATTCCCAGTCCCAATTGAATCAAACGCGGACCATAGCTTCCCGCTTCATGTGATACGGAAGCAATGTAGGGTGTGCCGGGAGTCTTCATCTCTTCGAGCGCCTCATTGATGCAATCCTGACCCACAATCGCAACGTCTTTTTCTCTCTTCATTTCTCGCACCGCCTGCAGCGCTCCAAGCCCGCTGGTGTCGGTGGCTGCTGCGATCAACAACCCTCGTTCTTTCGAATGCCTACGAAGGAAGTCTTGCACTTGTCGGCAGCTTTTCTCGCGCAAGCCTTCTCCGTCCATCAAGACGTAAGCGTCCTGCTTTATCCCGGGAAGCCGCGAGCGCACACCCGCGAATGCGCCGGTGATCCGGCTTTGCACCAGCGGCCCCGCTTCCTCGATCCCCAGTCCAAGCACTCGGCTCACCTCCCCGCCCCAGCGGCTCTTGGCAAAATGGGCCAAATACTGACCGGCCTCAAATCCGACTCGATAATTATCTACGCCAAAGTAAGTGGCGTGTGGATGGGGAATGTCTACAGCGATCAATGGAATCCCTGCCGCACTGATTTTGTCGGCGATGGCCGGCGCGATTCGTTGATCGATCTGAAATTCTATAACCAAGTCAACCTGCTGTTGGACAAATTCCTCGGCATTTCGCACTGCTGTCTGCGCATCATAATGGTTGTCCAGAACTAACAAATCTACTCCCGCCGAATTCGCCGCTGCTTGCAGGCTTTCTCTCACTCCTTCCGAGAAAGGCATCTCGGATGATTCACCTCCGAAGCCAAACCGGACTTTCCTTGGCCTGGACACCACTCGATATAGCCCATTCTCGGAATGCGCCAGGTAGCCGCGATGAACAAGCGTCTTTAGAATGCGATAGACGGTCGTCTTGGAAATGTTTGTTCGTTGATAGATTTCTTCGAGCGTCCTCGGAGTATTATCCTTCTGCATCAGTTCCAGAACGTCGAGCGCCTTGGACAAGACGGGAATCACGTACAATCGGCTGCGGAACGCATTGGTCATATTGTTTCGCCTCAACGCGAGTTGTTCTCTGGGAGTATATCCTAGCGGTAGATTTCAATACGGACATTCGTTTTGTATTGACAGGTCTTCATTCAGGCTCTACAGTCCCGAGTCGCCGTGCCTCCGTCTTCGATGCTTGGTTTTCTGGGAAGGCACGGATCTACTCTGCTGGACTCAAGAACAGAGAGGGCCGTTTGCTCGCACCAAATCCCCCCTTGGGCGTGTTTCTACACTGGCTTGGTGGCTTAGCGTCCGCAAGCTTTTACGTTCCTTACCGTCAGGTAAAAGCCTGGTCTTGGGAAACTTATTGGTTAGTCGGTGGTTTCTTCAGCTGGATAATTGCGCCTTGGTTCTTGGCATTCGTGATGACGCGCAGTGTGGCTCAAGTCCTTCGTGAGACACCCACCAGCAGCCTGTTCTGGACTTACGCATTCGGGGCTCTTTGGGGCCTGGGCGGCCTCACGTTCGGTCTCACCATGCGTTATCTCGGCATGTCCCTCGGAATGGCGGTCGCGCTCGGTTACACCGCCGTTTTCGGGACCTTGATGCCACCCATTTTCCGCGGCGAGTTCAGGTCCGAGGTATTAGGTACCTCCTCAGGGCGGATCATACTGGTGGGCGTCGTCGTCTGTCTCCTCGGCATTATTTTTGCTGGAGCGGCAGGGATGTCAAAAGAAAAGGAGATGTCCGCGGAGCAGAAGCGCGCCTCCATCAAGGAGTTTGATTTGAGACGCGGCCTCTTGGTCGCAACCTTCTCCGGAATCATGAGTGCCTGCTTCGCTTATGGCCTTGCGGCAGGCGATCCCATCAAAGCTCTTTCTGTGAAGTACAGCACCTCGCCAATTTGGCAGGGGCTTCCGGCACTAATCGTCGTACTACTCGGTGGATTCACCACAAACTTTATTTGGTGTCTGATCCTCAATGTCAGAAACCGCACTGGTTATCAATATTTCTCCTCTAAAATCCGCGAGGGCGGGCCCGATCGAAGGAACGAGCCCATCCTCGAATCGGTCACGGATGCTCCCGGTGAGGAAATGGCAGTAGCCGCCGCGATTTCTGCCGACAAAACCACGCTAGCGAGAGCGCCGATGCTCCCGAACTACTTCTTTTCAGCTCTGGCGGGAACAACCTGGTACTTTCAGTTCTTCTTCTACACCATGGGTGAGACTCAGATGGGCCGTTTCAAGTTTTCTAGCTGGACTCTGCATATGGCCAGCATCATTATTTTCAGCACTTTGTGGGGAATTGCCCTTAAAGAATGGAAAGGCGCTGGCACGCGTACGAAATTACTCGTTGCCCTGAGTCTCTTGGTGCTGGTGGGCTCCACGATGATTGTGGGCTATGGCAATTACATGGGCAAAGCCACTACGGCAACGCAATCAGCATCTTCACACTGAACTAGGCCCCCATGAAACTCCGTGTCGCGACAAGAAATCCGGGGCACCGTGCGTAGCACACCACGCTCATTGGCCTCTCCGCGGGTCATTAATATCCACGACCTCCGCCGTCTGGCGCATGGCCGCCTCCCTAAAGTTGTCTTCGACTATCTTGATGGCGGCGCCGAGAGCGAAGTCACTCTGCGCGAAAACTGCCGGGTGTTCGATGACGTCACCTTTCGCCCTCGGCAAGCAGTTGCGATTCCCGAATGCGACCTCCGCACTCGGGTTCTCTCCGCCGATTTAGCCTTCCCCGCGATTCTAGCTCCCATTGGTTACAGTAGATTGATGCATCCCGGCGGAGAAGTGGCCGCGGCGACCGCAGCGGAGGAGGCTGGCCTTGCCTATACTCTATCCACGATTTCTGGTCACAAACTGGAAGATGTCCGGGCCGCTTCAAAAGGACCCGTCTGGTATCAACTCTATCTCGTAGGGGGACGCGAGGTTGCTGAAGGGGCCATTGATCGCGCTCGTCGCGCTGGATTCTCGGCGCTGGTCGTGACCATCGACACTCCCGTGGCGGGAATGCGCGAACGCGATCCGCGCAACGGAATGAAGGAGCTCTTGGGCGGTTCAATATTCTCCAAGGTTCCTTTCCTGCCACAGATGTTTACACACCCTCGATGGCTCGTGTCGTTTCTTATCGATGGGGGTGTGCCAAAACTAGAGAACATCGTTGTTCCAGGTAAAGGACCGATGTCCCTCATGGACGTCACGGCTGCTCTTGCCCAGGCTGTCGTCACCTGGGAAGACATGCGCTGGCTCAAGCGTATCTGGACCGGGCCGATTGTCGTCAAAGGTGTGCTCACTGCCGACGATGCCAAACGTGCCATCGACGAAGGGGCAGCCGCGATTGTTGTCTCCAATCACGGCGGGCGTCAGCTGGACGGAGCTCCAGCCACCTTGAGAGTGCTCCCAGAAGTGGTAGCTGCCGTCAACGGCCAAACCGAAGTCCTCATGGATGGCGGTGTTCGCCGTGGCAGCGATATCGTAAAGGCGATCTGTTTTGGCGCTCGCGCCGTTCTGTTGGGACGTGCTTACGCTTTTGGTCTTGCCGCCGCTGGCAAGGCGGGAGTTACTCGCGCGCTCGAGATTTTGCGCGATGATGTGGAACGTACGCTGCGCCTCCTTGGCTGTCCGTCCGTCTCAGCGCTGAATTCCTCGTACTTAAACATTCCTAAACATTGGTGAGTGCGACCCAAGTTACAATTCCTGTCTCGGCCAACGCTGACTGATGCATCCAACACGCAATGATGTTCGTGCCATCATTCTCGACTACGGCATGGTTCTCTGCCGCCAGCCCTCGCTGGAAGAGATTGACCGAATAGCCCAAATCTTCGGTATTGATCACCCCACCTTTTGGCAACTCTACGAAAAGAACCGCGGCGCTTACGACAAGGACGATATCGATGGCAAGGAATACTGGGGCCGTTTTGCGAGTGACACGAATACTCATCTCGATGACGATACCCTCGAGAAGTTACTGCGGTTGGACATTGAAATATGGAGCCACCTTGAAGAACCTCTGCTCTCCTGGACACGAGCGCTGCGAGTAGCCGGGTTTAAAACGGCTCTACTCTCCAACTTGCATCTGAGGTTTTCCGCCCATATCCATTCGAATTCAGAATGGTTGCAGTTGTTTGATCACCTGATCTTTTCGTCGGAAGTACGTCTAATCAAGCCGGATCCCTTAATTTTTCTTAGGTGCCTGGATGCTCTCCGCGTGAAGCCAGCGCAAACCCTCTTCATTGACGATCGCGATGCGAATGTCGAGACAGCTATCTCATTGGGAATCTACGCGATGAAGTACGAATCTGTGCCTCAGCTCGCCTCAAGTCTAATAGCGATGCAATTCCCAGTAATACCCCTGTAACTCTGGCGGATGGGGCGACATTGCATGCAATTTCCCTACATCTAGCAGAGGCTACTTCGCAACCCATTGATTATATGCGGCACTCATTGTAGCATTGCATGCAATGTTGGCTACAGCTGCTTCAAACTCGGACAAGCAGACCGAACGCCTAGTCCTAGCTTTGCGAAAGCGGATCTTGAACGGTGAATTCTCGCCCGGCGAGCGGCTTACCGAATTAGGACTTGTTTCACTGCTCCAAGCCTCTCGCACGCCCATTCGGCTCGCACTCGAACGGTTGGCAAATGAGGGCCTGCTCGATGCGATTCCCTCCGGCGGATTCCGCCTGCGTTCGTTCGGCCTGGCTGACATCCGGGACGCAATCGAAATTCGCGGCGTTTTGGAAGGCACTGCCGTCAGGTTCGCAGCTGAACGGCTTGAATCGGCCGAGGAGCTCGCGCAGGTCAAGAGACTCGCCTCGGAAGCGACTATGGAGATTCCGATCACCATTGAAGGATTCGCACAGTACTTAGAGACGAATAAGAGATTTCACCGGGAATTGTGGAAGCTTGCGAAGAGTGCATCTCTTTTTCGGGAGCTAGAACATGCTTGCAAGATCCCTTTCGCAGCGCCTGAAGCATTAGTGTTCGGCGTTGCGGACCTCGAACAGAGCACGACCTTTATTGCAGCCGAGCAACATCGCGCGATTGTGGAGGCTATTGAGAATCGCGAAGGTGCGCGGGCGGAAGCGCTCGCGCGCGAGCATTCAAGGATTTCGAGGCGTAATCTCGAATTCGCCTTGCGGAGCAAGGAGTCGAACAACCGCTTGCGGGGATTGACGCTAATTAGCAATCAGTGACAGATAAGGAGCCAACTTGAAACCCATCTTTCTATTGGCAGTGATCGCCCTCATGGTTGGTGTACCAGCCGCAGCCCAGTCAACTCAATGGCAACTGGATCCGGCCCACTCATCCGCACAGTTTGCGGTTAGACACATGGGAATCTCGACTGTTCGCGGTATGTTCACAAAGTTAAGCGGCACTGCCCGATATGACCCGGCAGACTCTAAGAACGACTCCCTTGAGGTGACGATCGAAACTGCTTCCGTGGATTCCCGCGTCGAAATGCGCGATAACGATTTACGCAGCGATCACTTCTTTGATGTCCAGAAGTATCCGACCATGACGTTTCGATCAACTAAAGTTGAGTCCGCCGGGACCGACAAGTTGAAGATCACCGGGGAGCTAACGATCCGCGGTATTACAAAGCCCGTGACCCTCGATGTCGACGGCCCCTCGAAACCTGTCAAAGATGGACAGGGCCGGCTACACATGGGTGTGTCCGCTACGGCAACCGTGAACCGGACCGATTTCGGTATGACCGGCTATCAGGGCATCGTGGGTAATGAAGTCACGTTAACCATTGATGCGGAACTTGTGCAGACGCCCATTAATTCGAAATAACGGAGCTAGCGCCGTGTGGGCGCATCCTCAGCACTGGGTTTCATGTCCTGCGCAATCGCTCCGACGATTTCTGCGATCGAGAATCTTCTAACCACAGAGGACGGAGGAACATGACGCGAAATTTCCGGGACCTGCATAGGGACCTTCGAATGCCGTGTGACGAAAACAGATTACTCCTCGATCGTCGCAAGTTTCTCAGTAAGGGCTCAATGGCCCTGGCTGCCATCGCGAGTAGTTCGTTAGGTAGCGCCAGTGGCCTTGCTTGGGGGCTGCCGGCAACCGCAGAGGCTGTCGAGGTGAAGACCGCTTACGGACGGCTACGTGGTACGCGCAAGGGAGATCTGATTACGTTCAAAGGCATTCCTTACGCTGGTCCGGTCTCGGGAGAGAACCGTTTCAAGGCCCCGCCGCCACTTGTGCCCTGGACTGGAGTTCGTGACGCCCTCACCCCTGGCCCACCGTCTTTTCAGCCGAACCGGCCATCCTTCGGAGTCGACGAACCAGTTCCCTCCGAAAATTGCCTTGTGCTTAACATTTGGACGCCCGCCGTGGATCAGCGTCGGCGCCCTGTCATGTTCTATAACCACGGCGGTGGCTTCGTCGTGGGGTCGGGAAGCACCTGGTACCAGGATGGCAGCAACGTCGCCCGGCAATACGATGTTGTCGTCGTGGCAAGTAATCACCGCCTGGGACTCTTGGGATATCTATTCCTAGCTGACCTTGCGGGCGAAGAATATGCCACTTCCGGCAATCAAGGAATACTGGACATCGCTGCGGCGCTTAAGTGGGTACGCGAAAATATCGAGGCATTTGGCGGCGATCCGCATAATGTAATGGTCTTTGGTGAATCTGGGGGCGGTGCAAAAACTTCTTGTGTCTACGCACTACCGCTAGCAAAGGATTATTTCAACAAGGCCTCGATTGAGAGTGGGCCTGGCGTTCGCATGACGCCTCGCGACATGGCCACAGAAACCGCCAAGATGGTTCTGAGTGAACTCGGCTTGTCAGACAAGGAAGTTCCCAAGCTCAAAGAGGTTCCCGCCGAAAAACTGGTGGAAGTTCAGGCCGCAGTGGCGAAGAGGGCCCCCGGAAATCTGACGCTCAGCGGCGGGAGAAAGGGTATGGTAGTCTCACGCCCCGGTGGATTTGGTCCGGTGGTGGATGGGACTTACCTCCCGAATCATCCTTTTGACCCTGGCGCGCCGGCAATTTCTACAGATAAACCACTCATGGTCGGAACCAACAAAGACGAAATGGCGTTCTTCTTCTTTGAACGTAAGGCAAACGACATATTTTCCCTGACCGATGATGGGCTGAAGTCGCGCCTAGACAAAGAGCTCGGTGCGGATGCGGAGAAAATTTTGTCAACTTATCGCAAGAGCCGGCCCGGCGCTTCGCCGACGGATCTCTACATTGCGATTACAACCGCACGCGCCATGTGGCTCGGCTCCATTGAAATTGCCGAGAAGAAATTCGAACAGAAATCGGCACCTGTGTATATGTACATGTTCACCCACGAATCCAATCTAATTGTTCCCGATACGAACCATCGGCTTGGCGCCGCTCATGCAACTGAGATTTGGTACAAGTTTAACAACGTCGATGTAGAGGGGCCGAAGGATCCCACGCGCCCGTCGCTTATCGGCACGGACCCGGATCGCAAAAAAGCCGCGCTGAACATGAGCGAAATGTGGGCCACGTTCGCTAGGACGGGTCACCCGGGCGCCAAGGGGCAACCCTCTTGGCCGGCCTATACGCTGCAAAAACGCGCCACGATGATGATCGATGCGCAATGCAAAGTTGAAGAGGATCCCTTCGGGCAAGAACGGGCATTGTGGGACAGTCTGACCTCATAGCGAGAAAGCTCGGAGTTGAATGCTCGTCCATGCTTTACACCGGCTTTCTCCGTTCGCGGAGAAATGACAAAGAATGCATTACGCAAGAGACCGCAAGGGGCTTGATCATCTTTTGTGCAGAATGATTGTGCACGGACAATTCACGATATGAAAACCAAATTCCTGCTGTTCACTTTTCTCACTGTGACGTTGACGTACGCGACCAGCGCATTGGCTCAGCTCCCTCCCGAAGCTCGGGCAGGACTTTGGAAGGCGCAATGGATCACTTCACCGAGCGCGCCCCAACGGGACATTGTCGTTTTGCATTTCAGGAAAGTGATCGAGATTCCGCAGGCTCCGGAACATTTTCTCGTCCACGTCAGCGCCGACAGCCAATTCATTCTCTGCGTGAACCAGCGCGAGGTAGGGCGCGGCCCTGCACGAAGCGATCTTGCGCACTGGAAGTATGAAACGTACGACCTGTCGGCATTTCTGCGCTCGGGTCGTAATGAGATCGCTGCGACGGTATGGAGCTTGGGCGTTTCAACCGGGGCTCAGGTCAGCGATCGAACTGCATTTGTGCTCCGAGCTGATTCATCGGAGCAAAGTGTCGCTGATACTGATACGAGTTGGGAAGTCGAAGAAGATAAGGGCGTGCAAACTCTGCCAACCCCGCCGGACGTTCGGCGGTTCTACTACGTAGCGGAGCCGGCGGAGCGCATAGATGGCGCATTATTCGATTGGTTCTGGAACGACGCAGCTTCGCGCGGCAAATGGGAGAAGGCCGCTCCGATTGGAAATGCCTCCGAGCGAGGAGCGGTGCTGCAGAACAACAACTGGCAACTGATGCCGAATTCACTTCCCGCCATGCAAATGGAACTTACACCGGTTGGACGCGTGGTGCGCGCCTCTGGAGTTGAGCCTCCGGCGAACTTCCCGGGCGCCGGATTCGAAATTCCGGCCAATGCCAGTGTCAGTCTGCTGCTGGATCAGTCCCATTTGACTACCGCATACCCGGAGCTGACGGTGAGCGGAGGCGCCAAGAGCACGATTCGTCTAACCTACGCAGAAGCGCTCGTTGATAGCCAGGGAGTGAAGGGCAATCGCAATGAAATCGCGGGCAAACACATCGTGGGCATCTTCGATGAATTCCTGCCGGACGGCTCCGAAAAGCGTCCCTTTGTGCCCCTGGCTTGGCGTACATGGCGCTATCTGCAGCTCGATGTCAACACCGCTGACCAGCCGCTTCGCATTGAAGACCTCCGCTCCTGGTTCACGGCCTTCCCATTTGAAGAGCGTGCCCGTTTCCAATCGGATGACCCGGCTCTAAGTCAGATTTGGCAGATCGGCTGGCGGACTGCTCGGCTCGACGCGCATGACACCTATATGGATACGCCCTATTGGGAGCGAATGCAGTATATCGGCGACACGCGTATCCAGGCTTTGATCTCGTATAGCGTTGCCGGCGACGATCGCCTTGCTCGCCAAGCAATTCAAGCCTTTGATGATTCCCGAATCTCTGACGGCATCACCCGCAGTCGCTATCCGTCATCGGTTACGCAGATCATTCCCACGTTCTCCCTGTTGTGGATCGGAATGGTGCATGACTTCTGGCGGTATCGCGGTGAAGATGGATTTGTTAAAGCACAAATACCCGGCACAAGGACCGTGCTGGACTGGTTTCTCGACAGGCAGAGACCAGACGGACTCATAGGCCACTTGAACTGGTGGCCCTTCATCGATTGGGGAAAAGACTTCGCCTTCGGCATGCCGCCCGAGGATGCGGAGGGCGGATCTTCTTCCATCACGCTTCAGTATATTGAAGCGCTTCGTTACGGCGCGGAGCTGGAATCAACCTTCGGAGACTCGACTCGAGCGCAACGCTACCGGGAAGCCGAAAGTCGCGCGGTAAATGCGATCCGCAAATGGTGCTGGAATAATACCAATGGTCTGATCGCCGACACCCCTGCGCAAAAACACTACAGCCAGCATCCGAATATTCTCGGTGTATGGCTCGACGTGATTCCGCGAGAACAACAAAAGGATGTTCTCACCAAGATCCTCTCGGTGAGCGACCCAGGTTTTACTTCAACCGGACCCGTTCCGGAGATGACTAAGGCCACCTACTACTTCCGATTCTATCTAGCCCGCGCGCTCGAGCACGCAGGAATGGGAGATCAGTATCTGAGTCTGCTTAAGCCGTGGCGGGACATGGTTGCTTTAGGACTTACCACATGGGCTGAGCAACCCGAGCCAACAAGGTCAGATTCCCATGCCTGGAGTGCGCATCCGAATTTTGACTTTCTCACTATCGTCGCCGGAATTCGGCCGAAAACGCCTGGATTCTCAAGCGTCAGTATCGAACCTCATCTGGGCCTGTTACGCAATGTAGTCTGCGCCGTACCAACTCCTAAGGGGATGGTCGAGGTGAATTACATTTCCAAGAGCTCAGGAGTGAGTGCTGAGATTAATCTTCCCCCGAATATGGCGGGGGAATTGGTCTGGAGAGGAAAGACTGTCAACCTACATCCTGGTCATCAACAATTGATTTTGCCGTTAGATCAAACCGATAAGTAAACGGCATAATGAATTCGGTCATCCTGAGTTCGACACGGTACGATCTCAATTGGGTGAGCTGGTGTACCACTTGAAATATAGAAGCGACAAGGCCGTGATACCTTCCATCGTCGAGGCGTAGTCCAAGTGAGCCATCTAACGACCCCGCAGCGAAAGCTAACTGATTGCGGCACCGCGTCTTAGCTCAGGATAGGCATCGTTCGCAACGAGGAGGCCGGGGGTTCGAATCCCCTCTCGTCCACCAATTCTCTTCCTTCGCTTTGATTTTCGCCCTCATATTCGCTCTTCTGTTGTTCCGCATCGTGGCGGATTCTCCCGCCGATTCTGTTTGAAAGCACAATAGGCTGTGGTGTATTGTCCGTCAGACTGTTCCCCCTGCAAGGAAACCAATGGAATGCCCTCAGTGCGGATTGAGCAACCCGTCGAATCTGACAGTCTGCGCGAAGTGTAATACTCCGCTGCCGATGGGGGCGTCCAGCGGCAGCTCACCAACTGCTGGTGCTTTCAGCGATAGAGAACCAGATCAGACACTCACTGAGGGAGTGTCCAGCGGCAACTCCTCGCAGTCTGCCACTGGTACGCGCAGGGCCCCTATCTCAGAGGGAGAGCTTCAAGTTGGAAGTGTAGTCGCAGGCCGTTATGTAATTCTAAAGCAACTCGGTGAAGGCGGCATGGGTGCCGTCTATAAGGTTCGCGACCGCGAACTGGACCGGATTGTCGCCATGAAAGTGATCCGGCCGGCGCTAGCCAAGAATGCGGAGGTGCTCAACCGATTCAAGCAAGAACTGATCATCGCCCGGCAGGTCACGCACAGAAATGTCAGCAGGATATACGACCTGGCTGAAGCGGATGGCGTTAAGTTCATCACCATGGAGTACGTGGAGGGGTGCAACTTGGCCAGTCTGCTTCGCGCAAAGGGCAAGTTTGGGCCGAAGGAGGCCGCCGGAATCATCATTCAAGTGTGCCGCGCGCTTGAGGCAGCCCATACGGAGGGCGTCATCCATCGCGATTTGAAGCCGCAGAATATCATGGTGGATGAGCATGATAGGGTCGTCGTCATGGACTTTGGCATTGCGCGCAGCATCGAGATGGGAAGCGTGACGCAGCCGGGGGCACTTTTAGGAACGCCTTCATATATGTCACCGGAACAGGCTAAGGGAGAAAAGCTGGACGCGCGAAGCGATCTCTTCTCTCTGGGAATTATCTTTTACCAGCTTTTGACGGGCGACTTGCCTTACAAAGCTGACACGCCGATCGAAACCCTGTATAAGCGCACAATCGAACCGGCTCGGCCGCCGATAGAGCTCGCCCCGGAAATTCCTAAGGCGCTGAATGATATCGCGGTGCATTGTCTGGAAATTGAGAAAGAAAAGCGTTATGCGAGCGCCGAGGAGATTTTGAGCGACCTGGAGACATGGGCGGGTACGCGACTCGGAACTCGCGCTATCGTTGCTCCCAAGGAACCCCTCACTAAGAAAACCGCATGGATTGCCTCAGGAGCAGCCGTCTTATTGGCGGCCGGAGGGTTGATCTTTGGCAGCAAACTGTTTTCGGTGCGGCCCACCGAGCACCGGGACGTGTCGGTTCTGGTAGCCGACTTTTCCAATCAGACCGCCGACTCAGTCTTCAACGAAACCTTGGAGCCTGCTTTCATCATCGGACTGGAGGGAGCGCCCTTCATTCGGAGTTTCAACCGAAGTGCGGCAAGGAAACTAGCGGCACAATTGAGTCCGGGTGCGAAATCGCTGGACGAATCAGTCGCGCGGCTAGTGGCCACGCGGGAAGGCATCGACGTCATCGTCGCCGGCTCGATCGCGAAAGAAGGTGCGCAATACTCCATTCGCGTAAAGGCGATCGATGGCATCACTGGCAAAGACATCGTCAACAAGTCGGCACAGGCCGACAAGAAGAATGTGCTTTCGTCCATAGGAAGACTGTCGGCGGATGTTCGTAGCGCGTTGGGAGATACGACGCCGGAATCGGTCAAGCTCTCCGCGCAAGAAACCTTTACCACAGAGACGCTCGAAGCTGCCCACAGCTACGCGGCTGCACAGGACCTCCAGCAAAAAGGCAAGTGGGGCGAAGCTATTAAAGAATATCAGCACGCTACTCAACTCGACCCTAATTTCGGACGCGCTTTTGCCGGCCTTGCAGCCATGGAAGCAAACCTCGGGCGGCGGCGGGAGGCGGAACAGAATTACCGGCTGGCCTTGGCGCACATCGACCGCATGACCGAGCGTGAAAAGTACCGCACCAGAGGCGGCTACTATCTTCTGATTCGGGACCAGCAGAAAGCCATCGAAGAATACACGAGCCTCGTCAAACAATTTCCGGCCGACGCGGTGGCTTATTCGAATCTTGCGTTGGCGTATTTCTATAGCCGCAATATGGCGAAAGCGCAGGAAATCGGGCGCCACGCCGCCGACTTGAACCCCGCTAGCGTGGTACAACGCGGCAACCTGGCGCTCTACGCCCTGTATGCAGGCGATTTCTCGAACGCTGCCAAAGAGGCGCAAGCAGCGCTGAAGCTCAATCCCAATTATGAAGCCTCGGTGCGCGCCCTGGCTCTCGCACAGCTCGGGCAGGGTCAGAACCAACAGGCAGCCGAGACGTACAAGAGGCTCGCAGGCATCAGCGCCACCGGTGCGTCCATGGCCGCTACCGGCTTTGCAGATCTTGCGCTCTATGAAGGAAGAATCGCGGACGCGGTTGACATTTTAGAGAAAGCCATCGCTGCCGACGTGGCAGCGAATGATAAAGCCGGAGCAGCCGGCAAGCAGGCCACCCTCGCGGAGGCGCACCTTGCCCTTGGGCAAAAGGAAGCCGCGATGGTCGCGGCGGAGAAAGCAATCGCAGCGAATCAGGGCGACGAAATAGAGTTCACTGCCGCGGCTGTCTTTATCGAGAGCGGCAAGCCGCCTAGAGCGAAATCGATTGCCGCGGGATTGAGCAAGCGCCTCGAGCCGGAGCCACAGGTTTACGCAAAATTAATCGAAGGAGAATTGCGCTTGCATCAGGGTGACGCCCGAGGAGCAATCCAGTCCTTTACGGACGCTCAGAAGTTGTCCGACACGTGGCTCGGACGCTTCCTTTTGGGACGGGCATTCTTAGCGGTCGATTCCGTTGCGCAGGCTTTCTTGGAATTCGATGCTTGCCGGGAGCGACGCGGCGAAGCAACTTCCATCTTCCTCGACGATGAACCCAGCTATCACAATTTCCCCCCGGTGCTGTACTACCTGGGACGCGCGCAGGAAGGCCTGCCTAGCGCCGGTGCAGTCGATTCTTATAAAGCATTTCTCGCCATCAAAACGAACGGCGCCAACGATCCGTTGGTAGCGGATGCCACGAAGCGCCTTGCCGGACTCAAGTAAAGCTCTCTCTTTTCCAGAACATTCCCGACCACATACAAGGTTGACAAGTGTTGTGAGCGCTGGCCAGTGTGCCGGTACTTCTTCCCTTCGGCGCGCGAAGCGGTCTCAATTCACCGTCGCTGTAATGGAAGTGGCGCCAGCGCCGTTAGGCGTCGTGAAACCGGTCGGGGTGGTAATAACTAGATTGGAGCTGCCAACCGTCAAGGGATGAAAAGCAGTAAACCCGGTTGAGGTGTCCCCCAGAAAAACAACTGGACTGGTCACGACGGTGCCTACAGCGGGGTTGGAACTAGTCACGGTGACATTGACCGTAACGCCCGTGCGGATGGGCTGCAAGGCGTTCACGGTGAGAGTTGCTGGATTCAATTGCGCCGAGATCAGTGCGAGGGATGTATCTCCCGACGTTGTGGTCGTGGTGAAATTCCCGGAGTTCCACACGATGCCGGAGGGAGTCAAGGTCACCGCCGTCGTGCCATTGTTAAAGCCAGGGGCGGAGGCTGTGAGCTGAGCCGTTCCACTGCCGGCCAGGCCCTGGATCGAGAATGTCGGGACGGAGAAGCTCCCGCCAGTCAGCGGCAATGTGATGGATTGAGAAAAAGGACCGGCAGGAGAGGCCGCTAGCAGCACCGCGGCAGAGCCGCTGGTGAGAGTGAGCGTCGAACTGCTCGGCGGTGCGGCCCCGAGACCAACCGATTCGCCGTCGACCTGCAAGTTCTGGCCGAGATTGGGCGATGCAAAGATGGATATATTCGGCGCGCTGACCGTTGCCGTAATGGAAGTAGCGCCGCTTCCGTTCGGTGTAGTGAAGCCGGCAGGAGTCGTGATGACCAAATTCGTGGTCCCTGTAGCCAAAGGATGGAAAGTACTGGAGCCAAAGGATGTGTCACCCGCAAAGACCACCGGACTGGTGACGACGGTGCCCACGGCCGTATTGGAACTACTGATGGACAAATTGACGGTAAGCCCCGTACGAATGTTCTGCGTGGATTGGAACGTAAGCGTGGCCGGGTTCAGCTGCCCGGAGACCAGGCTCAACCCAGAGTCCGGGGAGAACGTGGTGGTCGAGAAGTTGCCTGTATTCCACACGAACCCCGAAGGAGTCAGGTTCACCGTCGCGGTGCCGTTGTTGAAGCCGGCAGCCGTGGCTGTCAACTGAACGCTTCCGCTATTTCCCAGGCTTTGCATCGAGAAGGCGGGAACCGAGAAGCTGCCTTGCGTGAGCGGCAGATTGATCGAGAGCGTGAATGGACCCGCCGGGGTGGTGGCCAAAAGAAGCGCGGCAGAGTTGCTGCTCACCGTGAGCGTTCCGTTGCTGGGCGGTGCGGCGCCGAGACCAATCGATTCGCCATCAACCTGCAGGTTCTGGCCGAGATTGGGCGACACAAAGATAGAAATATTCGGCGCGCTGACGGTTGCCGTGATGGAAGTAGCGCCGCTTCCGTTCGGCGTTGTGAAGCCGACAGGAGTGGTTATGACCAGGTTGGTCGTACCTGTCGTCAAGGGATGGAAGGTCGTGGAGCCAAAGGACGTGCCACCCGTAAAGACCACCGGACTGGTGACGACTGTGCCCACGGCGGTGTTGGAACTGCCGATGGACAAATTCGCGGTAAGCCCCGTGCGAATGTTCTGCGTAGATTGAAACGTAAGCGTGGCCGGATTCAGCTGCCCGAAGACCAGACTCAGGTTGGTGTCGGGCGAGAACGTGGTGGTCGAGAAGTTGCCGGAATTCCACACGACGCCCGAAGGAGTGAGCGTCACCGTCGCGGTGCCGTTGTTGTAGCCCGGTGCAGACGCAGTGAGTTGGGCGGTGCCGCTGCCGGCCAGGCCCTGAATCGAGAACGACGGGACAGAGAAACTGCCTCCTGTCAACGGCAGCGAAATAGACTGGCTGAATGGACCCGCCGGAGTTGTGGCGAGGACCACGTTCGTGGAGTTGCTGGTCAGACTGAGCGTTCCGCTGCTGGGCGGTGCAGCGCCGAGACCAATCGATTCGCCATCAACCTGCAGGTTCTGGCCGAGATTGGGCGACACAAAGATAGAAATATTCGGCGCGCTGACGGTTGCCGTGATCGAAGTAGCGCCGCTTCCGTTCGGCGCAGTGAAGCCGGCAGGAGCGGTTATGACCAGGTTGGTCGTACCTGCCGTCAAGGGATGGAAGGTCGTGGAGCCAAAGGATGTGTCACCCGCAAAGACCACTGGACTGGTCACGACTGTGCCCACGGCGGTGTTGGAACTGCCGATGGACACATTGACCGTAAGCCCCGTACGAATGTTCTGCGTGGATTGAAACGTAAGCGTGGCCGGATTCAGTTGCCCGGAGACCAGGCTCAAGTTGTTATCCGGGGAGAACGTGGTCGTCGAGAAGTTGCCCGAATTCCACACAAATCCGGAAGGAGTGAAAGTTACGACCGCAATACCGTCGCTGTACCCCGGAGCTTGCGCGGTCAGTTGGGCCGTTCCACTGCTGGCCAAACCCTGAATGGAAAAAGTTGGGACAGAGAAGCTGCCCTGCAAAAGTGGCAAGGTGATCGACTGGCTAAATGGGCCGGCCACCGTCGTCGCCAGCAGAAGATTTGAAGAGCTGCTGGAAAGTGTGAGTGTTGCATTGTTCGGAGGAGCTGCGCCAAGACCGATGGATTCGCCATCGACCTGGAGATTCTGTCCGAGGTTGGCGGAGACGAAAATGCGCAGAGTAGGCGCCGTCACAGTGGAGGTGATGGAGGTGGCATTGGCTCCGCTCGGCGTGGTGAAACCAGTGGGAGTCGCGATGACAAGATTAGTGGTGCCGGCGGTCAGGGGGTGGAACGTGGTGGAACCGAAGCTGTTGTTGCCACTAAACACTACGGGGCTGGTAACGATTGTACCTACGGTGGGGATGGAACTCGTGATAGAGACATTGACGGTAAGCCCGTTGCGAACATTCTGCGTCGATTGGAACGTAAGCGTGGCCGGATTCAGCTGCCCGGAGACCAGGCTCAAGTTGTTATCCGGGGAGAACGTGGTCGTCGAGAAATTGCCCGAGTTCCAGACGAAACCGGAAGGAGTGAGCGTCACGGTGGCCGTGCCGTTGTTGTAGCCGGTGGCCGTTGCCGTGAGTTGCACGGTGCCGCTGCTGGCCAATCCTTGCATCGAGAAAGCTGGAACAGAGAAGCTGCCCTGGGACAGCGGCAAGGTGATGGACTGGCTGAAGGGACCGGCCAGCCCGTTGGCCAGGAGGACGTTGGCGGAGTTGCTGGTAACAGTGAGCGTTCCGTTGCTGGGCGGCGCGGCACCAAGACCAATCGATTCGCCGTCGACCTGCAGGTTCTGGCCGAGATTGGCGGCGGCAAAGACGGAGATATTCGGAGCGTTGACAGTGGCTGTGATGGATGTGGCGTTCGTCCCGCTCGGCGTGGTGAAGCCCGTTGGAGTCGTAATTACGAGATTCGTGGTCCCAGAGGTCAGGGGATGGAAAGTAGTAGTGGCAAAGGAGTTGTCGCCGGAAAAGACCGCGGGGCTGGTAACGATTGTACCCACCGTTGGGGCGGAACTGGTAACGGAGACATTGACTGTGAGCCCGGTGCGAATGTTCTGTGTAGATTGGAACGTAAGGGTGGTCGCATTCAGCTGCCCGGAGACCAGGCTCAAGTTGTTATCTGGGGAGAACGTGGTGGTCGAGAAGTTGCCTGAATTCCACACAACGCCGGATGGAGTGAGTGTGACGGTGACCGTGCCGTTGTTGTAGCCGGTGGCCGTGGCTGTGAGTTGCACAGTGCCGCTGCTGGCCAATCCTTGCATCGAGAAAGTTGGAACAGAGAAGCTGCCCTGGGATAGCGACAAGGTGATGGACTGGCTGAAGGGACCGGCCGGCCCGTTGGCCAGGAGGACGTTGGCGGAGTTGCTGGTAACAGTGAGCGTTCCGTTGCTGGGCGGCGCGGCACCAAGACCAATCGATTCGCCGTCGACCTGCAGGTTCTGGCCGAGATTGGCCGCGGCAAAGACGGAGATATTCGGAGCGTTGACGGTGGCTGTGATGGACGTGGCGTTGGTCCCGCTTGGTGTGCTAAACCCAGTCGGAGTCGCGATGACCAGGTTTGAAGTGCCAACGGTCAGGGGATGGAATGTGGCAGTGCTAAACGCGGTATCAGGGCTGAAGACCACGGGGTTAGTGACGATGGTGCCAACGGCAGTGTTGGAACTAGTGACCGAGACGTTGACGGTGAGCCCGGTGCGTACGTTCTGCGTCGATTGAAACGCAAGCGTGGTCGGATTCAGCTGCCCGGAAAGTACAGACAGCCCAGCATCCGGAGAGAATGTCGTGGTCGTGAAGCTGCCGCTGTTCCAAACAAAACCAGAGGGCGCGAGAGTTACAGTAGCCGACCCATTGCCATAACCCGTGGCCTGTGCCGTAAGCTGGGCCGTCCCGCTGCTAGCCAGACTCTGCATCGAGAAGGCTGGAACGGAGAAACTTCCAAGCGTCAACGGCAATGTAATCGACTGGGAGAACGGGCCCGCCGGTGAGTTGGCGAGAAGCACATTGGAGGAGTTGCTGCTCAGGGTTAGCGTCTCGTTGCCGGGAGGCGTTGCTCCCAGGCCGATGGACTCGCCATCTACCTGCAGGTCCTTTCCAAGATTGGTGGACACAAAAATCGAAATGCCCGGCGCGACGCCCACGTTAACCACCGAGGTCGCCGTGGCGATTCCCGAGGAACTAGCAGACAAATTCGCGGTGCCCTGCGCAACGCCAGTTACGGGGATACTGACGGTGAGTTGGCCGGCAGGAATCGTTGCCGTAGCCGGTACTGTGGCGACAGCCGTATTGTCACTCGCGAGGTTGAAAGTAATACCGCTGGGTTGAGGCGCGGGCGCGGAAATAGTTAGGGTGATGTTGTTGGTGCGCGTGGCCGGAACGCCAAATGGACTTGGGCTGAAGGAAGCGGTTACCGTGACTTGCACAACGCTGGTATCGGGAGCAAAACCTGTGGCCGAAGCCGTCATCACCGTCGAACCGATGGCCACGCCTGTCACTTGAGGATTGGCGGCGGGCGTTTGCTGCCCCTGCGGCACAAAGACGCTCGGGGTGACCGTGGCGATCGCCGTGTTGGCGCTTGAGAAGTTAATGGTCACTCCGCCAGTGGGTGCAGCCGCCGACAGGCTCACAGCCAGGCTGCCAGACTGGGCAGGCGCAACCACTACCCCGCCGCTTTGCAAGCTGATCAGACTGCTGGTGATGGTTAAACTCGTGGCGGCGTTCTGGAAGCCGGGAGCGCTGGCGGTTAGGATCGCAACGCCGGCCGCAATGCCATTGAGAGTAAACGTTGCAGTCGTGCCGCCCTGCGGAATGATGACCGAAGCGGGCGAGACGGTCGCAATGGCAGTGTCGCTGCTGCCAAGACTCACGGTGACCCCCGCAGCCGGCGCGGGGCTGGCGAGAGTGACGGTAGCGTTGAA
>WNEZ01000261.1_pt1 | contig 42544 bp, 42 predicted proteins | sample 5400521 | NCBI WGS metagenome assembly WNEZ01 (sample SAMN13153339, study PRJNA577476) | soil metagenome | isolation source: 120 cm saprolite under Douglas fir tree site 2 hole 1 replicate 1 | place: USA:California | collected 2015-04-18
TCAGCGCTTCGCGTACTCGTTCTTGTAGACCGCGCCGCCTTTCATTACGAACTTGACGTGCTCGAGAATGGTGACGTCTTTCGTGGGATCGCCATCCACGGCGATGACGTCCGCCCACTTGCCCGGTTCTAGCGCGCCGGCGCGGTCGTTCCATCCGAGCAGGTCCGCGGCGTTGATAGTGCCCGCCTGGATCGCGGCCAGCGGCGTCATCCCCAGCTTGACGTAGACGTGGAACTCACCGGCGTTCAATCCATGGGGGTACACGGCCGCATCGGTGCCAAGCGCGACCTTGACGCCGGCGGCAAACGCCTTCCTAATATTTTGCTGCGCAGCCGCCATGACGTCGCGCATCTTCTTCTTGGAAAACTCCGGAACGTCGCTGTGCTCCAGGTGCTCTTGCATGTATTCGGTCAGAAAAATTGTGGGTACGAGATACGTTCCATTTTTCTTTAGTGTCGCGATTGCTGCATCGTCCATGAGGTGTCCGTGTTCGATCGAATCGACGCCCGCCTCGGAGGCCCAGCGCACGCCTTCGGCTCCATGAGCGTGAGCGGCTACCCGCCGGCCCAGGCGATGCGCGTCCGCGACAATGGCTTTCATTTCTTCTAGCGTGAACTGCGAAGCGTTCGGGTCATCTCCTTTGGAGAGCACGCCTCCCGTGGCGCAGATCTTGATGACGTCCGCGCCGTACTTGATGACTTCACGAACCTTGTGCTGGACGGCCTCGACGCCGTCCGCGACCCCGCTGCCGCCCTCAAAATGAAATGCCGGAGGCAGCAAGTTTCCGTCACAATGGCCGCCTGTGATTCCGAGAGCGGGTCCCGACGCAACGATGCGCGGCCCGATCACGTCGCCGTCATTGATGGCGTCGCGCAGCGCGATATCCGCGTAGTCCCTCGCGCCGAGATTGCGCGCGGTGGTGAAGCCCGCTTCGAGCGTTTTCTTTGCGTTTCTCGCGCCGTGCAGCGCTTCGCGGGAAGTGGAAATACCCAGGCCCTGATACCCGAGCGAGGTCAGCTCAAACGTCAGATGCGTGTGCATGTCAATCAAGCCGGGCAGCAGCGTGGCGTCCGGAAGATCGATGACCGTGTCCGCAGCCGCCGCCTTCACGTCGCTTGAAGGCGCAATCTGGGCGATCTTTTCGCCCTCGATGACGATCGCTTGATTGGCGCGAAATTGGCCTGTCCTCACGTCGAGCACACGCCCGGCGCGGATAATCATCCTTTTGGGGGCGGGCGCCTGAGCGCCGGCTGTGGGCGTGAGTATCGCGAAGGCCAGCGTCAGGCCCGCCAGCAAGAGCGCTTTCGCGCCGTTTGTTTTCCCTGTGATTCGCCTTGCGCGCAACAAGTTGTAATTGAACGACATCCATTTCCTCCTCGAATATTCTGTTGCCGAAAGCAGCGTCCGCCCCGGCGTCAGGAGCGCAATTCTACAACTGTGACTGCTTTGCCGCCTTGCTCTTCCGTGGCGAAGGCGAACTTTTCCACAAGTGGATGTGTGGAAAAAAACTGGGCCAGGCCTTTGCGCAGGGCGCCAGTGCCGTGGCCATGGATGATGCGAACCTGGGGGAGATTGGCGAGCGCGGCATCATCGAGAAATTTGTCCACGCGCGCGCTGGCTTCTTCGACGGTGAGCCCGATGACGTTGAGTTCGCCCGAAGTATTGGCGCCTCCGGATTGGGCTGTGACTGTTACGTTTTGCCGCGACGCAGAAGAAACAGAGGATTTCCGCTGCGCCTCGCTCTCCATGCCAATAATTTCGTCGAGGGCGACTTTCATGCGCAGCGGGCCGGCTTCGATTTCGGCGGAGGGGCCATCGAGGCGGCGAAAAATCACCGGCTTGCTGAAACCGCGGACGCGAACGCGGGCGCCGGGTTGCAAACTCTCCGGGCTGACGGCTTCCGGCGAACCGGAATGCACACCGAGGTCGGCCTGCGATTCCGAAATGGTTTGCACCACCGCGGCGTTCAGCTCTTCGCGCGCTTCGCTGCGTGCGTCCTGCATTTTTCGGCGCGACGATTTTTCGAGCGAGGTTCGCAGCTCGCGCTCTTTCACGGCCTCGAGGACGCGTGCGACGTTTTCGTCGAATCGCTTTTGCATGTCCGCGAATTGTGCTTCGAGTTCCTTGATTCGTTTTTGCTGGCGCCCGACCAATTCCGACCGCAGTTTCTTGCGTTCTTCCTCGAGCGCATGGCGTTCCACCGCCATCTGATGCTGCATGCGGTCCAATTCATCGCGGCTGCGGTGCAGATAGGCGATCAGATCAGCGGCTTCGCGCGATTCGGGCGCCAGCAAAGAACGCGCGCGCTCGATGACGGATTTCGCCAGGCCCAGCCGCTGCGCGATGGCGATTCCGCTTGAGCCTCCAGGCACGCCGACCATCAAACGGTAAGTCGGGCGCAAATTCACGTCATCGAATTCAACGGCGGCGTTCACCACGCCCGGCGTCGTCGAAGCATAGGTCTTCAAGCGGTCGTGATGCGTGGTCGCCAGCACGATGCAATTCTTGGCGCGAAATTCATCGAGCAGCGCGACGGCGAGCGCGGCGCCTTCTTCCGGCGCCGTGCCGGTGCCCATTTCGTCCACGAGCACTAGCGAGCGTGGCGTCGCCGATTGCAGCATGGATTTCAAATTCAGCATGTGCGCCGAAAAGGTCGAGAGGTCGGCGGCGATGGATTGTTCGTCCCCGATATCCACCAGCACGCGATCAAAGAGTGGTAGCACCGCGCGCTGCGCGGCCACAGGAATCCCCGATTGCGCGGAGAGGGCCGCAAGTCCGGTGGTCTTTAATGCGACTGTTTTTCCACCGGTGTTCGGCCCGCTGATGACCAGCAATCGTTCTTCACCGCCCAGAGTGAGCGTCATGGACACAATCGGTCGGTTTTCCTTACGAAGTTTGTCTTCGAGAATGGGGTGGCGCGCCGATTCCAGGCGCAATTCCGCGATTTGGGAGAATTCTGGGGTGCAGGCATCGAAATCCCGCGCGAACCGGCCTCGGGCAAAAATGCTGTCGAGCTCGGCAATCGTCGCGGCGGCTGCAAGCAGCGGCCCTCGCACCATTTGCAAACGCTCCGTCAGCTCGCGCAAAATCCGCGCGATTTCCGCGGCTTCGTCTTCCGCAAGCTGCACAAGCTGATTATTAGGTTCGACGGTTTCGAACGGCTCCATGAAAACGGTCTGCCCGGTCGCGCTTGCTCCATGTACAACGCCCGGCACACTGCGGCGGTTTTCCGCGCGCACGGGAATGACAAATCGCTCATTGCGCAGCGTGACGTAGTCTTCGCCTACTTCGGCGTTTCTCGCACGCAAGATTTGCTTAAGGGTTTTCTGGATCGCTTCGCGCGTCTGCGTGATGCTGGCGCGAATCCGGTGCAAGGCCTGCGAGGCGTCATCGCTGATCTCGCCATTCGGAAGGACGCATCTCCGGATGGCCGTCAATACGTCGCGCAGATCGGCGAGCGAAGCCGCACGCGACGCAAGCAACGGAAATTTTGCAGCGTCTTCGCGGAATTGCTGGCGCAACCAGCCGGACGTTTCGAGCAGCGAGGCCGCGTCGAGCAATTCCCCGGGCTCAAGCGCGGCGCCGGGGCCTTCGATTCGCTCCAGCCACTTTTGCGGATCAGCCAGCGCGCCGAATCCCAAGTCATGCCCCTGGCGAAGCCACTCGCGTGCTTCACGAATCAGCGCGAATGCCGCCTCCAGCGCGCTTCGGTATGTGCCAAATTCCAGCGCGTCCACCGCGCGGCGCCCCGGTGCGCAAGTCGTTCGCAGCCGCAGCAATTCGCGCAGCTTGTCAAATTCGAGAACGTCCTGTGCAGTCCGCGGCATTTTTCCTATTTCAGCCGTTCTTTCAAATGCTGCGCAGCGTCTTCGGGCGATATGGCCGTGTGCACCAATCTGCCGTTGGCTTCGCCCCAAGGTGCGCGATGGCCGAGCTCCACTTCGCGCACGCGGTCGAGGATCGGCTGCCAGAAATCACCGAGCACCGCGAACGGCTTTGCCGGCATGACCGATTTATTTAACATCTCCCACACAACCGCCAGCTCCACGAGCGTGCCAGTTCCGCCTTTGCAGGCGACAAAGCCGTCCGCCATCCGGATCAATTCGAATAGCCGGTCCTGCCAGGTCTTGACGCGCACTTCAACGTCAATCCACGGATTGACCTTGGCGGACTTGAAAAATTCCGCAGTCACCCCGTAGGTTTTCCCGCCGGCGTCCTTTGCGCCGCACGAAACGGCGGCCATCACGCCGCCGTATCCTCCGCTGCACACGGCGAAACCTTTTGCCGCCAGCGCTCGCCCGAGGGATCGCGCTTCGTCGTAGTCAGCGTCGCCTTCGCGCGGCCGCGAACTACCGAACACGGTAACGATAAGCTCTCTAGCCATCTTCTTTTCTCGGCATCATCTCGGGCGAGCGTGTTCATGTACAGGCGCGGCGGGGGCTGCATCGAACTCTTCGATCATCGCCACGCACAAACCGCCCAGCGCATCGGCGGCTTCATGCCCTCTTCCACCCTGGTTATTGCTGAGGAAAGAAAAGATCAGCCGGCGCCCGCCCGGCGTTTCGGCAAATCCGGAGAGTGTTCTCACGTGCTCGACCGATCCGGTCTTCGCATGAACCCTCCCCGCGGCGGGAGAATTCTTCATGCGGTCCTGCAGCGAGCCATCCACGCCCGCAACGGGCAGCGAAGCATAATAAGGCGCGAACCACGGTTGTCCCTGCGCGTACTTCAGCAAGGTCACGACCGCGCGAGGGGTCACCAGGTCGTGCCGCGAAAGACCCGAGCCGTCGGTTTGAATCACGTCATCGTCCGCAATTCCAGCGGCTCCATAGAAATCGCAAGGAAATTTCATTAGGTCCTCGGGAGTATTCCAAACGGCGGTCTGTCTCGCCGCGGTGCGCAAGAGCACTTCGGTGTGGAGATTCTGGCTGATCTTGTTGACGAGTTTGATGACGTCGCCCAGCGACACCGAAACGTGCTCAGCCAGGACAGTGCGCGGTGCCGGCTCCGTCTCCGGAACATGAACCGCGCGCGCTTGGCCATTTATTTTGACTCCGCGGTCGGCGAGCAACTTTGCCAGCAAGACGGCAGCGTGTTGCGCGGGCTCTTCAATCGCCAGCACGAGTTTGCGCGGCGTGCTCTTCGCCGGAAGCGTTCCGCGGACGGTTACAAGATTTGCTCCCGGCTCGCGCTTGAGCGTCAGATCCGGCTTTGCGTCCGCCGCGGCGGTGACCACGTCGTTCTCGACAGCGAAGTCGGGTGTCGACGGCGCGATCGCGGCCTGTACCGCGTCCCCCACTTTCTCTCCCGGCGTGAGCGTCAGCTCCACTGTGTTGTCGTCCACAACGATCGCGGAAATCGCCGCGCCGTACTGCCAGACCATGTCGTCGATTTCCCAGCCATTCGGGTAACGCTCGCGCGGAAAGTAACTGTCGTCTCCAATGACATCGCCGGAGACTTCTCTCACGCCCTTCGCCACCACGGCATCTGCCAGCTCCGCCAGCACTTTTTCCGGTGGCCCATCGAACTCTTCCTTCGATTCGAACGGAAACTTGCGATTCGAAAGATTGGGATCGCCGCGTCCCACGAGCACCAAGTCTCCGGAGAGCATCCCCTCTTTCGAAAGCGCCCCGCGCGTCTCGATCGTGGTGTGAAAGCGGTAGTCGGGTCCCAGCCTCGCGAGCGCCAGCGCGGTCGTGAAGAGCTTCATGTTCGACGCAGGCACAAAATAGCTGTCGGCATTTTTTTCAAAGAGCGTTTCGCCGCTCTCCGCATCCACGATCAAGAGTCCCCAGTCTCCTTTGTTGGCCGGCGCAGTCCCCAGCAGGGCATCAGCGCGCGCGGAGAACCGAATCACCGCCGCGCCTTTCAGCAGTTTCGCTTCTTTTTCCTTGCTGGGCTTTTCCGCGCAACAGGTTCGCCCTCCGGGCTTTGATTGTGCATTCCCGTGTACTGGCCAGAGGGTGCACAAGACAACCGCCGCGATCCAGTGTTCTACTGCTCTGCGAATGGGCATGTTTCCTCTGTCGAAGAGTTCCACCGGCCAAGTATAATCGAAAGCCCAAACAACATTTCCGCGGCTATGGCACATCTAATCACTCATAGCCTGTGGAGGAAGTCGGGCCCCAAACTGCAGGTTGCGCCCGGCCCCTGGGCACCCTATGATTGACAAGCCCAGAAAATCACGTCGAGGTGAATTGTGATCAAACGACTTACTTCCTGTCTCCTGGCGCTGGCGTTGATTTCGCTTCCGCTTTTCGCGAAAGGCAACATCAAAGAAACGGAGCGCCTGGAGAACTGCAGCACGGTCCTCAAGGAAATCATGGATATCCCCGATGACATCCCCCAAGACCTCATCGACAAGGCCGAATGCATCATCGTATATCCGTCGGTGCTTAAAGCCGCCTTCGTGATCGGCGGCAGTTACGGCCGCGGCGCGATGACCTGCCGCACCGGTGAGCACTTCACTGGGCCCTGGAGCGCCCCAACGATGATGGCGCTCGAAGGGGGCAGCATAGGCTTCCAGCTTGGCGGCCAGGCCACAGATTTCGTGCTCCTGGTGATGAATCCCCGCGGCGCGCGCTCCATCCTCAGCAGCAAAGTCAAGCTCGGCGCCGACGCTTCTGCCGCGGCCGGCCCCAAGGGGCGCGATGCCTCGGCGTCCACCGATGCGACCATGCGCGCAGAAGTACTTACGTACTCGCGTGCTCGCGGCCTGTTCGCGGGCATCTCGCTCGAGGGCTCGACGGTTCGCCCTGACAACGATGCCAACGAGAGGATCTATGGCAAGAAAGTCGAAGCAAAATCCATCGTCTTCAATGGAGCGGTAGCAGTCCCTCCGTCGGCTCAAAAACTGATCGCTTTCCTGAACCAGAAGTCACCGAAGAATCTATCTGACCCCGCTTCTCTGAAATAAAGGCGGACTCTTGGATATTCCAGCGGGCCCCTGGCAGTGAGCGGGGGCCCCCTTTTTTGTTCGCGGAGAGTAGAGCGCAACTCGCCCGTTAGCCGCAGCCTTTTAGCCATTTATGACTTATTCAAGGCCATCAGCAACCTAGTCCCGCGAGTTATTTCATCAACATCACACGCGGCATCATTCTCCGCGGCGCCGGCCTCCAGCATCTGTGGATCGACGCTCTCGCCCTTTTTGCTATGGGAGCTTTCCTCCTGATCATCGCCGCGGCGCTTTCAAAACAAAATCATCATGGCGTGACGCCTTCACCGCCAGACGCCTTCCAGGCCCGTCTAATCTCCATCCTGGCCGCGTTTTGTTTTTTCCCGGAACGCAGGGTATTCTGAGCCATCGGACTTGTCCTTCCAGGAGTGGTCGTGTCCTGTCCCATCTGCGAAAAGCGCAAAGAAGAAAGGTTTTGCCCGGCGAGGGGGGAGAAGATCTGCGCGGTGTGCTGTGGCACTGAGCGGGAAGTCTCGATCGACTGTCCCTCGGATTGTCCGCATCTGGTCGCCGCGCATCGCTACGAAGACGAACACCAGCGCTCGCTTCCCGCGGACACGCCTCTCCTTGACACCAAGGTGCCCCAGGACGTCGTCTACACGCACGAGAACCTGATTTCGGGACTGGCCTTCACGGCGGCAAAGTTCGCCGCTTCGCAGCCGGCCACCACCGATGCTGATGTTCTCGCGGCGCTCCAAGCTCTCGCGGAAACCTATAGAACGCTTGGTTCTGGCATTTATTACGAAAAGCCGCCCGAGGCGCCCCTCCCGCGCGAACTTTATGCCGCGCTCGAAGCATTCCTCACTGAAACCAAACAGCAGATGAAGGAGCGCGGAGGCTCCGCGCTTCTCAAAGACTCGGAAATTCTCGTCTTGCTTGTTTTTCTCTTTCGAATGGGGTTGTTGCGCACCAATGGCCGCCCGCGAGCGCGGCGCTACATTGCTTTTCTTCGCGGTCAGTTCCCCGAGGCTCGCGAACTCCAGCGCGAAGAATCCCGCATTATCGTCCCGTAGCGCAAGCTTAACCCGCGGCGCAGGAAAGCGGCCGCTCCGACTGCACGCTCGCAGCCGCCGCATTCCAGGATAGAGAAAGTTGCGCGCACGGCGCCGTGCGTGTCGTTTCCTCCCACGGCCGCGGTGCAAAGCCGTACTTCTGGCGCAGCTGCCGGACGCGTTCCGAAATTCGCCGGCGATACTCTTCCGGAGCATAGGCGTTGCGGCTGAACCATTCTTCGTACTGTTTCACCAAGCGCGGAAATTTTTCGCGCACAAAGGGCATGAATTCTTTCGCTGACGAAGGCATCAGAAACAACACGCCCGATACAAACCACTGCGCTCCGGCCTCGTGGGCCGCAGCAGCAACCGCTTCGAGTTCGCCCGCTCCGTCAGTTATCCCGGGTAGAAGCGGGGAAGCAAAAACACCCGCTGCGAGACCCGCTTCTCGAAGCTGTTTCAGTGCGGCGATCCGCAGATCGGGCCGCGGGGCTCGCGGCTCGAGCAAGCGCGCCAGCCGCGGCCGCATGGTTGTCACTGTGATGTTGAGAGAGAGGGACGAGCGGGCCGCGATTTTTCGCAACACATCAATATCCCGCACGATCTGATTTGATTTCGTCGTGACCGAAATGCTCAGCCCTTCGCGCTTCGCCAGTTCTTCGAGGCAAGCCCGCGTCACACCGTATTCGCGTTCCGCTGGCTGGTAGGGATCCGTGGCCGTTCCGATAGCGATGTGTTCCGGCAGCTGACCTCCGGAATTCTTCGACGCATAGGAATACTTGTTCGCGACGTCGTACGCCAGAAGCGGCGCCGCATCTTTCTTCACGAAAATCTTGCGTTCGAATTCCGACCCGTCCAGCTCCATGTACTCGTGCGTGTACCGCGCATAGCAATAGCGGCACCCGAATTCGCAGCCGCGGTAAGGATTGATGGTCCATTCGAACGGAACGCGCTGCGAATCACAGCGATTAAGAATCGAGCGCACCGGCAAAAGAAAATACTCTGGCCGCTCTCCCGATTTCCGGCGCGTTTTGGCTGGCGGGGAGGATGCCGCGAGGCGGGCGATGCCCACCAGTGGCGTGGCAGTATCCCGGGCCCGGCCGTTCGCCCGGCTTGAACAGCCGTGCGCGGCCGTCGTTCCCGACCCGGTTGGAGTCGCCTCAAAAGAAGCTGGCGGGGGGCAATCCGCCATGGAACGGCCCGGTGTGCTGCCAGCGGAGCCGGCCACGCTCCGAATATCGGCCGAACCGCGCCAATTCTCAGAGGCGTCTCCGACGCTTGGTGTTGGGCTTGTCGCATCAGGGCAAATAGGAAAGAGTGTTGCAGCGGATTGTCGAACGGTGCGGCGCCGGATACCAATATTCCGTGCCGTGGGAGAAAGGACTGAGGACATAGCCCACCTCGAGGCACGGCGAGTATTTCGCTTTTTGTTCGCCATGTCAAGCAAATTCGCATTTTGTTCGCCCTGACGGGTTGCCTCTCCCGCACGCCACCCTGTTGCAGGGGCCGAAACGCGCTCGCGAAAGATAATGGCCACCGGCGTTTTTCTTGTTTATGTTGGGGGGCAGTGCAAGGTGGAGCGGGCCACTTGCAGGGCGGCCCCGAATCTTCGCCCAACCCTGCCGGCCCCAATCGTTTTGACGGAGAGATGTCTATATGAAGCCTTTTGGAAATGTGTCTAAGAACGTTGTTTTGGAATGTTCCATCGCCTTTCTTCTGGTTATCGTGTTATTTCTGGGAAGTGGCCCTGGTTCTTCGGCCCTGAGCGCGGCCCCGCCGCCTCAGTCTCAGGCCATCTACTGCGCCTCGGACGACATGCATCGCCACACGTGCCCTCTCGATACGCGTGGCGGCGTGGAGCTGATCAAGCAGAGGAGCGAAGCCAAGTGCACTTACGGCAGCACCTGGGGATTCGATGACCGGGGCATCTGGGTGGACCGTGGCTGCCGCGCGGACTTCAAGATCGCGGTGTATTCTCCTGCCGGCGGCTCTGGCGGCGATACCGAGATCTTTTATTGCGCCTCTGATGATATGCACCGCAAGTGGTGCCCTGTCGACACGCACCGCGGCGTCGAGATGGTCAAGCAGCGAAGCGAAGCCAAGTGCATACAGGACAGCACCTGGGGATTCGACCGCCAAGGTGTGTGGGTTGACCGCGGCTGCCGCGCCGACTTCAGAATCATCTCGTATTCCCGGCGTCCCGGTAGCGTGGAAGGTGGCAGCTCGGGCCAATCCCGGAGCCTCTATTGCGCCTCGGACGACATGCGCCGCAACTGGTGCGCCGCGGACGCGCGGGGCGGTGTGGAGCTGATTCGCCAAAGAAGTGAAGCGCAATGCCTTTACGGCAGCACCTGGGGGTACGACGAGCGAGGTATCTGGGTCGACCGCGGCTGCCGCGCAGACTTCGAAGTTGGCGGCGTTGATTGGAGCGGATGGGGCGAGTCTTTCAACATCTACTGTGCCTCGGATGACATGGGCCGCGACTGGTGCCCTGCGGACGCGCGCAAGGGCGTACGCTTGATACGCCAACGCAGCGAAGCGGAGTGCGTTTTTGGCCAGACCTGGGGATATGGCCCCCGCGGGATTTGGGTCGATCGCGGCTGCCGTGCGGATTTCCGGGTCGCGGGCGATTGGAACGCGCGCGCCGTTGAGCTGCTCTACTGCCCTTCCGACGACATGGGGCGTCATGCCTGCGCCGTTGACACTCGCGACGGCGTATTCATCGTCCGCCAGCGTAGCGAGGCCGATTGCGTTTATGGCCGCACCTGGGGTTACGATCGGCGCAGCATCTGGGTGGATCGCGGTTGCCGCGCGGACTTCGAAGTCATCGACCGGCGTTCCGCCGAATGGCGCGACTGGGATGATCGCCGTGATCGCGACCGTGATGACCGCAGAGATCGTCCTTACTGATCCCAACGATCAAGGTTATGTCTTTCGCCGGCGGTGTGCGCCTCGCCCCGCCGGCCTTTTCTTTTGCACCTTCTCTGGTTTGCCTTCTAGGTTCAAAATTCTCTAGCTGTTACAATTCTTGCGAGAATGCAGTGTGCCGAGGGCGCCGGGCGTGACATTGCCCGCAAATTGAGTGTCCGGGGTTCACTAGGCACTCTCCTTGTTCCGGAGGAGTGAGATTCGAATGCCCCTGCGAACATCATTTCTTCTCTGCAGCCTCCTGGCGATCGTTGGGAGCAGGGCTGAGTTTTCGCATGCGCAAACTCCTCCCCAGGTCAAGAAACCTCAAGTGGGACCCGCGGCGCCGCAATCCACGCATTACCCCATCCTTCTCCTGGCCCAGGGCAGTGACCTGTCCTGGAGCCTGCGTATCGGTCTGAAGGGTCCGGAGCGCCTCGATCGGCCGAACTATCCCCCCATCCCGCTCGAGCCCTCGGACGTCGGGCGCGAAGGCGCCACGGATGCCTGGACTTATCACGCAAAAGACTCCCAGACGGGCGCAAGCGTCACGGTGCATCTCATTCGCGAAGCCTGCACGGACACCGTATCCGCCACCACGAAATTCTCTTTCCGTGTTGCCGCTGAGCATACTCAGCTTGGCGCGCTCAATGGTTGCGCGCGCGTTGCCACAGAGCTGTTCCCCAAGATTAACAACCAACCTGACCCGGAAGAAGAGGAGGAAGCCAAGAAAAAACCACCACCACCCACCATCACTAACTTCAAGCCACCCACCGCAGTGGCTTATATCAACTCCTCGGGAAAAATGGTTGTGAAGCGCGCGCAAGTGGCCCACATCGTTCCGGGCGAATCAGGCTATTCGCTGTGTCTCTCCCACGATGGGAAGAAGTTGCTGTTCGTCCACGACGAGCAACCACAGCCGATGCGCACGATTAATGAATATGATTTCGAAACGGGCCGCGTCCGGGAACTGCTTCGGGCCAATGTCAGCTCCCCGTTCTGGTCTCCCGATGACAGCCGCATCGCCTTCCTGAAATCCGCCGACTCTGGATGGCAAGTCTGGACCATGCCCGAGGCCGCTCCCGAAACCGCCGCACCTCTCTACACGGGACCCCTGCTTTCCTTGCAGGGATGGGCTGACGCTCACACCCTCTTGGCCGAGGGTGGAAATCAATTGTCTTGGATTGGACAAGACGGGCAGATCCGTCAGACGCTGTCAGACAATGACCTGTATGGGGATTTTTTCGGCGTGACCAGCGCCAACAAAATTCGCGTGCATCCCCTGAATCCCGATCTTTTGTTGGTTTCCGCGGAAGTTCTAAAGCCACTTCCGGGCGCGCCTGCGGCGACAAAGGCAGGGCCCGCGTCCGCCCTTTTCCTTTACGAAATCCGCGCCAAGCGGCGCGTCCTTTTAAGCCCGCCGGAATCGTATTGCTTCGATCCTGAGTGGTCCCGCGACGGCCTGCAGGTCTTCTTCACCAACCGCGAATCAGCCCGCGCCCCCAGTACGTTCCGGATATTTTGGGATGGTTCCGAGCCGAAGCGTTATGCCTCTGCCACGGGCTTTGTGGTCGGCCAATAGCGCCGCATTCCCCTTCGATCGGCTGCCGGAAAATTCACGGTGAACTGCCAAGCATTAGCCGATACGTCGCAGCCCGGGTCTTCCTCGCGGCCCGCGTATCTGCTCAAAGTTATAATTATCGGATGGGGACCCCTCCAGTAACTCCGCCGCAGCCAGTCGGCATCCTCATTCTGGAAGGAGAAGGCCAGGACCAGGCTCTTCGCCAAATCCTCGACTCCGAGGGCTGGCGAGTCCGAATCGTCGCGGACACCAAGCACCTCCTCACCGAAATGAAGAGCGCGCAATGGTCGCTGGTCATTGCCAACGTGTCTTTGATAGATCTTGAAGGCCCGGCTTTCGCCACGCTGCGCGAGCTCGCCAGCGTGGCCGCCGACGAAGGAGGCCGCTTCCGTGTTCTGTATCTCGTCCCGGAAATGACCGGGACCCATTACGCCAACGCCCTCGAACAATCCCGTTTGCCGTATGTCGTCCGGCCGTTCCATTTGCATGACTTCCTCGAGAAGGTCAGCGATTTGCTTGTGGAAGTAAAAGCCATCGAGGCGCCCCTGCGCCAAGTGCGCCGCGAATTTGGTGAAATGCGAAAAAAGAAGAAGCAGACCAACCGCTTGACCTCCATGTTCGCCTCCCGCGACTCCTTCTCCTACACCGACGAAGAGCTCGCCGAGTACGAGCGCCAGGAATCCGAAGAAAATAAGAACAAGCGGAAACCTCGCATCAACCTCGGCGACCCCAACCGGTAGCCTGTGCCTCGCCGGCTCCTCACTCTCGACTTCCTTACCTCCTGCCTCCATTCTTCTCTGCAAGAAATTCCCTGCCCCGCGTTCTAACCCTGTGCAGCGTCCTCAAGGTTCCTCGCACAGGAGGCTTTTATGGAACGATCGATTTTGGGTGCCATCTTCGGCAGCTTGTTTAGCATCAGCGCGCTAGGGGGTCTCGCCTTCATTTGGGCCGCGCCCGGCGCCAGCTCTCCATCCCAGCCGGAAGGCAATTGGCGGCTCCTCGACCCGGTCACCTACGAAAACATCAGCATCTTCCCCGTGGTAAGCGGCAGCAGCCAGGATACCGCCGCCTTCCTCACTCTCGATGAAGGTCTTTCCAGCGGAGAAGTCCTCGTCAGCGAACAAGGCGCCGCCGGTCTCGCGCGCGCCCGCGACGGCCGCCCCATCGCCGTTCCTCAATATTCCACCGGCGCGTCGGTCAATCAGCTCGTCCTTATCAACCACAGCAAGCGGCCTCTGCTTCTCCTCGCCGGCGAACTCGTCAGCGGCGGCAAGCAGGACCGCATCATCGCCAAAGATCGCATCGTCGCCCCAGGCGCCGACCCTCTCCCCCTCGATGTCTTCTGTGTCGAGCACGGCCGCTGGTCTTCCGGCTCGCAATTCGCCGCTGCGAAAACGATCGTTCATCCCAGCGTCCGCGAACAAGCTGCCGTCCGGCAAAGTCAAACCGAAGTCTGGGGCGCGGTCAGCCGCGGCTCGACGGCCCCTGCCTCGCCGCGAGCAACGGCCGATGCGCAACTGAGCCAGACCGTGATCGCGGGCGCAATCGCCTCCGATGCTCCCACGCAGTCCTACTCAAAGATTTACGAATCCAGCCGCGTTGGCGCATCTGTTGAAGGCTTCGTCGCAGAAGTTCAGAAGCGCTTCGCGCGCGCCACGTCAGGCTTGAAAGGGGAGCGCGTCGTCGGCGTGATCGTTGCTTATGGCGGCGAAGTCGCCTGGAGTGACATCTTCGCCTCCGGCAATCTTTTCGATCATTACTGGAACAAGCTGCTCCGCAGTTACGCCGTCGAAGCCCTGGCGCGTCCCACTCTTCGCGAGACCGCCTCTGTCAGCGACGCGCGGGAATTCCTGCGCAATCTCAATGGCCGCGAAGTCGTCGAGAGCGAGCCCGGCGTTTACCGCTGGCGCGAAATCACTGAGGGCAAGCTTGCGCTCATCGAGCTCGATGCGCTCCAGCCCAAGCCCATGACGCTCCACCGCCTGTTGCTGCATCGAACGAGCTGAATCGACTCTCAACCTTTATAGGGCTTTATAGGGGCGCAGCGTGCTGCGCCCCATTTCGCAAGGTCGTGCTTATGCTACGGCTTCGCAGATGTTGCGGGAGGTGTGGTTGGCGTTTTCGTGGTCCCCGGGGCTGTCTGCACCTTTCGAAACACCTCAAAATCGCCCCACACCCGCTCAATCGTCTTCGGCTCGAGGATTTTCACCACTGGCTGCGTCATATCTTTCGCAGGAAAAATCTCCAGCCGCACTTGTCCGCAACTCGGCGCGAGGGCGTCCGGCCCGTAGGTGTAGACCCCGTACGACGCTGAATCATTGAAGCTCACCGCGGAATTTTGCACTGCCATCACCACGGGGACCTTTCCGGGATGGATCGGCTCAACTTCCTTCTCTCCGCACATCAGCTTCATCTTGTAAAAATCCGTCTTGAACTTCACCTTCGCCGGTGAATACGGCGCCATCGCGCGGCCCATTCCCGACCAGAATCCTTCTTTTGCTTTTGGAAATACCAGGATCCCGATGATCGCTTTGTGCGCGCCGGCCTCGGCCTCCCAATTCCGGGGAGTCTCCGCGGTGCTCGAGGTGTCCGCGGCGTGGCCCTGTTTCTTGTTGCGCTTCTGGCGCTCGCGCTCCGCCTTCAGCCTTTTCTCTTCATCTTCGCGAAAATCCGATGGCGGCGTCGAGATCCCCACCTCAAAATCTCCCGCATTGAAGTAATAGGGGCTCGCGTCGTATTTCTCCGCTTGCAGGACGGCCTTTAGCCCTTCAATCGGGTACGGCTTCGCCGGAGCGACCGGCAAAAGTGTGTCGGACGGCGGCACGCCGACGAGCTTCCCGCGATTCTGTTCCAGCATTGGGAGAGCTTCCTCGATTCGCACGATTCCGGACACGCCTGGCCCGCTGCTGCCGCGATTCCCAAACGTCGTCAGCCCAATCACCTTTCCTGCCGAATTAAACAGCGGCCCGCCGGAATTTCCCGGATTGATGTTGATGTCCGACATGATCGTGTGCGGCTCGACCTTGCTGACCACTCCCGTGGTCAGGATCTTGTCCAGCGTCAGCGGGCTGCCGATGGTAAACACTCGCTCGCCTTCCTGCACCGTGGGCTTACCCGCCTCGACCTGAGGCAACGGCGCTGCCACGGCGGCCGGAAACGCCGCTGTTTTTGCCCAGAGCAACGCCACATCTTTCTGCGAGTCCGACGCCAGCAGCCGCGCCGCAACCTTGTGCTCCGGGTCAAACTGCACCGCGAGGTACTCGGAATGTTCCACAACGTGCGCATTCGTCAGAATGAGCCCCCGCGCGTCCACGAAAAAGCCAGTCCCGTGGCCCGATTCGCTCAAGACCGTCACCACGCTGTTCTTCAGCAGCTTGAACTGCTCCGTCAGCTCCGGCGCAGCGGCCGCGGAAGGAGCTGCGGCGGCGATCTCCTCGACTTTCGCGTTGTCATTTGTCAGGTCAATCTTCTGCTCCGCGCCCGCCAGTGCCACTTCCATCTTCCATGTGAAGCGCTTGTTCCCCAGTTCCGCCGGTTTCGGCGTCGACAGCGCGTAGCGCCCCTCCGGAAGGTGTATCTCCCCCGTTCCATCTAGCCCCGTTTTGACGAGAGCGGTCTTCGTCCAATCAGATCTCTTAAACTCCACCACCAGAAACGGTACGGGCTTTTGATTCAGATCATTGTCGACGAGGATTACGCGAATCTTGACCTTGACGGAGTCGGCCCGCGCCGCCGTCGCAAAGATCGCCAGAGAACAGAAAAGCGCCGTAGACAGCCGCCGGATCATAGAGAGGCCTCTCAGTGCGAGAGTTAATCCGGATATTGCGGCTCCGGGACGCGATTGTCAACGAACCTGTCTGGGTGTGGTGCCGCACTCCTACCCAGAGCAGAGCCTGCCTCTCGCTCCCGGGATGGTTCTGCCTCAATCGGCCGGCCAGCGCCGAACCTGGCTGCGGTCGGTTGTTCGCGAGAGTAGATCCGAAATCGTCCCCCCCCAGGAAGGGTGCTTCTGCTCCGGCGCAATCTCTGCCAGCGGCGCCAGAACAAATCGCCGCAGATGCATTCGCGGGTGCGGCACCTGCAATTCCGGTGTATCAATCGTTTCCTGCCCGTACAACAAAATGTCCATGTCGATCAGCCGCGGCCCTTTGGCGACCAGCTTCTTGCTCCCCATCCGCGCCTCGATTTCCCGCAGCTTCTTTATCAACTCCAGCGCCGGCAGCTCTGTCTCTCCCTCCAACGCGCAATTCAAGAACCACGGCTGCTCCAGATAGTCCACCGGCTCCGTCTCGTAGATCGACGACACGCGCGTCACGCGGACTCCCTCATCCGCAAGCGCGCCAATCGCCGCGCGCAGGTTCGCTTCGCGGTCTCCCACGTTCGATCCAAGCGACAAATAAATTGTGTTCTGAGGCATGCCGCGCCATTGTAGCGCGCTCACGCCGGTGCCTGGCGCGGTGGGTACTGAGGCCAGGGTGGACTTCCAAGCCCTCACGCCGGCTCGCTCTTATTGCTGTTGCAATTGCCGCTCCTCTATACGAATATGAACTCATGTTCGTATCTATCCTCGACTCCTTCTCGCTGGCCTTGCCATCTGGTTCCTCGCCACCCTCGCCTTGCGCCTCGGTGGACAGCACCTGTTGCATCCCGGGGCTTGGAAAGGCACGCTCCTCCTCTTCGGCGTCAGTTTCCCTTTGATGGCTTGGATCGTGCGCCGTCTCTGTCGCCGCTTTCAACTACCCCAGGAGCAGTGGCTTGCTGGCGCCGTCTCGATGGCGCTCCCGACGCTTCTCCTCGACCCATTCTGCAGCGCATTCTTCCCCGTCGTGTTTCCAAACATGGCTCCTGAAGTGGCCGGCGTGTTTGGGGGATGGATGCTTTGGTGCTGTGCCAGCGCCCTCTTGGGTGTCGCCATTCGCCGGCGAACACAGCCGTGAGCCAGCGTCCGAACCTGCTCGCGGCGGAGGACTTCCCCGCGGCGCCGCGGCAAAAACGCAGTCTGGAGAAGCGCGCGCGGCTGAAAGCGGTCGGTCTTCTTCTGTTTGGCGAAAGAGGCTACGAAGGCACTTCGGTTGAGGAACTTTCCCGGCGCGCGAAAATTCCGGTCGGAACGTTCTACCAGCACTTCCGCTCCAAGCGGCAGTTGTTGCTCGCTCTCATGGCCGAGCTCCTCGAAAAGCTGAGCGAGCTCAAGCTGCGCCCCAAAGCCGTGCCCGATGTTCGCGCCGCTCTCCAGGAAATGTTGTCCCGCGCCTTTTCCGCCGACCTTCGGTACTTGGGCGCATACCGCGCCTGGCAGGAGGCCCTCCTTTCGGATCCCGAATTGGCGCGGAAACAAAACGAGATTCAGGCTTGGACCACCGCTCGCGTCACTACGGTGTTTCAGCTCCTCCAGCAACTTCCCCATGCGCGGCCGGGCGTTGACGTTCCCGGACTGGCGCGCGCCATGGACAGCTTCTTTTGGAGCCTGCTCGCGAAAGCCGTGCGAATGCCCCGGGTGGAGCTGGATCGGTGGATCGATTCAGCCACCCACCTCATCTACCACGCCCTCTTCACCGACCGCACAGAGAAAGAGCGGACATAATGGCTCAAAACGAATTTCAGGGTACCGCGCATCTCTTCCCTCCGCGGTGACGTACAGCAGTGGTATCCTCTCGAAGAGAAGAAGAAGAACTGTGGGTCTGGAGCGAGTGATACGACCGGAGACATTTGTCCTAACATGTGAGTCTCTCGCTGTAGATTGCAGTGCTTGTGAACATGGCACCTTTGACGCAAAAATGGAAACGCACTGAAGTGATCGTCTTTGTAATATTCGTCGTTGTGTCGCTGGCAGCCTGGGCAGTGTGGATGATTCGGTGGAAAGCGCAGGTCGCCCTGAGAGACGAGTTGAATGCTTTGTACGCAATCGCGGGTGGGGGGGACCTGGCCAGCGTCAGGCGGCTCGCTGAATACCCTTCCCCGGAAGCTATACAGCTCATCGAAAGGTTGGCACAAGATCGAAACGCCTTCTCGGATTCACGCGTGGAAGCAATAAATGTTCTTGGCGCCAGACCTCCCATTGATTCAAAAACGCTGGCCCCCCTGCTCTGGATCGACCAACCATTTGTCGTCCGCCGTGCGGTTGCGAGAGTCTTTAAGCAGCGCGGATGCGACGAGGGGTGTATATCGGCGACCCTAACGGCACTTCACGCCATCTGGGGAGGACAACCTACCGTCGAAGTGCGACTATCCGCTCAAATTCCATCCCCTACGTTGCATGATCAAGAGGACTTGGTGTATCTCCACAAACAAACCGAGGAGGACTATTTTGTCTTACTAAACAGCAGCGCTTGCCTCGCGCGGAAAACCTTGCAGACCATCTACGGGTCAGATTCAGCATTTGTCGTCGATATTCAGAAAAAGGTCGCACCGTGTTGATACGCGTTGGGACGCGTGCGTAAATCGCTGCCCAGCCAGTGGTAGGTGGCATACCCTAGGCAATTCCGGGTAGCCTACCTCTTGCAGTTTTGATTTTTGCCAAGGGAAGGTGATTCTTCTCCTTGCACTTCGCCTCCAACTGTTAGAATAGATTTCCACAGCCCATTCGAATGAGCTGATCATTTATGTTGACATTCGGTTACTTCTGCGCTACCATTCCTCATGAGTTTGGCGCCGATCCCTCGTCTCCCCTCTTCTCCTCCGATTCTCTCTGCCCTCCCCAATCGATTTCTTGCTCTCCTCCCAACGTGCAAACCTTCCAGCTTGCGAGGCTTCCCACCAGTTTTTCTTCTAACTCCTTTAGATTCCGCTCTTACGGACAGTTGCGCCCGTAAGTCCTTTAGAATCCGCTCTTACGAAAAAACATGGGGGGGTACACCCCCCATCCTCATTCTTCATCGAGGATCAAAGTGAACCAACCAGCCGCTAACTCCTTTAGAATCACATTCTTTGCAGACCCCCACCCATTGACCCCTTTAGATACACATCGTCACAAAAACAGGAGAGCGGGTATCAGAACAAGCGCGGCTGGCGCCGCGGGAGCTCCCTGCCGAAATACTCGTACGCGCGCGCCGTCGCCACTCGCCCGCGCGGCGTGCGGTCGATCATGCCGATTTGCATCAGGTACGGCTCGTACATTTCTTCGATGGCGTCTTCTTCTTCGGAGAGAGCGGCGGCGAGCGTGCCCAGGCCCACGGGCCCGCCGCCGTACTTATCCAGCAAAGCAAGCATCAGGTTGCGGTCGACTTCGTCGAGCCCGCTCCCGTCCACGCCGAGCATGGCGAGCGCTTCCTGCGCCACGGCGCGCGTGATTCGCCCCGCGGCGCGCACTTCGGCAAAATCGCGCGAGCGGCGCAGCAGCCGGTTGGCGATGCGCGGTGTTCCGCGGCACCGGCGCGCGATTTCCTCCGCGCCGCCTTCGTCGATCTCAATATTCAGGATTCTTGCCGAGCGGTGAATGATGATGAGCAGATCCTGCGGCTCGTAAAAGTCCAGGCGGTGCACGATGCCGAAGCGCGAGCGCAGCGGCGCGGTAATCAATCCCGCCCGCGTCGTCGCACCGATCAGCGTAAAGTGGCCAAGCTGGAAAGGATGAATCCGCGCCCCTGGTCCCTGTCCGATGATGAGGTCGAGGCGAAAATCTTCCATTGCCGGATAGAGCACTTCTTCGACGGCCGGCTGCAAGCGGTGAATCTCATCGAGAAAGAAAACTTCCTTGCCTTCGAGGGAAGTAAGAATCGCGGTCAGGTCGCCCTTGCGCTCGAGCAGCGGCCCGGCGCTCGTCTTGATTGGCACCTGGAGTTCGTTGGCGATGATCTGCGCCAGCGTGGTCTTGCCGAGTCCTGGCGGGCCGTAGAGCAAGACGTGGTCGAGCGCTTCCTCGCGGCTGCGCGCGGCTTGAATGGCGATCTGAATATTTTCTTTGACGCGCTTCTGGCCGATGTATTCGTCGAGACGCTTGGGGCGCACGCTCGCTTCAATGCGCGCGTCTTCGTCAAACGCCTGTCCGGACACAATTCTTTGCGGTTGTTTTTGCGGCATCATCCGTCTTGCGGTTCCGTCCGGCATTCTTTTTCTGCTCTGCGATTCCCCGGCGTTCTCCGCGTCTCTGCGTTATCTTTCTCTTTTGGCTATGCGCTCCGAGCGGCTCTGCCCTTCGGCGCGCTCAGTGCCTGGAGCGAGGCGCGCAGCAATTTTTCAAAACTCTCTGTGCCCGTCTCGCGCTTGGCTTCTCCCACGGCGCTCTCCGCGGTGCGCGCGTCATATCCCAAATTCACCAGCGCGGAAACGACGTCGGCCTCCACACCTGCGGGTGACGCAGCCGTCGGTCTCTCGGCTTCGAGCGCCACCGCTTCCAGCTTGTCCTTCAACTCGACAACTATGCGCTCTGCGGTCTTGCGCCCTACGCCGGGAATTCTTGTCAAGCGCGCCAGGTCGCTTCCGCGGATTGCCGGGACTAGTTCGTCCACGCTCATCCCCGACAGAATTTTCAGAGCGAGCGAAGGTCCTACACCGGAAGCTGAGAGAAGCATCTCAAAAAAATGTTTTTCGCGGGCGGAAACGAATCCATAGAGCGCCAGCGCATCTTCGCGCACGTGCGTGTGAATCAGGAGCGTGACTTCGGCATGGAGTTCACCGAGCGCGGCGAAGGTCGAGAGTGGCACCTGGACGAGATAGCCGACGCCGCCCACATCGAGAATGACTTGATTCGGTCTTTTTTCAGCGAGGCGTCCGCGGAGCGATCCAATCATCGCTCGCCAGTATTGCCGCCTTTTCTTCGCCTGTCAACGCACAGGTGGGATAGCGGATACAGCCGGAAAAAAGGGACCACCCCCCCTTGGACTAAGCCGATTTGCTCCCAGTAGCGAATCGAGGAAGTTCGCGCTGGGTAGGGCCGTGCTCGGGGGATGTGCGAGAAGGCGGTCGGCACCGCTCACTAGATCTTTGGCTTATTTGCGATTCTTGCGCCAAGTTTCAAGAACTCAGGCTCAACCCGAGCTTCCCGGCCATTATGATAATATTCTTTCACGCCACCAGTTATCGCCACGTCAGGAGCTTCGGCATACAGTATGGCCAATCTCAATCTGCCCGCGTGGCTTGACTGGCTTGGTTCACCCACAGTTTGCACGATCATTACCGCTGTGGCCATTGTCTTGACAATTGTTTCGTGGCTCATCGGCAGCCAAAACCGTAAATTGAAGCTGCAAATTCAGACTAGTCAAGGCGGACCGCAACTACAAGGCCAAGGCTCTCAACAACAACAGCAAGGCGGCGAAGGTGCCCATCAACAGCAGCAGGCCGTTCAGCAAGTCACAGGGGACGTAATCACGATCAACAATTACGGCCCCGTAACCTACAACTCAGAAACGAAGGGTGAGTGAGACCCAATGCCTGGACAAGCCGAAAGACCCACCTTGGACTATGCAATTGTTTGCGATGACGTTCGGTTCGAAGTGGGCGACAAGATTAGCTTGATGGGAGTGTTTGACGCCATTAATGTGCAAAGCTTTCCAACGGTACATCCTCGGCTCTCCGTCGTAGCAGCTTGGGCGGGCCTGCGAGGCGAAGCCATATCAGAGATTGAGTTAGTCGATCCCAGTGGAAGCTTGATCGGACGGTTGGGAGTAGCAAATCTCAAGGAGACAACTGAAAAAAAGGGAGCTCGTCACATTGCAGTCACATATAACGTGCCTTTTCAAACTCCGGGCATTCATGCGATCAAAATCTATTTGAACAAAGAACTCGTTCGGACTATCCCTTTCCCCATCCGAAGCGTTGGAACACCGCAGACGGGATTCGGCAGAGTAGGTGCTTTGCGCTGACACTTTGAATTAAACGAGAAGTGCCGCCCGTTTTTTTCCACTTGTCCGGACAGGTCTGCTATTGGTGTTTATGTTCCGAACTCACCACCACTTTGGTTTCGCCTGATGCAAGGTTTCGGTGTAGGGAGAGCTTGACCGCATTGCGTAGGTCCCACTCGGCCGTCTGTACTAAGGGTGAAGAAGGCGCAGAGTATTCCACGAGTCTTGAAACGGGAACGAGTGCCTTCGAACGTGACAACCACAGCCCTATGTGAATGATGCGAACGTCGAAATTCCCTTGTGTTGTTTCGACATGTACGAGATTTCGGTCAATTGGTTGATGTAGATTTCGCCGAATTCTAGTTCCATCTGTTGGAAGGTCATCAGGAAAAAAAGAGCCATTACGCTTGCCCCATTCAATGAGGAAGTTCTCTACGTGATACCGTTTGTTATCTAGATTTCGGATGAAAATGGGCGCGAGATGTCCTTTTTCACGAAATGATTCTTGCGAAGCAGGGGAGAGTTCAGCATTTGGGGGAGCATCAAAGAGTTCAAGCGCCAATTCAGCGAGCGACCATTCGCTGGCATCGAGTACAACATGTTGTACCGCCAACCAGTCCTTGAAATCTTCGGCGATCATCTCGTCTAACGTTCTGATTTCAATGCCGACCGCCAATGCCTTTTTGATAGCGGGAGCACTAAAGCCTATCGAGGACACCGCGAGCGTCATCGACGCCCCAATGGAACGCTTCTTTTCCGCAAGTTGTTCGATCCATGTGACGTCTTCTACCTTAATGCGATCTCGACACTCTATTGTGATTAAGATTGGACACGTACCCACTTTATAGCGAATGGAGACGTCTACTTCTCGGAGTTCTCCCGTCACCTTATCTGGAAGTTGATCAGGTGACTTAAGTTCCGCACCCGAGGGTGCGATGGCTTGCTCAATCCGTGCGACTAGCTGTTCAAATTCCTTCCACTTCGGAGTCATTTGTGGGTTCCCCCATCAAAATCCTCTGGGAATTGTCGTCCGACTTGAACGATTCGCGTGACATCATGAATACTAACTAGCGCCCCGGATCGCCAGCAACCGCGTTTCGTACATGGCTATCGTGAGCTACCAGCACACCGCTAAATGTTGCCCATTCAGGTTCGGGCATCGCACATACCGCCTGCTGTGCGAACATTTCATAGAATTCCTTGGAACCTTCTCTCTTGAGCAAATGCTGGAGCATAAAATAGTTGCAAACGTCAGCCATTTGAATGCCGATGGAGTCACGGGAGTCACCAAAATACATCTCATCGTGAGCGTGCCACAAGCGATTATCCTTTGGTGAGGTGTAAGGACGCGGCGCACGCAACAGACGATAGCTTGCCCGTAGCTGTTTCTTTACGTCTGCATTTGTTGTGTCATCGAGGATAAACAAATATTGGTCGTTGTAATCGATTTGAATTGCGCCGGGACGTTGGGGATGTTGATTCCGTGCCCAATCCTCTATCCCTAACGCGCAAACGCGGAATGCGAAATCCAAGGGCCGCGCTCCAGCGTGACTCTTTGCGAATTCCTTTCTGTCCACAGCCGCGTAGATGTACGGGAGCTTTTGGTGCTCCATTGCCATTAACAGTAGGCGCATGGCGTCGAAACGTTTTTTCTGTTCGATACCCTCAAATGCACCCAACCCGAGATATAATTCTGATGCGTGAAATTCTTTGAATTTGGTTTCTATTTCTTCTAGGGGGAACACTTGCTGGATGGCCGTGCTATGCAGGCGCTCCACCCAACCGAACGCGCCCGGAGCAATCACAACCGCGCCGAACATCACAATAGGGCTATGGCCGTCCGTTCCTGTTTCATCGAGAAATGCTAAATGCACAAAACACCTACGGTCTTACGTGCGGCTTGCCTCAGCCCTAGATTTGGACCTTTTGAAGAATCCTAGCCCGAGTCTCTTGTTCTCTCACTCGTCTTTCTAGTTCAGCACGTCTTTGTTCGATTTGCTGTCGATGCTCTTGCCTAACCTGAGTCGCATACTCTTCATTAGCACTAGGAATGTATTGCTGTAGGTATTGAAGGCCTTGCGCCAGAAAATGTTCATCGACGCGGATGGACACTGTGTCGCGAGTGAACGAGATATTTTCGTGGGAAAAATTCACACTGAAACTCGTCGCTCTGAATCGGAAACACTGTTCCCATCTGGCATTGATAGGTTGGTTCAAACGCAACGTCAGCGTATTGTTTCGCCAGTCTACTTTTTCTACTACGCAAATCGGATCGGCAATGATGGGATCGCTTATCTCGGATTCTGACACCACCTGTTTCTTCAACACGTCCAATCTTTGGACGTTAACAAAACTATTTTTGCGCCCAATCAATTCTTGTTTCACTCTCGTTACGGATTGGATTCGCTGTTCGGGCCGTTGTTGCCTCATCATTTCAACTAGTTCATCCAAATAGGCGAAATCAGGTGCCGTTTCCTGTATTTTTCGGATTCCAGTTCCTTGCGGAATCTCTCCTGTGAACATTTCATGGAGGATGAGGCCGAGCGCATAGATATCGGCAGGCTGGTCTACAGCATTGCCAGCCCTCCGCTGCTCAGGGGCTGCGTAAGCGAAATTAGCCAACCGTTCATTCGGACCAGTACCAACGATTGTCAGAAGCTCATCTTCTCTGAATCGCGCAATCCCAAAATCGGCCAACACAATTCGGTTCGAGCCTGAATCGTAAAGCAAATTCTCAGGTTTTATATCGCGGTGACAAACACCGAGTAAGTGCGCGGCTTCAACACTGTCAAGAACTTGCACGTACAACGGTAGCCGTTCACCTGTTGGTAGCTTCCTATTGATTAGGTCGCGGAGCGTGCTTTCATAGTAGGGCATTACATAAAAAATAGAGCCGTCCGGCGCTAGGCCGTAGTCCAATACGCGCACGATTCGGTCGGAAGCTTGACGCTGGCAAAATTGGATTTCGTTCTGAAACCGTTTAACTTTTTTCCGTGGCGTTTTGGAGCGATCCAGCAGCTTGAGCGCAAGATTTTGTCCGTCCGATGTCTGCACCAAAAACACAACTCCAGAACCCCCGGCCCCCACTGGCCGTAGAACTGTATAAGTCTCAAACGGTGTCTCGAAACCTTTTGCCGTTCTTGCCATTCCGCTCACGTTTTTTCGCGTTCATGGGCACTCGGATATTCCGTTCGCCCATCGTTCACCTCATACCTCGTTTTTGTTTTTTTTCAGGACACCACTTTCAGTGTTCTACGTCAAGAAGCACTTGCGAGCCGTTGGTGCACCCAACGTCCACGCCCGCGTCTACAAGTACAATTTCAGAATTCGTGGAAACACGGCGCAAACCGTTCGGGCCTCCGACCTGATGCCGTATAATCCTGCCATGAAAGAACGTTTGGTAGGATGGGGCTGGGAATTCCTCGCAAGAATCCGAAGGCTCATCGTTCGAGCATATTCCAAGACTCGCGCCGAGACGCACAAACCATGCATCGCGCTTGTAGCTGCAGCGCGTGGACACGAGGATGCAGTGCTCGAAATGGGCGGGGCTGTTGGAGCCATGATAGTGGCAGCACGCGAAGGAAACGTCGCGGTACAAAATGTCGGAAACGGCCAGGCGATCAACATCAGGTACGAGTTTCGTCCTGTTAATCCTCCTCCGGGTGCGAACGTTGCACGACCACAGAACTACATCCAAATGCTCCCACCGGGGGAGACGTTTGTGCTTCCTGTTGCACGCGGAGTCTTGAACAATCTGGAATACGAATTCATAGCGAGTTACCAAAGTTTAGGCGGCGCCCGCTACAAATCGAGAATTATGCTGAACAACCTGGTTCTAACGCACACAAGTTTTACAAGAGGAGAACAGAATATCGGAGAAGAGAATGTAGAGGTTGAGACAACAACCCGCGAACCTTGGACACGAGCCGAAAGAATAGGTTTTTGGACGTTGATCGTCGCGATCTTGGTGGGCATCGCGGCTTTGATCACACCTGAGATTCGCCGGACGCTCGGCCTTGAGAAGAAGAACCCTACAGCAGCGCCAACAAGTCCTGTCCCTACTAAATCTCCCATTGGGAGCAGCAATTCCCCCGCTACGCCGAATCCAGAGAAACAGACGCCGCCCGTCAAGCAGCAAGGCAACAAAACTTCAGTCAAGGGCAACGGTAATGTCACGGGAAATAAAGTCTCCGGTACCGGCAATGCGGTCGGGAACAACAATCAGATAGCTGCCCCCGGCACCAAAATCATCAATGCCCCGAACGGAATAGTCATTGGCGATGGCAGCACTGTAATAAATCCAACCGTTAACAACGTAAGCTTCCCGTTGCCAGCGGTTTCTTGGGCAATAGAAGATAACCCCTCCCTGAGTAGCGGCACCCATCCGCAGCTAAGTGTGAAGATTTCCATCGACAAAGTGTTCGTGGACGCGAAATTCGCGGTGATCTGTGACAGGCCCTGCAGAGCTGTCCGTGGTGAAATTGTTATGCCTCCAGAAGGCGGAATGGGTCAACCGTCGTGGGGAACAATTCCTGAACACCCCGAGGTTGCGGCGTTCGTGGCTAATCAACCCAATCCGATGCCTTCGAATTTTGGATACCGAGCGTACGTTGAGTCTGCGGACGCTTTGCCAGTAAGAATTGTGGCGGTGAAACCACTAACGGTTAGCAAACCCTGAGTACCCAGTCGAAGTCATTGAAAGCAAATAAGGCGGCCTATAGTTTTATGAGTCCATTGCTCCGACCGCGCGAGGTACGGGGTCAGACCTTCGCGGCATCCTAGTTCACTCATCGCGTGAAACATCAACCAACCGCGCAAGCGTCAACCAGTGCCTCCGATGCGGAATGCACCTGCCAGCGCGAATCCTGACGGCGTACGGTTCCGAAACCGAGAGCGCGGACATTATTTTTGGAACAATCACGCATGAAAGAAGTGGCTGAACTCTTTCTCTGTAAGCTTTCTCATCCAGCCAGTCTGGCTTTTCCGCTGGATTCCAGGTTTTCCGCGAGGCAGCCTGTCGCCGTTGGCTCTCGGCGCGGCGTGATTGCGCAACCGGGTCAAACCTGTTGAGCCGTCCCATCTTCACAGCCGCCAGACTGATTTCAGGCGATGCCATCGGGAGACAATTTCGAGCTGGAACCGATGGATTCGCCGAGGGTGGAATGGGAATCCCCTTTGTTTCCCGTTTTCGATTTTGCGTCAGCCGCGTTGCCGGAGGTTTCGCAAGCAATGGCCGTGACGCGCTCGACCAGAGAGTATGAGCAATCCACTCTGCCAAAGGTCCCAGAGCCTGCCTCCACATTTTTGACGTTTCGGAAAGCTGGACCGCGAATTCGCCCATCAGTCGACAGTTTCCGTCTCTTTCCTCGAAGAACCATTTCCGGTGCAACGGTTCACGGCGCAACCAATCTAAGAGGAAAGCGTCGACTTGCGGGCGAATGGGTTCCATCAGGTCACAAGCGAGACTGTCCCGCGTACGCGTGTCGCTGTGAAGAACACCGATACCGGGATCAAGCCCGAGTTCTGAAATAGCTAGTCTCGCTTCGGATTCTAGAATCGCGTACAAATAGTTGAGCACTGCGTTGGGTGGGTTTACGGCGAGACGGGGTGACCTCGTGAGTGGTGACAAACGACTACCGAACGTTTTCCAATGTTCCGGCACTCGTTGCAAATCAAAACGTGAGTATTCGAGAGGCAGATTGTGCCACGCGGTCCAGTACGCTAGAGCCGCGTGCGCCTCGTAGCGTCTTATCTCCTGGCTCGACTTCGCTTTCATTAAGGCCTGACGAGCATCGGCAATGACCTGTATCGAACTGTCATTTTGAAATCGTTCTCGAACGAGTCGCTCTTGACCGATCAGTTTTTGCCTTATCAGTTCTATCGCTATTTTCAGCGCCGCGCCGGACTCCGGGGCCAGAGATTGCGCTCGTCTCAGCCGCGCGTCGGAAGGTCGGACCGGGCCGGTGGTGACCAAAACTGATCCATCTCGGTCGAGCATGATGAACGCGGCATCTTGGCTGGCCAACCAAAGCAGCGCGGAAAGAGAAACCATTCCGTCTGATCCAACCACCACGAGTCGCCGTAGATCATGGCCGACGCGGGGCAAGCGCGCTGCACGCCGGTTACCGCCGATTCCGTCCTGAATCGTCAAGTGCCCGCGATCAACGTACACTTTGATGCCGTAGCCGAAAAGTGTTATGACACCGTGACGCGGCGTGATTGGGATGAAATTGCAGTGCTGAAGCTGTTGAGGTACGGTCTGCGTAGCTGCCATTGGAGCTGATACCTCCAGGGTGGTCAGGGCTTGTCGTCTGCTCTAACAGGCGGCAGGCCCGCTTTTCTCTTTATCATTATGATAAAAGAGCACTTACATGCCTATTGTACCCTTTTGAGTGGGTCCTTCATAGCCTTCAATCAGCCTTGTCCGATAGAATTACCCAGAAATGTTTACCGACGATGATCCCTTCTGGTTTGCCAGTTCGGAATTGTTGACCAGAGTCTGGCATGCTGAATTCAATGTGCTGACGCAGCTTCTGGAAAAGCATCCGGACTTTCGTAACTTGCTTGACGCTCCTGAAGCCACAGTTCCAGAGCGTACCGCTTGTTTCGCGTTGCTGGCACACCGCAAGCTCGTGGGGATGATCGACGAAAAGTTCGTTGCTCGCTATGAAGAATCACCTTCCCTAGATGATGTAGAGTCAAACACACTGAATCGCACGTACGATCTTGTGTCTGCTGACGCGCCCTCCTGGGTGCTGGAAATGCACCAAGTAGTCGAGCGGCTGCCAGCCCGCATCTTCACTTCGCTGCCGGAGCCACTCCACGCGGGGGGATATAACCATGACAACGCGGAACAAATACAGGCAATCGAATCGGCCAAGAAAACACTTAGCACCGTCGAGCAGATTCAAGCCTTGACTGAGCGAGTGATCGATCAGCAGTTGCAGCGTTTAGAACAACGTTGGGCGGTGGCCCGAGTGATGAATACCGGCGGCGCAATTGTCGTACAAGGGCGTGAATCCAAAAAGCGCAAACGTGACCGAACACGTGACAAACAACGGATACTCAGGGACAAGGCGATTTCGGAAATTGATGACGTTGCTCAAGATATTTATGAATTCTTAAAGATCATGGACGAGCGCAAAGTTAAGCCCCAACCGACGTGGAGCGCGTGGCCAGGTTCGTGGCGAGATGCGTACAAGAATCCTCTACTTCGGGCACTTATCCATAAAGATAAGTCCCGCGCGCTAGCACGCGTCAAACGCGACCGGCAAAGGTAAATCTGGAACAAACCACTCTCTGCTCTCTCTCCGAAGAGAAAACTGTCACATCGAGAAAACACTGATTTTACGCGGTCTTCAAGCTTCTTTTACTTGCGAACTAGCGCTAGCAGTGGACGTGTTCGACAGGACCGGTATCCTGCGCACATGAAACGGAAGCAATTTCAAAGCCCGAAACGCCTGCGCGCTCTAGCGGTTCTCGCGCGGATGCGCAGCCATGGAGAATCGCTCTCGCAAGCCGCGCGTCTTGAGCACACTACCCCACGCACCGTTCGGAAGACGGTAGGGAAACAGCTCAAACGTGGCTCCTCAGGACGTTACTCAGCCACTCGCGGTGACATGCTCCGGCGCGATCTAAGCGTGCTTGGCTTCGATGGCTATGAGCCGGTTGTAGTTCGCTCTTCGAAACAGGCGCAGCTTGCCTCTGCCCATTTGGTTGCGGTCAATCGATTCCTGAGGACCGGCGATGAGGAATGGCTCAAGCCTTTCATCGGGAAGCGTGTAGGCGGCATCGAATTGCTCACCGATCCCGACCGTCTCCACGTTCTAGCCGACGCCGATTTAGTCAAGTTGGATGCGCTCTACCGCGAACATCGCGGCGGCACGGAGAAGTCGGTATGAAGCAGCCCCACAATCCGGCACGGGCCGCGAGGCGTCGGGCCGAAGCATTGGAACAACTAGGAACACAACAGCCCCGCTGTACTTACTGCGGAAACGTCGATTCTCTTCTGGTGCGCCTGCGTCGAATCGTGGGTCACCACATGTTCGGTCGGGACCGTGACGCCACGGAAGTTCCCGCCTGCTTGAATTGTCATGCAGTTGCGCATGAGGATTTGCGGGACGCCGATGTGCCAATGACCTGTGAGAAAGAACCGACCTGGTTTGCTCGGGCAATCTTTCGGGCGCTAGCCGTTCATTTCTCGCTGCTGGCCAAAGCGTGCTGGCGATTCGCCAAGAAAATGGAGAAGCGACGTGATTCATGATCTTTACCTGCGTGCACATATTGTCGTTCCCGGAGCGCAAGACGAGGAAAAAGGACAACCTACCAAGCGTTCTCGCGCGCCAAAACTGTGGCCGGACTACGCCCTCATATGGGACACCGAGACCATGCTTGACCTTCAGCAAACGCTGAACTTTGGCGTCTGGCGCTTCTGCCAACTTGTAGGCACTGAGTATGTCGCTGTCCAAGAAGGCATCTTCTATCGCGATGGGCTACCCGCAGAGGACATTCAGACAATTCTTGCGCACAAACAAAAGCACCTCGCGGACCACCTTGCAGAGGGCGCTGACACGGATTTGGTTGTGCCCTCGCGGGCTGCATTTGTGGAGAAGGTATTCTGGGAATCTGTCCGCGCTGGCGCTCTAGTCGTCGGTTTTAATCTCCCATTTGATATCTCGCGCATTGCCGCGCAGTGGACGACCGCACGTAATGGAGGGTTTTCTTTTGTCCTCAGCCAGTTGAGTGAAAAGGGAGTAGAGAACCGGCATCGCCCGCGCATCCGTATCGCGCCTCTGAATGGAGTGGCCGAACAAATCGAGTTGACTGCCGTTTACCGAAAGGACGAGCAGCAAAGATGGCGGCGCGGCCGATTTCTGGACTTGCACACGCTCGCCTTCGCGCTAACCGACAACAGCTACTCATTGGCTAGCGCAATTAGGGCGTTTGGCTCTCAGCCGGAGAAAATGGAGCACGAACCAACCGGGCGTGTCACGGAGGGGGAAATAACTTACGCGCGTCAGGACGTGCGCGCGACGCTAGGGCTGCTAAATGCTCTAAAGCAAGAGTACAGCCTGCATCCCATTGCCCTTCCGCCTGATAAAGCATACAGCCCTGCCTCAATCGGAAAGTCCTATCTGCGTGCAATGGGTATCGTCGAGCCGATGCGCAAGTTTAAGGACATCCCGCCCAAAGTCCATGGAATCGCGATGGCGGCGTATTACGGCGGGCGAGCGGAATGCCGCATCCGTCGCTGGCCGGTGCCCGTAGTACCAGTTGACCTGACAAGTGAGTACCCAAGCGTTGACGCGCTGCTCGGCATCTGGGATGTGCTGACGGCAAGGCGGCTCACGATCGAGGATGCGACCAAAGAGGTGCGGTCGCTAGTGGCAAGCGTGACTCTGGAAGAGTTGTTCCGGCCAGCTACTTGGAAGCAACTCAACTTCTACGCGCAGATCGTACCAGACCAAGACATTCTGCCGGTTCGTTCTGTCTACGACAGCAAGTCCGGGACCTGCAACATCGGACTAAACAATTTGCGCTGGAAGCAGCCGATATGGGTTGCTGGCCCCGATCTAGTGGCTAGCGTCACATTGAGCGGACGCATTCCGGACATCCGGAAAGCCATTCGGATCGTTCCTCATGGAAAGCAACATGGCCTAAGGCCGATCAGATTGCGCAACGCGATTACGGTTGACCCAAAAACTGAGGATTTCTTTACCCGGGTGATCGAATATCGAAAACAAAACAAGAAAGATGATCGCCTTCAATATTTCCTCAAGATTCTGGCCAACAGTACGTCTTACGGGACGTATCTCGAACTGAATCCGGTAAGGGTAGACGCGAAGCAGCGGCCCAGAATCACGGTCCATTCTGGCGAACATGTATTCGATCAGGTCGCTCCTGAAACGATCGAGCAACCCGGTCGCTTTTACTTTCCCCTGCTCGGAGCCCTGATAACAGCGGGTGGACGCTTGCTCCTGGCAATGATCGAGCGTTGCGTTCGAGATGCCGGTGGTACCTACATGTGCTGTGATACGGACGCGCTAATCATCGTCGCCAGCAAGTCTGGCGGAACAACTCGGATGCCCGACGGCTGTTCGCCTGTTAAGGCGCTCTCATGGCGACAGGTCCAACAAATTGCTGACCGATTCGACTCTCTCTCTCCATACAGCCCCAAGATCGTGCCGCATCTATTGCGGCTGACTGATGAGAACTTCGACAAGAATGGCAAGCAACGTCAGCTTTTCGGACTGTCGATAGCGGCAAAACGGTACGCACTCTACTCAACAAAATGTGGTCGGCCAAGTTGCCGCCACTGCAAGTGCGTCACAGTGGTTGATCCCAAGGCTCATGGCCTGATCTTTTGTGCTCCGACTGAGGAGCGCGAGAACGGTTTGCCAAAGTGGTGGTGGGAGCTGTGGCGTTTTCTCTTGGTACTCGAATTCAAGCAGATGCGGAAGCAAGTTCCGGGTGTGCTTTTGTTCGCAGGCCGTGCCATAGACACGGAGACCATGGCAGATGTCGATGGTCTGCCACCCTGGATCGGCCTACCGGCCATGATGAAAATGAGAATTTCAACGCCTCACTATTTGGATCAAATGAAAGGCAAAGCCAGCCCATTCGGATTCGTTTTACATCCTCGGACGCGTGACAGGCTGAAACTCACTTTGCTCACGCCGTTCAGCAAGAAACGCGAGGGTTGGGCGCACTGCCTCTGCGTCAACACACACGATGGCAGGACTTATCGTTTGGAAGAGATTCCGAGCGCAGATGTCATAAGTCTAGGCGACATCTTGTGCGGCTACGTTAATCACCCTGAGATCAAATCCCTCGGACCCGATGGGGCGAAATGCCAGGCTCACACACGCGGGCTGCTGCGCCGTATGGCAATCAACGGCGGCTTGCAACATTGCATCGGGAAAGAAGTCTCGCGTTTTGAAGAAGGCAAGAATGATTTCATCGAAAGCGTCGACGACATGTGCATTCACTATGACGGCGGGCGCGTCGCCGCGAACGAGAGTTTGATTGCAGAAATCAGCAGACACGGATTGCGGCAAACGACCAAGCAGACGCATCTCGACCGAAAAACAATTCGCGCAGTCCTGAAGAGAAAGAAAGTAAAGACTTCTACTCTCGCGAAGGTCGTTGTGGGGTTACGTGAGGAATGGGTTGCCAAGCAACGCTAGTTTGTGGTGTTCGCTGGGAACGTAACGTTTTTGCGGAAATCAAGCAAAGGGGATGGATTCGATGCCATACAAAGACTTGGAACGAAAGAAGGAATGGGAACGACTGCATCGGACGGAGCGGTTAGCCCGTCGTCGTGAACTACGACACGCGCAGGCAGTGGAACAAACGGCCCGACCCATAGCGGCCCGAGAAGCAAGTGGCGGAGTAGGCTTTGTCGTTCCGCTTATCGCTGGAGGTGCACTTGCTGCGTGGAATCCAAAGCTCGGCATGGGTGCGGGCAGTTTGACCTTGGTTGTTGCCGCAGTCTGGAAAAAGAATTGGGCTTGGTGGCTCGTGGGGTGCGTCACTTTGTTTATCGCATTGCTTTTCTATTTTACGAATAACGAAAAAACAGACAACCCTATCGGGTCGGGCGCACAAGCTTAAATCACGGCTATTTTTCAGCTTCATCAACTAGCTTTTGATAACGCAGGAACAGGCTCTCGGAAAACAAAATGAACCGATACAACGAACTCAAACTGCAAGTTCTGTCTTTATTTGCCTCGACCCAAGGCGAATGGCTCGGACCAAACGAAGCGGCGGAAAGGCTCGATTTCTTCCCGACAAGGTCCGCCTGGACTTACTTCAAGAGGTTGTGGAGCTTCGGTTTGCTGGAGAGGCGGTCACGTGGTCGGGGAACGTTGGAATACAGGATCAGCGAGTTAGGGAGGGCGCGGCTTCGGTGGTTGCGTTCGCAGAACTGACAGCAGGGTCGGATCAAGGCGGGTACTAGGAGGAACTTGTCCGGTTACGCGACTTACCAGGCACTGACAAGCTATGTGGTCACCACGTTATACTTTTCTTCCAACGTGAGAACCAAAATTGCAATGAGAGCCGCCTGCTTCGTGCTGCTGGTACCGCTGGTGCTGTGCGAGATGTACTTGTTTACCGCATTTCTTCCGATGCAGTGGCAGCGAACCATCAACGATAGCCTGTCGGACATTCTCCCGAAATCCCACGATTTGACTCCGATTACGCACCCACGCTTGAGCGAAGAAATTGAATCCGTGTTGCGTGAGCATGTCGGACTCAGAATCACGTTATTCGCGGTCACGGTGGCTTTGCTGCTCGGGAATGCATGGCTGATTCGCCGGGTTTGGCGGTTCTTCAAAACGGAAATCTAAAATGTGGCTGTACAGCCAATCGCGGACTTGTCCGGTAAGGCGACTTATCGGGCGCAATCGTCGCGGACACACCAGCGGGGCGCATTAATTGGAAATTTCAAGCGCTGTGTCGCAGAATGATGGCCATGAAAAGAGGGCCTATTGGCGTATGGTTTAGTGTCGCAATCGCCGTTCTTGTCCTGAGCCTTTGGCTGGGCTCAATGCTTGGCTCCTCGGTCGCGCATTATCGGTACGGCCATCATCAACAAGAACGAGGAACGTTGACCGGCCCGGAACAGATACGCGTCGAATCTGAGCTGGCTGAATTGAGCGCAGTCCAAACCCTACTGCTCTACGCAAGCCTCGCTCCCCAGGAAGGAAAACCGGGGGACAAAAACTTGCTCAATGCAATCGAGGGACTTGAAAATCTCAAGCGTCGCTCGAACACGCCAGAAATCAAACCCGTCGTTGACCTCGAACTCGGGCTCGCAACCGTGCATGTTGCGATGGCAGAACAACAAAATAACAATGAAGAGATGGCGAAGAAATATATGCAGTCAGCACAGCTTCTTTTCAAATCCTTGGGCTGGCAGGACTACTCAGAAGAAACGCTTAAAGCCGTCGCAAAACGGCAATTTGAGTGGAGACATCCGCAAACGAAAGCGAGCGAGAAATGACCCCGGCTGCAAGAATTGTATACATACTGGCATTGGTCATCGGGCTGTCCGTGGGTGCGTTCTTCGGCTTTTGGAACGATGCAGGCCTTCTCAAATCTTACTACACCGCAAGACGAGTTACCGCGCCCAGAGAACTTGATGATTTTTCGTTTATGCAGTATCGGTATGCAGATGCTGAGCATGCTAGAACTGCCCTACTGGCATCCGCAGGTTTTCAAGAAAAACTTGAGGCACTGAGTCCGGACAAAGGACAAAGCCTGTATCTGGCCGCTACCTACACTCGCTTGGCGCTGCTCGAAGACGCCGCAAACAATGCACGGACATCACACGATTACATGGCAAAGGCAAAGTATTGGTGCGCCATGGGTGGCGGTCATGACTGTTCAAATTCGGAGATGAAAGCCTGGCTGAAGAACCTGGACGAACGTCTTGAGCGACTCGGCATCCGGTAACACTCCTAGGTAGCCTCCTTTTAACTCGGTGATTGGCAAGCGCTGGGCTAAGTCCTGATAAAACGCGCTAACCGGTAAAGTCAAGCACTGGGAGCCAAGTTACCGGTAATCCGACTTACCAGGCAAGTGGAACCCTTCCCGTCTCTTGCTGGCGGGCTATATTGGGGCCGGCGGCTCGAAACTTTTCCGCCGATACCACCAATATGTCATATGCATAAAGTAGAAGTAGATCAGCAAAGCCGAGAATGTTCTTAGTTCCGCCTCGCTCAGGGTAAGGTACTCGGCCTGGGAAATCACCTTCAGGACATGCCCGCGAGCGCCAAGGACGTACTGTCCGTCCAGGATTTCTGGAACGCCCCAGCGGGTGTGAAGGGCAAACCACACCAGGTGGGCGACGAAGTTCAGCGATAAAATCCTAGCGCAGGGGGCGACCCAAGTCGGCATGTCCCGCATCAATTCCTTCCAGAAAGAGAACCATGCTCTCGACGCGGGATACTCAAGGACGTACACCGGCAAGATTTGCACAATGGCCCCAAGCATGAGTGGTATCCCCCACGGAAAGATCGCGTCCACGGGAGCGCCGAAGAAACTCCAGATGTAAGCGAGAACGCTTGCGGCAATGCAACACGCTGATAAGAACGCTAGCAAGTTGCGGATAGGTGGAGTCGAAGCCACAGTCTTACGCATCCCGAAGCTCAGATTGATTATCCGCGAATATCGTTGCAGGCCCCCCCCCCGAATAATGTTGCGTCGAACATGCCTGTTAGACGCCGAAACCGGACATCTGAGTACTAGTTGAGGAGTCAGCGCTTGCTGCGATTCACAAGCCATCTCCAAGGAAAGATTCCAGCGAGAATGAACAGACCGCCAATGATGACCCATGAAAGTGTGGTCCCCGTGGTCTCATCCCCAATCCGTGCGTTATAACCGGAGTTCCAGAGATAGCCCTGTGAGATTGCTTCCCATCCCATCGCCACCGCGATAGTTCCGAACAGAACGGCCATAATCCGAAACGGAGCGTAGCTGAAAGATGGTTGTTCCTTTCGCATGATTCTCAATTCTACCCTTAATTCAACGCCCAGCATCTACGCACCAAGTCCTGATTAACGCGCTTACCGGAGAAGTGGAATCGGGCCGTGAGGACTTGTCCGGTTACGCGACTTATCGGGCGCATCAAACACGAGAGTCAGCTAAAACGCCAAACGATAGATAAAGTAAAACCACAGCCCGTTCCACAGAGCCACGGCTATGCGTGAAAACAGACGGACACGAGACGTCGGCTGTCCACGCGAAAAACCCCATGCAAAAGCGTTCGCAGTATAGATAGTTCCGACCAGTAGCAAACCCAATGCTAGCTTCCGCGCCCATGCATGGTGAAGAAAAAGGCCAATGCCCGCCACGACAGATGCAGCAGAGAGAAACAATTCGCGGGTTTGCGCGCCGAGGCGGGACGCCAAGCTCTGCGCTCGAAATTCAGGGTGGTTAGGGCCCAAGCCGAGCAACGGCCAGACGAGGCCAATGATACCTATGAAGAAAATATATCCAGCCGCAATTTCAAAAGCCCATCGCGAGAAAGGCAATTGGCTAGTCATATTTCAATTCTACTTGGGATTCAGTCCACCATAGTCGTAGTAAGTCCCGATTAACGCGCTTCCCGTCAATGTGAAGTGCTACTTTACTTCTCCGATTTTGCGACTTACCGGGAGTTGACAGCCAATTGCCCTTCATTTTGTAAAAACGTCTATCAGTCTCTGCGTCGGAATATCGACATTGAAATATACGGTTACTTCGCGCCCCTTATTGCTCGTGTCTTGGCAAACCATGATGTCGTAGGTATGACCCTCCTTGTGGCCTAGGCTTTGCTTTGTTACCTGCATATGGCTGAATCGAAGAAAGGTGTATTCCTCACGAACATTAATGACCACGAAAGCATCGTCTTCTGACTGGCCATGTTTATTCTCTTGGACTGAATCCAGGAGACCCCGTAATACGGCCTTGTGAAATTCTGCCTTTTCTTTATTTCCGGATTCCGAGTTAGCTATGAAAGCTATGTAGTGCAGCTCGGCATCGACAAAGACCTTTTCCAAAAGTTGGTTGACCTTCTTCAGCGCCTGGTCGAATTTCTTGCTGTTGAGAAGGGAGGAGAGCGGCTTAATCTGGTCCGGGTCAGCCTCACACTCATACTTGCTCGCGGCACAGTCGATGCGCAACGCCTTGAAATCAATTTTCAAATCGCCAGATTTTAGCTGCTGCAATGCTTTTTCATAGCTAGCCGTCGCGGCTGGGTTGTCCTTCCCATGGGCAAGAGGAGTACACAACAGCAGGATCGCCAGCTTCCATAGCAGCCTTGGTCTCTTCACTTATGTCCTTCTCCGGGCTCTCTAATCCAGGGTTAGCGTACTGCTATTTTGCCGGAGAGTGTACCGCAAACCTTGCGAAAAAGGCGGTAGGTCCTGATTAACGCGCTTACCGGACAAGTCGCTCTTATATGCAGGGAGAGCTGAACAGCGAGTTCTGCACGCCAATGGGTTGACTGTTCTACGGAGCGAACTCCCAGGGATGCCTTCGTTGGCGACGCGACAGCAGAACACTCCAACCGAGACAACCAAACCCGATTGCTAGTATTCCTAAATAGAAGGGCAGACTGAAATCACTTGTGCGCTGTCCGTCCCGCTCGTAATCCAAATGCCAGCGCTTTTTTTTCAGAACAGTGCCGACGGGCATACTTCTAGGAAGCGTGGAATCCGTGGAGCCCGCTGTGTAGAGGCTCTCTCGTCCGTCTGGTCCACGTAGGATGTATTCAGTTATGTATCTGGGGCCACGAGTCGAGGGGATGTCCCGACTGGTGACCACGATGCCGTCGAGTTGGGCCCATAGCCGGTTTCCAAGAGTGTAAAACCCAAATCCCCAAATGATCCAGAGTGACCAGGCCGCCCAAACTAGCGCCGCTTTGGGTTTCATTTGATCAGTGTACAGGATTGAAAATCCTGCTGAACCAAATCGCATCCAGAGGGTAACTCCTGATAAACGCAGCGGTTACCGGACAAGTCGCGTACCATTACTGGACTTGTCCGGTTAGGCGACTTACCGGGACTTAGAAGCGACGTGCTATAAATTGAGAGACTTGAAAACCGATAGATAAACGACAATTGCTCGATTTAGGAAAGTATTTCAAAAATGGAGGTCAAGCTATGGCTGAGACAAACGAGAAATTGGGTGGATTTCCGTATGTCATAGGCGGACTCTCGTTTATTCCTTTGCTTGGCATCCCATTTGGAATCGCTGCGTTGATTTGGGGAATTACGACGAAAAAAATAGGAGGCAAGAAGCTTGCTCTGCTAGGTGGTGCTGGGATTCTGGTTACGCTCATCCTTTATGGCAGCCTATTCTACTTTGGATTTGCCAAACGCGGTGGTGTCTATGACGAACTGCGCACACAATTGGCGCGAAGCAGCCTTAATACCCTTGTACAAGCGGTGGAATTCTACAAAGTTCAGCATGGAAGTTATCCAGAGTCGCTTAAAGCTCTCCAAGAGTCGTTGCCAAAAGACTCGATGGTTTTTGTCAATGACCCCACAGACGTAAAGCTTGGCGGCAAACCCAGATACTTCTACTATGAGCGCGTAGGCACAGACCATTATTACCTGCGCAGTGTGGGTCCGGATGGACTACCGTTCACCTCGGATGACATTCTTCCGCAAGTCCAGCTGACGCCCGGAAGCAAGCTTGGTCTTCTAATTGAACGTGTGGAGCAGCCTGATTTGGCTCCAGCGAAATCGACCACTACCGCGCCAAAGGACAAGTCCTGATTAACGCGCAAACCGGACAAATGAAGTGATACTTCACATCTCCGGTTACCCAACTTACCAGGCACTTGCATGAATCGTGGTAGATTGCGGTTGGCATCCTCAGCGTTGGGGACAAACTTTAGACATGTGCAGCAAATTTTGTGCAATGGTCTTTGCTGGAGCGTTTGCAGTGGCACCTCTGCTGGCTCAAGATGATGCCGCAACCCAAAACGGTCCTTGCAGACTTTACACACTTTGCGTTGCGAAAATCAGGAATGCTCCGCTAGAAGCGTACAGCCCATGCAAGCAGTTTCTCGAACAAACGTCTGATGACGATACTCCACAGGTCAAATACGTTAGGACGTGGATTGTCTACACACTTTGCGTTGCGAAAATCAGGAATGCTCCGCTAGAAGCGTACAGCCCATGCAAGCAGTTTCTCGAACAAACGTCAGATGACGGCACCCCACAGGTCAAATACGTTAGCGCGTGGATTGCGAGATACGAAAAGGTTCTCCCTTACGTAGAGTTTTTACAGCGCCTGACGACCGATAAGAATGCTCCTTGGTTTGTCTACGAACCTGACATGGGTATCCAGCTTCCCCAGACATCCGACACGGATGGTCCCTATAAGATTCAGATTTCCAGATCATTCAGCGATTCAAACGAAGCGGAGATGCTCAGGAAAGCCGAGGCTGTCTATTCCGGCCCCGGCAAGATGGTCACAGACCTATTTAGATCCTTAAGTTATTGGGCGGATAAACCTCCGGAAGAGATGGCACCAATTTGGGGAACACTCGGCAATGACAATATTCAGTCTACCGAGGTCGTGACAGCCAGAGCGGTACGTTACTACTACGATCTCTCGCTGGCCGCAAAAGCGAATCCGCACTTGCCCACAGGATTCGATGCTGTAGCTACCGGCCTGAAATACGATGGTGTGATAAAGCATTTTGATCGGTACTCCCACAATGGAAATACCTTTGAGAATGTCTATGTCGCTGATCTTACGCTCGAATGGGGTTTCACCTGTGGCGGCCTATGCGGAATGGGATTCACCAGAAACAAGCTGGTTGTGCTGGACGCTAACGGCAATGTCATAGCCGTGTATCTAGATGCGCCAGTGAACTCTCTATCTTGGGTGAGCTAACCCGCTCTTCAATACGTTGTCAGTGCCCGATTAACGCCGAAACCGGACAAGTAAAGCGATACTTCACATCTCCGGTAAGGCGACTAATCAGGAGTTGGAAAGGCCGGCAGCCTATTGTGAGCGCTAGATGTTAGACTGAGCGGCATTCCCAGTGCGTTGTGAGTTGAGCACAAAAATGAAGCTTGCGAGATGCTTGCCCATTTTGACCCTGACTGCCATCTGTTGCTTGCGGCCTCCTCAGAGTTCGGAGCAAAGCGCAAAGGACACGGATGGCCAGCACTTACTCTATGAATCTTGGATTCATGATTACCGCGCCGGGCCGCTGAGAGGGGCGCTAGGCATCGAGCAGGGTGAAATCAAGCTTGTAATTACAGTGGTGGAGGGTGATGATCTCGAAACCGACGCCAAAACCGCCGCAATCTTTGGTCCTTCGTACCGTACATCGTTTTATGGCTGCGCCGTTTCTATAGACGGGACAGTTTCGTATTTCCAGCGCTCGCCCGGAGGTGTAAAAGGCAGTGGAGTAACTACGCTTACGAAAGATGAGTTTGAAAGATTGAACGAATTAGTGGGACAGCTACCTGAGGACAACTCGAAGCTGCCTCCTATAGGCCATCGAATCGTTTTGCAAGTCACAGCTGGGAGCGGAGTTTTGGCTCGTGTGTACGACCGGGCAAACGCCCCTGAAACGGTTCTTGAAATCCTTCGGCTCAGCCATTCCGGAATTCGACCATTGACGCTGGATTTTTCCCCTCAAAAGAAATGGCCTCTCAGTGAGCTGAGTCAGACCGGGATTCCCGAAAACGCAATTCGCTTCCGCGGACCGGATATGGAGGAAACGACCATCCTGGCAATCAGTCCGGATGGATATCTGACTGTGCGGCAGGTTCTCCACGACACTCCCGCCGTGACAATCACGGATACCAACCCGTCGAACGTCATTCACAAGCTGCGAGTGCCCCAGCCAGGAAATCGCTTTGTGGGCATTACAGACGCGCAATTCACTCCCGATGCACGTTATCTCATACTGTTGACCACTCTCCCCGCAATCAGGATTTACGACACAAAAGATTGGCAAGAGGTCGGGCCTTTGCCGGATTTGCCGGCCAAAGCATCGTTGTACTATCCGTCATCCGACTGGAAGTATGGCATCGCCGTGTACGCGAATGGGGACGTTGCGCTGTGGGACACGCAATCTCGCCGGCAGGTTGCCAAAATCGACACCGATGGAGGAGTGTCCGCTGTTTCCTTTTCACCGGACGATTCGATGGTCGCAACGACGTCTAGCCATGAAAACAGAGATCATTCTTCGACGTTGCACTTGCGGGTCTGGAACGCCCAGTCTGGCGAAATGGTGGCGGAACTGCGTCCGTTTGAGCAGACCACTAACGGCGACATTGGTGCGCCTATCTGGTGGCCCGATGGACGATACCTACTGGCGACGGTAAGAGACAATTCATCTGGGTCGAATCATGACATCGGAATATGGGGCATTCAATCGGGCCGATTTCGGGGAGAGTTCTCTGGTTGCGTCTACTCTGCGGACCCACTCTCGATTGTGCTTCACGAGGCAAAGCTTTTTGAACGCTGCCGCGATGGAATGATCTTTAGTTGGGATGCAGGAGCAGCCATCAACAAGATTGCAGCGTATGAGAACTCCATAACGCAGGAAAGCAAGTAGGATCTCGGCCCGGGCACAACTCCCGATTAACCGGAGAAGTGAAACGTGCGGGCGCGCGGGCAGGGGGGTGGTCCCTTTTTTCGGGCTGTATCCGCTATCCCGTCAACGCACAGGTCTCGCCCTTCAGGGTTCTTGCCAAACGCGGACCCTGTTGTCGGCGCCTGCGGAAGCAAGCCAAGCGCTGTCCGGGGAATAGGCCAGGGAGCGAGCGGGTCCATGATGGGCCAGAAAACGCCGCCCGATCGAGAAAGC
>WNEZ01000279.1_pt1 | contig 42478 bp, 37 predicted proteins | sample 5400521 | NCBI WGS metagenome assembly WNEZ01 (sample SAMN13153339, study PRJNA577476) | soil metagenome | isolation source: 120 cm saprolite under Douglas fir tree site 2 hole 1 replicate 1 | place: USA:California | collected 2015-04-18
TGGGGGTCATCCTCGACAGGAGAAGCCAAAAGCTCACGATGTCGTCAGCCGAAATCCCCGGCCTTCGAAAACCGCGAAGGCCGGGGCAGCCTCACTCGTGGTGATTCCCAAGTTCGAACTGGGAAAGGGTCAGCCAGCCCGCCCAACTTGACTTCAAGGAGTTTTAAGGACCCTCACTGGCGGCTACCGATGGTTGGAGCAAGCTGAATCCGCGCGACGGACACACGTCCGGAAACTCAGCGTATTCGAAGGGTTCTCCATTTTTTGGTTCAAACCGTTCCAGCCAGTTGATGACCCGGGCAACCGAATCTGGAAAGGGATTCTCGCCATCAGCATTCAGCCACTGCAACCACTGCACACCCTTCTTGCGTGAAACTTCCGCGCCGAAGCTCTCGGCTCTTTGACGAATGAGCCCGCCGTAGCCTCCTGATAGAGCGCGGAATTCAGAGCTCGCTAGCAATGTTTTCAGTTGCTGGAACTGCTTATCCGGAATTTTTCCGCGCAGGCGCTGAGTTTCCCCGTCGGGCATCAAGCGGGAGATCCGATAATCTCCCTCACGAGAGATGGCAACACAAAGCTGGTCCAATCGGTCCGCTTGCTGTATCACCGAGGAGTGGTACGAAAACCGGGCCAGTAAATCGGATCGGCGTTGCAGTGAGGGATCTTGCCCCTCGCTGTGGCCGCAGAAGCCGGCTGACCCGAGGAACACTGCTGTTGCGAGGAGTGCATTGGCGTGAGAGCGCATGGGCTTACCTCCATGGCACCGATAACTCACATTGTAGGACGCTCGCAAGGCGACAATCTTGCACACTAAAGCACGGACAAACCCACCGATTGTACGCCGAGTTCTACTCGTACCGGAGGCTCTCAACCGGATCCAGTTGTGCTGCGCGAGTGGCCGGGACGGTTCCGAAAAGAACGCCGACGACCGATGAGACCACTATCGCAATAATCGCGGAGAGCCCTGAGATAGGGATGCGGTATTCCGTGAGGAAGCGGACGGAGTAGGGAATCGCGAGGCCGATTACGATTCCAGCTACGCCCCCGATCAGAGAAATCAGGATCGCTTCGGCGAGAAACTGGAAGCGAATTTCGCGGTTGGTGGCGCCGATCGCCTTGCGAACCCCGATTTCGCGGATGCGCGAGGTCACCGTCGCGAGCATGATGTTCATGATGCCGATGCCGCTGACCAGCAGCGTGACCATCGAGATCAGAAGGAGCACCCAGGTCAGTCCGGTGGCGATACGGTCGGCCATCGCCAGCAGCGCGGTCAGGTTGGATACGTTGTAAACGGATTCGGAGCGATGCCGGGACTGCAGGATACGCTTGATCTGTGCGCTGGCGGAGATCACCATCGCCGGGTCCGCCATGGAGAAGTAGAGCAGCTTGACCGAGGGAACCTCCATGAAATAGCGGCTCACGGAGTAGGGGATCAGCATTGTGTTGTCGACGATTTCTGACTGGCCGAAGGTTTCGACGCGCTCCTTGAAGGTGCCGATGATGGTGAAGGGCAGCCCGATCAACTTGATGGTCTTGCCGACTGCCGCTTGCGGAGAGCCATACACTTCGACCGCCATCTTTTCGGTAATTACGCCGACCTTGTTGTGGGCGTGGGAGTCTTCCTCGTCAAAGAAGCGGCCGGAGGGGATCACGAGATTTCGTACGCCCTGATATTGGGGATAGACGCCGAGAATCGTGACGTCCTTCTCCTTGCCATTCTCTACTGGAACACGATCGGAAAGCTGCACGACCGGCGAGGAAGCCACAACACCTACGACTTCTTGCTGCACAGCTTGAAGATCCTCGACCGTAAGAGGGTCGGGGTTGGAGTTGCTGATGTGAGGAGCGCCTCCCTGGTATTCTGCCCAGACTTCGTTGGTGCCGATGGCCTGAATCTGGTTGAGGACATACTGGCGTCCGGTCATGCCGATGGTCACGACCAGAATCAGCGAGGCGGTGCCGATTACCATCCCCAATGCGGTTAAGATAAAGCGCACCTTGTTGCTGCAAAATGTTTCAAAGGCGAAACTCATAATCTCGCCTAGAGCCATTCCTGTGCGAGGCCGGGTTTCGGTGGCGGTGGCGATACTCATGGTTACAGTTTAGATGCTACGTCGGGGCGAGGGGACTGGCAAGCACGGAAAGTGTTCAGTAGAACCACAGAGAGAAGGGAGTTCGTTCGGGGGCAAAAGCCCTGTTCTTGCTTTTCGCTCTTTGCGGCACGGCTAGAACAGTTTGCTGAAGAACTCACTTTGCCGAGCGCATATTACCTCAGCGGCTAAAGCCGCGATTGATTTTGCGGCGCTTATGGCGCGGATCGAGTTTTCAGCAAACTGTAGAAGCCGTGCCCTTTCAAAACTGTTCGCGAACAATGCTTTCGGGATGTTCAAGGGAGACTGTATCTCCGCGAAAAATTACATGACGGCGGTCATCCTGCTCGCGCTTACGGTGGGGGCGCTGCTGGTGCATGGGTACCATCCTTTCGCGGAAGATGCGGAGATCTACCTGCCGGGGGTGGAGAAGATTCTGCATCCGGAATTGTTCCCGGCCGGACAGGAGTTCTTTGGCTCGCACGCGAATCTGACACTCTTCCCGAACCTCATCGCGTTCTCGCTGCGGGCGTCGCACCTGCCGTTTGAGGCGGGGCTGTTCCTGTGGCATGTGGTGTCGATATTTCTTTTTCTTCTGGCTTGCTGGGAATTGAGTGGCCGCTGCTTTCCTAGTGCACGAGCGCGATGGGCGGGAGTCACGCTGGTCGCGGCGTTGCTGACCTTGCCGGTGGCTGGGACCGATCTGTACATCGTGGACCAGTATCTGAATCCGCGGAATCTTTCGGCGTTTGCCTGCGTGTTCGCGGTGACCCGTGTTCTGGAGAAGAAATATCTGTGGGTGGGGCTCTGGCTGGCGCTTGCGCTCAGCGTGCATCCGCTGATGCCGATGTACACGATTTCCTTCTGCCTTCTGCTGGTGGCGATGGAAAGATTCGAAAGACGATCGGCACCAGAGACGCGGGTGGTGCAGACGACCAGTGCTCTCGCTTTTCTGCTGCCGCTTGGGGCGCTCTTTTCCGCGTCCACTCCGGCTTATCACGAGGCGGTGCAATTTCATTCAGCGCACTACATCCTGCGGTGGGCGTGGTACGAGTGGCTGGGTGCCATTGCCCCGGTGGGGCTGCTTTGGTTGTTTGCCCGCATTGCGAGGACACAGCAGTGGCAAGCGATAGCAAGAATATGCCGCGCGCTGATTGTCTACGATCTGGCCTATCTTGCGGCGGCGCTGTTGTTCTCGATACCGAAGTCGTTCGAAGCGCTGGCACGGTTACAGCCCATGCGCAGCCTTCACCTGCTTTACATCGTGATGTTTCTCATGGCGGGAGGACTGCTGGGCGAGTATTTGCTCAAGGACCGAATGTGGAGGTGGCTTGTGCTCTTCGTGCCGCTCGGGGTCGGGATGTTTGCGGCGCAGCGGGCCCTGTTTCCAGCCAGTGCGCACATTGAACTGCCAGGGATAGCGTCGAAGAATCCGTGGGCGCAGGCCTTCGTGTGGATCCGCGAGAACACGCCCGAGAATGCAATCTTCGGGCTTGATCCTTACTACATGAGAATTCCGGGAGAGGACACGATCGGTTTTCGTTGCCTGGCGATGAGAAGCCGGACCGTGGATGTGAACAAGGACAGCGGAGCGGTCAGCATGTTTCCTCCGTTGGCGGGAGAGTGGTGGGAACAACTGCAGGCGCTGCGCGGCTGGAAGAGTTTCCAGAAACCTGATTTTCTTCGGTTGAAGGCGCGGTGCGGAGTGGGTTGGGTGGTGCTGGAGCAGCCCGGCCTTTCGGGCCTGGAGTGTCCTTACCAGAATCGTGCAGTGCAGGTCTGCAAGTTGCCTTGAGTATCTCTGAGCGTAGCTAAGCGGAACACGTAGCGGCGGACGCCTTCGTCCGCCACGCGGAGCGAAGCGAGCGGCCCCCGGACGAATGCGTCCGGGGCTACGCGGTTTCGCGGCTACGCGCGTAGTACGTGGGATATCCGGGCTCCAGCTTGCGGCCTTTGTCGCTGAAGCGGCGCAGATGGATGAGGCCCATTCGCTGCAGCGCAAATGCCAGCGTGGTCCCGAGCACACCGAAGCCGTATTTCACGCTGCGGCGGAAATTGATCGAGGAAGCCTCTTCGAAGTACTTCGTGGGGCACGAGACTTCACCGATGCGGAAGCCAAAATGCACGCATTGCGCCAGCATCTGGTTGTCGAAGACGAAGTCGTCGGAGTTTTCGAGCAGCGGCAATTCCAGCAGCACTTTGCGGCTGAAGGCGCGGTATCCAGTGTGGTATTCGGAGAGCTTCACTCCCAGGAAGATGTTTTCAAACGCAGTCAGCAGCCGGTTGGCGACGTATTTATAGAGCGGCATCCCGCCGCGTAGGGCAGTCCCGCCGATGATGCGCGATCCCAGCACAACGTCGTAGACGTCGTAAGCAACCATGCTGGCCATTGCTGTGATCAGCAACGGTGTGTATTGGTAGTCCGGGTGCAGCATGATTACGACGTCGGCGCCGGCGGCGAGAGCTTCGCGGTAGCAGGTTTGCTGGTTGCGTCCGTAGCCGTAATTGCGATCGTGCTGGAAGACGTGCAGGCCGAGACGTTGCGCCAGAGCGACCGTGGCGTCGGAGCTGTGGTCGTCGACTAGGATGCGGATGTCGACGAGATCGGGCAGTTCTCCGACCGTGACTTCGAGCGTCTTCTCCGCGTTATAAGCGGGCATGACGACCGCGATGCGCTTGCCGTTGATCATTTGCTTCTTTGTTCTTTGGGAACTGATTTCATGATACCTGAGAGGCGTGGTCATTCGGATCAAAACCTTTCATCGCAGAGAACGCGGAGAACGGCCGCAAAGCGCGCTGAGAAGGGCGGCGCGCGGCAGCGTTAGATACAGTGCGTGGACTGGCTGGCTTGCTCACGGTCTGCAAGCTGTGAAAAACTAGAGTTTGGCTCTGAGAATCGCTGGCCTTCAGACGACCGGCCGGCTCATGTTTTTCTTTTCATGACAGCGCAACGGACACTATTTGAGAAGATCTGGGACACTCACCTGGTCGCCCAACCGGGCGGTCGGTCTCCCATCATTTATATCGATCTGCACCTGGTGCACGAGGTGACTTCCCCCCAGGCCTTTGAAGGCTTGCGCGTGGCGGGAAGGAAGGTGCGTCAGCCATTGCGTACCGTTGCCACCGTCGACCACAACGTTCCTACCGAGCCTCGTGGTACTCCGATCACCGATGTGATCGCGGCCAGGCAGATTGCGGCGCTTCAGGCCAACTGCAGGGAGTTCGGCGTCCGGCTGTTTGACATGGACTCTCCGGAGCAGGGTATTGTCCACGTGATTGGCCCCGAACTTGGCCTGACGCAGCCGGGGATGACGATTGTGTGCGGCGACAGCCACACTAGTACGCACGGCGCGTTCGGAGCGCTGGCTTTTGGCATTGGAACTTCGGAGGTCGAGCATGTGCTGGCGACGCAGTGCCTGGCGCAGCAGACTCCGAAGACGATGAAGATCGATGTGCGCGGACGGCTGGCTGACGGAGTCACCGCAAAGGATCTGGCGCTGGGAATCATCGGACAGATCGGCACCGATGGGGCGACCGGGCATGTGATCGAATACGCGGGCGAAGCGGTGCGCGCGCTTTCGATGGAAGGGCGAATGACACTATGCAATATGAGCATTGAGGCCGGGGCGCGGGCGGGTATGGTTGCGCCGGATGAGACGACTTTTGCATATGTGAAAGGCAAGCGCTTTGCTCCGCGCGATGCGGAGTGGGAAAGCGCGGTCAATTACTGGCGCTCGCTGCCAACGGATCCCGGCGCATCGTTTGACAAGGTCGTGGACATCGATGCCACGCAGCTCTGTCCGTTTGTAACCTGGGGTACGAATCCGGGGATGGTGGCACCGGTAACCGGGCGCGTTCCCGAGGTCGCGAGTCTGAAAGAAGCCGACCGGCGGGCGACTGAACTCGCATTGCAATACATGGGGCTGGAGCCCGGCAAGCGTATTGAAGACATCGACGTGGATCGGGTGTTCATCGGATCGTGCACAAATTCGCGGATTGAGGATCTACGGGCGGCGGCGCGAGTGGCAAAAGGCCGCCACGTTAGCCCGAAGGTGCGAGCCATGGTCGTGCCGGGATCGCAATCCGTGAAGCGCGCGGCCGAGGCGGAGGGTCTGCACAAAATTTTCCTGGAGGCGGGGTTTGAATGGCGTGAGTCTGGATGTTCGATGTGCCTGGGAATGAATCCCGACATCCTGCAGCCCGGAGAGCGCTGCGCTTCCACCAGCAACCGAAATTTCGAAGGGCGGCAGGGACGCGGCGGCCGAACTCATCTGGTGAGTCCGATGATGGCGGCCGCAGCGGCGATTGCGGGACACTTTACTGATATCCGCAACTGGAAATTCCAATAATGCCGAGGAGTGCTCGATGAATCCGTTTCGGATACACCGTGGTCGCGTCGCGCCGCTCGATCGCGTCAATGTGGATACCGACCAGATTATTCCCAAGCAGTTTCTCAAGCGTATCGAGCGCACCGGCTTTGGCGAGTTTGTGTTTTACGACTGGCGATTCAGTGCGGACGGAAAGAAGAGCTCCGACTTCATCCTCGATGAGCCACGATACCAAGGCGCGAGCATCCTGGTTGCGGGAAGGAATTTCGGCTGCGGATCTTCGCGCGAGCATGCGGTATGGGCGCTCGCAGATTTCGGATTTCGCGCCGTGATCTCTTCCTCCTTCGCGGACATCTTCGCCAACAACAGCACGAAGAATGGATTTCTTACGGTCCAGTTGGGCGAGATGGAAGTCGCCGAGCTCATGCGTCGAGCCCGCGAGATGGACGACTACAACGTCACAATTGACCTGGAACAGTGCGCGGTGCGAGACGACGCGGGATTCCGCGCGACGTTCCCCATCGATGAATTTGTGCGCCACTGCCTGCTGAACGGCCTCGACGACATCGGTCTCACTCTGCAACACGAAGAGGAGATTGCTGCATATGAAGCGCGGCATCCGGCAATAGAGCAGACCTCGGACCTCAGACCTCAGACCTAAAAATCCCCGACCGCCGAGGTCTGAGGTCTGAGGTCCGACGTCGAATCACGTCAAAGGGCGTAAAGTTTTGTAAAACTCTATGCAAAGCTTGACCACGGCAACGCCGCAGTTGATGCTGGTTTTGTACGCTTTTGCGATTGTGGCGGCATTCCTGCCCGGGTTGCCTGGTGGGCGGAATCGTGGGTCAATATTTCCCGTCATTCAGGCCGATTTCCGCAACCAGGCTGAAGATGGATACGTCTAATAGCCAGCTTGCTCATGGGATCCGCAAAATGAGCGAGCGGCGGACTTATACAGTGAATATGACCGATTCCAATTCTTCTCGCCGGCAGTTCAAGCCCGCGATTTCTCCGACGTCTCTGTTCGTCCTGATGTTGACCCTTGTTGGCATTGGCGCTTTCCTCGCGGGGTGCTCGGCCGATCCGAAGCAGCCCGCGCATGCGGCAGCGCCACGCGCCGTGTCGGTTGCCGTTGCTCCGGTATTAAAGCAGGACATGCCGGTCTATTTGTCGGGATTGGGATCGGTGACTGCGTTCAACACCGCAAATATTAAAAGCCGCATCGATGGCCAGATCATGCAAGTGCATGTTCGCGAAGGCCAGACTGTAAGACAGGGGACACTGCTGGTGGAGATCGACTCCCGCCCTTATGCGGTGCAGCTCGAGCAGGCACAGGCGCAGTTATCCCGCGACCAGGCTCAACTCGGCGATGCCAAGCTGAATCTGGAACGCGACACAGCTTTGATTCCCTCGGGCAGCATCTCGCGGCAGCAAGTTGACACGCAGCGCGCGCTGGTGCATCAGGTCGAAGGGACCGTCAACAATGACAAGGCGCTGATCGACAACGCGAGACTGCAAATCGCTTACTGCCACATCACTGCGCCGTTCAATGGACGCGTTGGCTTACGGCAGGTCGATCCCGGCAACATGGTTCACGCCAGCGACACGACGCCAATGTTGGTGCTCACGCAATTGCAGCCTATCGCAGTCATCTTCACCTTGCCCGAGGACGTGCTGCCGACGGTTGCGCAGCACATGAGAAAGTCCACGCTCCAGGTCGATGCTTTCAGCCGCGACGATCAGACCAAGCTGGCCTCCGGGAAGCTGCTGACCATCGACAACCAGATCGATCCGACGACGGGGACGGCCAAGCTCAAAGCCGTGTTCGATAACAAGGATGAGCAGCTCTGGCCGAACCAGTTCGTGAATTCAGATCTTCTGCTCGAGGTGCGAAAGAACAGCACCGTGATCCCGAGCGCGGCGGTGCAGCGCGGTCCGCAAGGCACATATGTTTACGCGGTCAAGCCCGACAAGACGGTGGAAGTCCGTCCCATCAAGGTGGACCTGACTCAAGGGGACAAGACTTCCATTACCAGCGGTCTTAACCCCGGCGACACCGTGGTCACCGATGGACAGGACAAGCTGCAGTCTGGAAGCACAATCGAGCCGCGCGTCGTTCCCAATCCCGGTGCGAAACGCAGTACCGCTTCAGGAACTTCTGGTTCATGAGTCCTTCACGATTATTTATTCTCCGGCCGGTAGCGACGACCCTGCTGATGGTCGGAGTGCTTCTGGTGGGATGGGTGGCGTTCATGCAGCTGCCCGTTTCCGCACTGCCGGAAGTTGATTACCCAACCATTCAGGTGGTGACGTTCTATCCCGGCGCGGACCCGGAGGTAATGGCTTCGTCGGTGACATCTCCGCTGGAGCGGCAATTCGGGCAAGTGCCCGGCCTCACCCAGATGACGTCGACGAGCTCGTTTGGCAGCTCGGTCATCACGCTGCAGTTTGGGCTGGATCAGAACATTGATGTCGAAGAGCAACAGGTGCAGGCCGCCATCAACTCGGCGTCGACCTTCTTGCCGCAGGATTTGCCGAATCCGCCTATCTACAACAAGGTGAATCCGGCGGATGCTCCCATCGTCACGCTAGCGCTTAGTTCCGACTCGCTGCCTTTGTCGAAGGTGGAGGATCTTGCTGACACCGCGCTGGCACAGAAAATCTCGCAACTGCCGGGTGTGGGGCTGGTTTCGATCAGCGGCGGACAAAAGCCCGCGGTACGCATTCAGGCAAACCCGACCGCGCTCGCTTCCTATGGGCTCAGCCTTGAGGATCTCCGGGCCGCACTCGTGCAAGCGAACGTCGACCAGGCCAAGGGCGTGATCGATGGCGCGCGGCAGTCGTACACGATTGGCGCGAATGATCAGCTGGTTTCCGGCGAGCAGTACAAACCCATTGTCATTGCCTATCGCAACGGTGCTCCTATACGCCTGAGCGACGTTGCCAACGTTATTGACGGAACCGAGAACCGCCGGCTGGCCGCGTGGATGAACCTGTCCCCGGCGGTTATCGTCAACATTCAGCGCCAACCCGGGGCGAACATCATCAGCGTGGTCGACCGGATCAAGAAGCTGCTGCCGCAATTGCAGGCGTCGCTGCCTTCGGCGGTGAAGATACAGATTCTGACTGACCGGACGACCACCATCCGTGCATCGGTGAAGGATGTCGAGTTTGAGTTGATGTTGACCATCGCGCTGGTCGTGCTGGTCATCTTCCTGTTCCTTCGCAATTTTGCGGCGACGGTGATTCCGAGCGTGGCGGTGCCGCTCTCGCTGGTCGGAACATTCGGCGTGATGTACGTGCTCGGCTACAGTTTGAACAACCTGACACTGATGGCGTTGACCATCTCCACCGGCTTCGTGGTGGACGACGCTATCGTGATGATCGAAAACATCGACCGCTATCTTGAGGCTGGCGAGACGCCGCTGGAGGCGGCCCTCAAGGGATCGGGGCAGATCGGGTTCACGATTGTTTCTTTGACGGTCTCGCTGATTGCGGTGCTGATTCCGCTGCTGTTCATGGGCGACATTGTGGGCCGGCTCTTCCGCGAGTTTGCTGTGACGCTGGCGGTGACGATTCTGGTTTCAGCCGGTGTGTCGTTGAGCCTGACGCCCATGATGTGTGCCAAGCTGCTCAAGCATCGGAAGGAAGGCGAGCGCGGGCGTTTTTACGAAGTTACAGAACGCTACTACAACCGCGTTATCGCCTTCTACGGCCGCACCGTGAAATTCGTGTTGAAGCACCAGACCGCAACCTTGCTGGTGACCTTCGGGACGCTGGTGCTGACTCTGATTCTGTACGTCATTGTTCCCAAGGGATTCTTTCCCGTCCAGGATACGGGTGTGATCCTAGGCGTTTCAGAAGCTCCCGACAGCGTTTCCTTCGAAGCTATGACTCAGCGGCAGCAGGCTTTGGCGAAAGTCATCCTGCAGGACAAGGATGTGGAGAGTCTTTCGTCTTTCATCGGGGTGGACGGCACGAATCCGACTCCGAACAGCGGGCGCATCCAGATCAATCTGAAGCCGCGCGATCAGCGCAGCGATGATGCCTCGACAATCATCCGGCGCCTGCAGCCGGACTTGGAAAAGGTGGACGGCATCACACTCTATATGCAGCCGGTGCAGGATCTGACCGTAGAAGATCGCGTGAGCCGCACGCAATTCCAATATTCGGTGGAAGATGCGGATGCCCAGGAATTGGCACAGTGGACGCCAAAACTGGTCGACAAACTGCGAACCCTGCCGGAGTTGCGCGATGTGGCCACGGATCAGCTCAACAACGGGCTGAGAACGAACATCACGATTGACCGTGATACCGCGTCGCGCCTGGGAATTTTCCCGCAAGCCATCGACAACACGCTCTACGACGCGTTCGGGCAGCGGCAGGTGTCGACCATCTTCACCCAGCTGAACCAGTATCACGTGGTGCTCGAAGTCTTGCCGAGCTTTGCGCAGAATCCCGATTCACTCAAGGACGTCTACGTTCGTCCCGGCGCAGCGACACAAAACACTGGCGCGCCCTCCGCAAACGCGGCGACTGCAACCACGTCCGGAGCGCCGGTTCCGCTTACTGCCTTTACACGAATGGAGTCGAGCAATGCTTCCCTGGCGGTCAATCATCAGGGACAGTTTCCGGTTGTGACGCTTTCTTTCAATCTTGCTCCGGGAGCTTCCCTGGGCGAGGCGACGCGCGCGATTCAGCAGGCTGAGACGGAAATTCAGGTGCCCGCGAGCATCCACACCGCTTTTCAGGGGACCGCGGCGGCCTTCCAGAATTCGCTATCCAGCGAGCCCTGGCTGATTCTGGCCGCGGTGATCACGGTTTACATCGTGCTTGGCGTATTGTACGAGAGTTACATCCATCCCATCACGATTCTGTCGACCCTGCCGTCGGCGGGCGTGGGCGCCATCCTTGCACTTCAACTCACGCACAATGATCTAACGGTGGTGGCGCTGATCGGCATCATCCTTCTGATCGGTATCGTCAAGAAGAACGCCATCATGATGATCGACTTCGCTCTTGAGGCCGAGCGCGAGGAGCACAAGCCTCCGGAGGAGGCGATCTATCAGGCATGCTTGCTGCGCTTCCGTCCCATCATGATGACGACGATGGCCGCTCTACTGGGCGGGTTGCCGCTGGCGCTGATTCCGGGCACTGGCGCGGAACTGAGGCGGCCTCTCGGCATCACGATCGTGGGCGGCTTGCTGTTGAGCCAGTTGCTGACGCTGTATACCACGCCTGTGGTGTATCTCTGGTTCGACCGGCTGGCGCAGCGCTTTGCGAAATACCGGATCGGCAATCCGATTCCGCACGAAGCTGCACCTGGGGATGCATCGGCGGATTGAACGATGAATATTTCGGGTCCATTTATCCGGCGTCCGATTGGCACGTCGCTGCTGGCAGCGGCGCTGCTGCTCTCGGGGATCCTCGCGTTCAACTATCTTCCTGTCGCTTCGCTGCCGAGAGTGGACTTTCCTGTGATTGGTGTGGGCGCTGGATTGCCCGGCGCGGATCCGCAGACCATGGCCTCTGCAGTTGCCACCCCGCTGGAGCGCCAGTTCGGCCGCATCTCGGGTGTCAACCAGATGACCTCGTCGAGTCAACTGGGCTCGACCGGCATCACGCTGCAGTTTGATCTGAACCGGAATATCGACGCTGCGGCACGCGATGTCCAGGCCGCGATCAACGCCGCGCGCAGCCAGCTTCCCGCCAACCTTCCAAGCAATCCGAATTATCGCAAGGCTAACCCTGCCGACGCCCCGATCGCCATTCTGGCCCTGACTTCGGACACGATTACGGTCCCGCGCATGTACGACACGGCAGACTCCATCCTGGCGCAGAAGCTTTCGCAAGTGGATGGAGTCGGCCAGGTGTTTGTGTTTGGGGCGGCGCCGCCGGCGGTGCGGGTCGAAGCGAACCCGACTTTGCTGAACAAGTTGGGCATTGGTCTCGATACAGTACGCACCGCTCTGAACGCGGCCAATGCCAACCGTCCGAAAGGGCAGGTATCGGACAGCAACAATTCTTATTCCATCAGCACCACCGATCAACTTTTTACCGCTGATCAGTACCGGCCTCTCATCGTGGCCTACAATCACGGCTCGGCGGTGAGGATTGGGGACGTGGCCGAGGTCGTGGACTCGGTTGCGGACGTGCGCAATACGGGCCTGGCGAACGGCAAGCCCGGCATCCTGATTGTTCTCTTCCGCCAACCGGGAGCCAACATTATTGCAACGGTCGACCGGGTGCGAGCGCTGATGCCGTACCTTCAATCGTCAATCTCCCCAGCCATCAAACTCGACGTAGTTATGGATCGCACTATCACGGTGCGTGCTTCGGTGAAGGACATCGAGCTCACACTGCTGGTTTCCATCGTGCTGGTCATCCTCGTAGTATTCGCGTTTCTGCGAACCGTGCGGGCCACCATCATTCCCAGTGTCGCCGTTCCGCTTTCGCTGGTTGGAACTTTCGGCGTGATGTATCTGCTGGGCTATAGTCTCGACAATCTATCGTTAATGGCTTTGGCGATTTCGACCGGGTTCGTGGTCGACGACGCAATTGTGGTGCTGGAAAACATTACGCGTTATGTGGAACACGGCATGGGAGCGGTGCAGGCCACGTTCAAGGGAGCGAGGGAGATTGGATTCACCGTTCTTTCCATGAGCACGTCGCTGGTCGCGGTATTCATTCCGCTACTGCTGATGGGTGGAATCGTGGGCAGACTCTTCCGCGAGTTCGCGGTCACGTTGAGTGTTGCCATCGCGGTTTCGTTGCTGGTTTCGCTTACTACGACGCCGACCATGTGCGCCAAGTTCCTGCGGCCGCCGGGAAACGAGCGGCACAATCTGTTCTTTCGAGCCAGCGAGTGGGTGTTCGACAAGATTCTGGCCACGTACCGCCACGCTTTGAGGTGGGTGCTGGCGCACCAGCCGGTCACTCTGGTAGTGACGATCCTGGTGGCATGCCTGACCGTGTACCTGTACATCCAGGTGCCCAAAGGTTTCTTTCCGCAGCAGGACACCGGTCGCATCATGGGACAGGTGCAGGCGGCTCAAGATATTTCTTTCCAGTCCATGAACCAGAAGATGGAGCAGTTCGTCAAGCTCGTGATGCAGGATCCGGCGGTGGACACAGTTGTGGGATTCGCCGGGGGCAACGCAGGCGCTTCGAACCAGGGGCGATTCTTTCTAATGCTCAAACCTCTGGAGCAGCGTTCTCAATGCCAGGCCAAACACTTCTGGCAACCGTGTCCCCAAGTGAGTGCCGACGACGTGATTAACCGCCTTCGCGGCAAGCTGGCGGTGGTTCCGGGTGCAACGCTGTTTCTGCAGTCGGCGCAGGACTTGACGATTGGCGGCCGGTTTGGCGGTGCGCAGTACCAGTACACACTGCAAGGGGAGAATCTGGACGATCTGAACCACTGGGCGCCGCGGTTGTTCGAGAAGATGCGTACGTTGCCGGAACTGCGCGATGTGAATACCGATCAGCAGGATCATGGACTACAGGCGAAACTCGTCATCGATCGGGACACCGCGAGCCGGCTCGGCATTACTCCGCAGACTCTGGATAATTCGCTGTATGACGCTTTTGGCCAGCGACAGGTTTCGACGATGTACCGGCCGCTCAATCAGTATCACGTGGTTATGGAAGTGGCGCCACAGTTTCAGCAGACGCCCGAGGCTCTACAGAATATTTATCTGCGCTCATCGAGCGGCGCGCCGGTGCCTCTGGCTGCGTTCACTCACTATGAGCCATCGAACACACCGCTGGCTGTGAATCATCAGAGCCAGATGCCGTCGGTGACGATTTCGTTCAACCTCGCCCCGGGAATTTCACTTGGGGAGGCCACGCCAGCGATTGAGGCTGCAGAACGCAACATCGGCTTCCCGCCGTCCATCCAGGCGGGCTTTCAAGGCACGGCCGCTGCCTTCAAGGATTCGCTTTCGAGCGAGCCGATTCTGATTCTTACTGCGCTGATCACGGTCTATATCGTGCTGGGAATGCTTTACGAAAGTTATATCCATCCCATCACGATTCTTTCGACGCTGCCATCGGCTGGACTGGGCGCTCTTCTTGCCTTGCGCCTTACGCACAACGAACTGAATGTAATCGGGACCATCGGAATCATTCTGCTCATCGGCCTGGTGAAGAAGAACGCCATTATGATGATCGACGTCGCGCTGGATGTGGAGCGGACGCAGGGCAAGAAACCGGCGGAAGCGATCTACGATGCCTGCATTCTGCGTTTCCGTCCGATCATGATGACCACGATGGCGGCCCTGCTCGGCGGTCTTCCGCTGGCGCTGGGGAGAGGCACAGGTTCTGAATTGCATCGTCCTCTGGGAATCACAATTGTGGGCGGTTTGATTGTCAGCCAGGCTTTGACGCTGTTCACTACTCCGGTGGTTTACGTCTATCTTGATCGCCTGCGGCTCTTTTTGCGGGGCGGTGAAGACAAAGCGCTGCCTGATACTTCGACACCGAGCCCGCGGCCGAGTATGGCGGACTAACTAGTCGATCTTCTCTTGTCCTTCGCACCGCAGGCGTGCAACCTGGATTTAGAAAACGCGCATCGCATCTGCGTAGACATCAGCGGCGCCGCCCAAGCGGCAGGTAATCTAAGTAGAAGGCCGGCGATTTGTTGCCGAGAGGACGAAGAGCGTCAGTGTCGGTATGATAGGAGTGCCAACCAAGCCGGTTGAGGAAAGTCAATTCACCTGGAACATTGCCAGGTGAGCCAGTATTTGTCTATTCTTTCGCTTCGCAAAAATCTTTTTCTGGAGTCACGGATGCTAAGGAAAGCAGCGGCTCTGTTCCTTGTTTGTGCCAGCGTGGTCACGTGGATAGCGTGCGGGAGCACTTCGAGCCATTATGTCTACACTGCGATTCCGCAGGCCAACCAGGTAATTGCCTATCGCGAGGATCCTAATTCCGGCGTGCTGACTCCTCTTCCCGCAAGCCCGTTCACCGCGGGGTTGGGAGCCCAGGCACTCGCACTCCATCCTTCGAAGAAGTTCCTGTACGTCGCGAATTCGGGCGAGAACACCATTTCTCTGTTCACCATTGCTTCCTCCAGGGCGCTAACCGAAGTCACGCCGCGGACGCCGACGGGCGGCAGCACGCCAATGCTCCTTGCGATGGATGCTGCCGGAGCATTCCTTTACGTGGCGGAAGCCGGTTCCAATGACATCGCGGTTTTTTCTATCGACCCCGGCCGCGGCGCCCTGAGTGCGGTTCCCGGTTCGCCGTTTCCCGTCGGTATTTCGCCTATCAGCATGAAACTTTCGCCTACGGCCGATTTCCTGTATGTCGGCGGTGGCGCGGGCTCTCCCGGCTTGATTGAGATATTCAGCATAAATTCGGGATTTCTCGCGGCGGTAGGAAGTGCTACGACAGACGGCATAAGCCCTTACGGACTTGCCGTTGATCCGACGGGCACTTATCTTTACGCGGCCAATCAAGGCAGCAATTCCATCGCGGAATTTACCATCTCCGGTGGATCGTTGACTCCCATCTCAGGCTCGCCACTCGGTGGCGCGTTGACGGCTCCGGCGGGGCTTCTGATCGATCCATCCGGCAAATATCTCTACGTGGCAAACAACACCAGTTCGGGCACGCTGGCTGCCTACACCATTGACTCGGGAGGCGGGTTGACGGTGCTTTCCACCTCGCCATTTACCGTGGGAGCGAATCCCTACTCCCTGGTCGCGGATCCCAGCGGCAAGTACCTGCTGGTGGGAACGCAAGGCAGTGCGCAGATTCAGGTGTTCGGTCTGAACGAGAGCACCGGCACGCTCAGTTCCCTCGCCTCATACTCAACGGGGAACACGCCCACTTCCATCGTCGTGATGCAGTGAGTCAGGTACGCGAGGCTTGGCAACAGGGCGTATCATGTGCGCTGGCCCTTGGGATTTAACAAAAGTGTGACAAATTACGGGCCGGAGCCTTCCAAAATAGTTGTATCGGCAAGGCGATAAGGATACTCATGAGAATTGCCAGCGCGGCCAGCGCTTTTCCGAAGCATTACTACTCGCAGAAAGTTCTCCTGGAGGAACTCCAGCAATATTGGGGCGACCAACTCCGCAACCCGCAACTGCTGGCCCGCCTGCACCGCAACGTCGCGGTGGAAGGCCGTCACCTCGCGCTCCCTCCCAAGGAGTACCACGACATTAAGACCTGGGGCCAGGCCAATGACATCTGGATCAAGACCGCAACCGACCTGGGGGAGCAGGCCCTTTGCCGGGCGCTCAACTACGCTGGCATCGAGCCGCGCGATTTGGGTGCTTTGTTCTTTACTTCAGTGACCGGCATTTCGAGTCCGTCGATCGATGCGCTCCTGATCAATCGCATGGGCCTTCCGCAAAACATTCGCCGGTTGCCGATTTTCGGGCTGGGCTGCGTGGCTGGAGCCGCGGGCATTGCGCGCTGTGCGGATTACGTGCGTGCTTATCCGTCGCAGGCGGCGGCTTTGGTGTCGGTGGAACTCTGCTCACTGACGCTGCAGCGCGACGACCTTTCGGTCGCCAATCTGATTTCGTCGGGGCTGTTTGCTGACGGCTCCGCCGCGGCGATCGTGGTGGGCGATGATTTCGAACGGCCAGGCCCCACAATCCTCGCCACTCGCTCGGTCTTCTACCCGGATACTGAAGAAATGATGGGCTGGGCAATCTCGGAAAAGGGCTTCAAGATCACGCTTTCTCCAGAAGTGCCGGTCCTGATCCGGGAGAACCTGGGCCACGATGTGGACGCCTTCCTCGCGGATCACGGACACAAGCGCGACGAGATCCACAGCTGGGTTCTGCATACTGGCGGGCCGAAGGTGCTTGAGGCTACGGCAGCAGCGCTCGATTTGCACAATGGACAACTGGATGCTTCCTGGGATTGCCTGAAGAAGGTTGGCAACCTGTCGTCGGCTTCCGTTCTTGTAGTGCTGGAAGACGTCATGAAGCACCGGCGTCCCGAGCCGGGGACTCTGGGCTTGCTGGCGGCGATGGGACCGGGATTCTGTTCAGAACTTTTACTTTTGGAGTGGTGAGGTCAGAGTTATTGGAGTCGACAGATGTTTTCGTAATAGGTGGTGGGCCCGCGGGACTGGCAGCAGCTATCGCTGCCCGGCAACAGGGGTTTGAAGTCGCGGTTGCCGACGGCGCAGAGCCGCCAATCGATAAAGCATGCGGCGAAGGCCTAATGCCGGATGGCATCGCGGCCCTGGAGCGGCTTGGCGTCTCGCTGGCGCCGCAACACGCGCATCCGTTTTCCGGCATTCGATTTCTTGCCTCGGGCCTTTCCGTGGACGCACCTTTCCCCAACCGCGCGTCTGGCTTGGGTGTGCGTCGCACCACATTGCACGATGTCCTGACCGATCGAGCAGCCAGCCTCGGAATTGACCTGCTTTGGCGGACTGCCGTCACCGGTATTTCGAACGATGCGGTTTATTTGGGCAGGACGAAGATACGCGCGAGGTGGATCATCGGTGCGGATGGCGGGAATTCGCGAGTGCGGCGCTGGGCCGGACTCGGCAGTCATCGCAGGAGAAATTGCCGCTATGCCTTCCGGCAGCATTATCGCATCGCTCCCTGGACGGATCGCATGGAGATTCACTGGGGGCCCAGCGCTCAAATGTATGTCGCCGCGGTTACCGGCGAGAGTATGTGTGTAGCCGTGGCTTCGCACGATCAAAAATTCCGGCTGGAACAGGCGCTGCGCAGCTTCCCTGAACTCCGGGATCGTCTGGCTGCCGCGCCGGTCACTTCTGCTGAGAAGGGCGCCATTACTACGACCTGCACGCTGAAACGGGTCTGTCGCGGGAATGTCGCTTTGATCGGGGATGCGTCCGGCACCGTGGACGCGATCACTGGAGAGGGCCTCTGCCTTTCTTTCAGCCAGGCGCTTGTGCTGGCGGAGTGCCTTCGTTCCGGGAACCTCAGTCGTTATCAGCAAGAACATCGCCGCCTGGCCTTGCGTCCTCAACTGATGGCGCGCTTGATGCTGACGCTTGACCGGCGCCCCAGGCTGCAACGGCGTACGCTGCAAGTGTTTCGTCGACGTCCCGAGATTTTTCGCCGGCTTCTGGCACTGCACGTGGGAGCTGTGTCGCCCATGAGTCTAGCTATCGACGGGCTATCTCTGGGATGGGGTTTGCTCACTGCCTAACATCATGAACCTGACTCGCCTTCGTACTCACCGGATTTTACTAAGACCCACAACGGCTCTTGTCGCCTTTATCGTGTGGAGTATCACTTCGGCAGGGGCACAAAACATCGCGCTTCAACTTGATCCTTTTCACACCGCTGTGAAGATCAGCTTGGGCGCCTCTCTCCACACTGTGCACGGAACTTTCCAACTGAAATCAGGGACCCTGCAGCTCGATACGGCTTCAGGGAAGATCTCAGGGGCCATCGTAGTGGATGCTAAGAGCGGCGACACTGCTAACGGCTCGCGTGACCGCAAAATGCATAAGGACGTACTGGAGAGCGAGCGCTATCCTGAGATTGTGTTTCGTCCAGACCGCGTTGAGGGCACAGTAGCGGCTCAGGGAAAGTCCGCGCTAAAGGTCCATGGGATTTTCAGCATTCACGGTGCGGATCACGAAATCTCGGTCCCCGCCGAAGCGGACATCGGTGCGGACCATTGGAGTGCGCACGCGCACTTCACGATTCCCTATGAGAAGTGGGGAATCAAGAATCCGAGCAACCTGTTCTTGCATGTCAGCGATACGGTCGAGATTGAAATCACGGCGGAGGGAAACGTCACCAAGGCGTTGAAATCCGCGGCGAGCGGCGGCAGTCAGTAGCCATCCTGCGACGAGATGCTCTTTCCTTCGACGCATTCATAACATCGTCCCACAGCCAGGTTCTTGTATTCCTCGACTCTTCCGCTGGGCCAGTCGATGACGACACGTTCAATCCGGTCGCGCTTTTCCAATCCGAATGTGAGTGGCAGCTCTGACTGCGAGAGGTAACTGGACCCGCCTTTCACCATTCGGGATTGAGTGGAACCTTCCGCAACAATGCGCACTTTCGCTCCGATTGCATCACGGTTCGACTTCGTACCGACGAGGCGAAACCGGATGCTTCGGTTTCCGCTCAGTTGATCATTGCGGTAGAGATATGCTGGACCATTATTGGTCGTCAGCAGCAGATCGACGTCTCCGTCGCGATCGAAATCTGCATAGGCCAGGCCCCGCCCGACCTTCGGCTGCTCGAAGCCTCCTCCAACTTCAGCAGCGATGTCGCGAAAACTTGCCTTGCCCTGGTTGAGAAAAAGTTGCGGCGGTTGCGCATAGCCGACATTGCCACGAATATTGCGCACAGTCTCGTCGATGTGACCGTTGGCCACGGCAAAGTCGAGCCAGCCATCGAGATTCACGTCCAGGAATGCGCAGCCGAATCCCAGACTGTTCTTCGAGGCCGGACCCACTCCGCTCTGGGCGGCGATATCTTCGAATCCCTTTCCGCTCAGACGGTAGAGCCCGACCATTTCGTTGTCGAAATTAGTAATCGCTACGCCGGGCAGGCCGGAGTTTTCAAAGTCGGCTGCGTCTACGCCCATGCCTGCCCGGGCCTTGCCCTCATTGCTGAACGCGAGGCCGGCTTCGACGGCAACATCCTTGAATTTTCCATTGCGCTGGTTGCGATAGAGTTTGTTGGGCTGGGTGTCGTTGGCCACCAGCAGATCGGGCCAGCCGTCCTGATCGTCATCCAGAAGAGCGACTCCGAGTGACTTCGAACTGCTGTCGAAGATGCCGCTCGCCGCCGTGACATCTTCAAAGGTTCCATTGCCGCGGTTGCGGAAAAGCCAGCAGGTCTGCCCGCGATAGGCTTCGGGAGTGCAGTATGACTTGTGCTTGCCATCGAGGCTGCAGAAGACATCGTGCTCCGGCGACCACTTCACATAGTTGCAGACGAAAAGGTCGAGGAACCCATCGCGGTCGTAGTCGACCCACACCGCCGATGTGCTGAAACCCTCGCGCTTCCCAAGTCCGGCGGCGTTGGTGACGTCGACAAACGCACCTTTGCCGGTGTTGTGGAAGAGCCGATTCTGTCCCACGCAGGTGATCAGGATGTCCGGAAAGCCGTCGTTGTTGTAGTCGCCAACGGCGACACCCATGCCGTAAAGCTCTACATCCAGTCCTGCGTGCGACGTAACGTCCGTGAACGTTCCGTTTCCATTGTTGTGGTAGAGGCGCAGCGTGGAGCGGCGCTTCTTGTGGCCGGGCCAGTCCATACCGTTAATCAGCAGAATGTCCTGCCAGCCGTCGCGATCGTAGTCGAGAAACGCGCAGCCCGATCCAAGAGTTTCCGGCAGGAGCTTTCCGCCATAGGCACCGCTGTTGTGCTGGAACTGAATTCCCGCCTGGGCCGTAACATCGACGAAGCGAAATCCTGGAGACGCGGCTTGCCCAGCCTGGATTGCCCATGCATCGCGCACGGGCAACCGCGATAACGACGCCAGGCCAGCCATTCCCCGCAGGAAAGACCGTCGATTCACGGAACGTTCACCAGCCCGGAGCGAATGGCATAAACGACAAGTTCGGCGGTCTTGTGAATACCCAGCGTGTTCATGATGTTGGCGCGGTGAACCGCCACCGTGTTGACGCTCAGGTTGAGCACGGTGGCAATTTCTTTGTTGGACTTTCCATCGACGATCATTTGTAAAACTTCTAACTCGCGATGAGTAAGGCCGCCGTTTCGCTCGCCCTTGAGTGCGGAATGCTGTTCGACTTGTGGATCGAAAACCGTTTCCCCGGCCGCCACCTTCCGGATCGCGCTGCCCAGTTCCAGTTCCATCGCATTCTTGAGCATGTATCCCTTGGCTCCGGCATCGATTGCCTGCCGCACCCAAGTGTTTTCGGTGTGCATACTGAGCATTAGGACGGCCGTCTCGGGCGACTCTTTCAGGATCTTGCGGGTAGCATCCAGGCCATTCATTCCCGGCAGAGCGCAATCCATCACAACGACTTGGGGGTGCAACTTACGGGCTGCGCGGATGGCTTCCTCGCCGTCGCCTGCCTCGCCTACAACGTCCATGTCGGGCTCGTCTTCCAGCATGCGGCGGAATCCGCGCCGAACCAGGCTGTGATCATCCACCAGCAACACTGTGATCTTCTTTGACATAACTCTCCGCTTTCTCTCGGGGAACGGTGAGGTGCAACCGCGTTCCGCCCTCCGTCGGCCGCGAGAATTCAAGCTTGCCGCCCATGAGCTCAGAACGTTCGCGCATCGCCACCAGGCCTATTCCTTGCCGCACGGGACGCTCGGTGAATCCCACACCGTGGTCTTCCACTTCCAAGTCCAGCGCATCAGGCAGGAAGCGCAGTCGTACCCAGGCCTGCGTCGCACCAGAATGACGCGCCACATTGTTCAGCGCTTCCTGCAAAACCCGGTAAACATGTACGCCCGCCGCGCCATCGACAGGAAACGGTGCTCCCTGCTTTTCATAGGATATTGCAATCCCCGTTTGTCTTTCTACGGTCGGAATATACCAATCCAGCGTGCTCTCGAGTCCGGCCTCGTCGAGCATCACCGGATGTAGCGCTTGCGACAGGCTGCGGACTTTGTCCAGCGTAGACTGCGTGACTTCGCGAACTTCCTGCAGTTCACTGCGCAGCGGTGAGGTCTCCGGAACGTGGGTCGCTGCCCGGCGCAGCATCGAGCCGACAGCCGTGAGGATTTGTCCAAACTCATCGTGCAGTTCGCGTGAGACATAGCGCAAGGTCGACTCCTGGGTCGCGATCAGCTTCTGTGCCAGTTCACTGCGGCGTTCGGAAAGCTTTGCCATGCGGGCGAATAACCGCCGATTCCACCTTATCAGGGAAAGGCTGGTGAGCAGGATGGCGAGCAGCGTCGCACCGAGAAATACGTAAACTTGCCGCCGCACGCGGTCGTAGATCTGTACGATCCTCTGTCCCGCTTGCTCCTCGCTTTCGCTATTCTGCACCAGCAGGCGGGCGACTGCAGTGCTCAGAGCCGCCTGCCTCTCCTGCAAAGAAAGTTGAATTTGTTCGCGCGCTTCTTTCTCCTTTCCTTCACTCGCGAGCGCGAAAACGCGATCAACCGCGTCCCAAAACTGACTGAATTGACTCGTCAGAAACGCGCTCTGCTCCGGGGTTCGGCTGGCTGCGGCGAATCCAGCTTCCAGCCGCATGGCGTCGTCGAGATCGTTTCGAATGCGCTGGAACTGCGCCGACCAGGCGGTGAGGGGATAGGGCTCGTCGTTGCTCACCATATCGCGCATAGCGACCGCGAGCAGGTTCAAGTCGTTCTGGATTCTAAGCAGCTGCAGCGAATCCTTGCGATTGCGGTCGACCAACTCCGTCTGCAGCCTGCGCAGGCCCGACACCTGCCATGTGATATAAGCCGAGTAGGCTAGGACAGCCGAAAGGGTAATGATCAGGCCCAGGAGAAGACCCAGAGTGGGGGAACGGTCCGGCGGAGACGGGCGGGACACGCCCCGAGCATACACCGCCCAAGCCGCGCCTGTCATAGCGCCGCGCCCGTCCGGCAGATGTGTGACAATGCAGTAATAATGAAGCGAGTCCAGCGCTTTCGGAGTCAAATAAGGGATTGAGTTCTCCACCCAAAGAGACCCAGAAGCCTCCTAAAATCCAAAGACTCCGCGCGGTGCTGCCGGAAGTCTGGGAGTTAATGCGCCCGCGGCGTGGGTTGCTCGCGCTCGGATTTGTGCTGATGCTCATCAACCGGGTCGCCGCCCTGGTCCTGCCGTATTCCACAAAGTTCCTGATCGATACCGTCATCAACAAGCATCGCATCGATCAGCTTCGGAACCTGGTTCTGGTGGTGTTGGCTGCCACGCTGATTCAGGGCATCACGTCATTTTCGCTCACGCAGCTACTGTCGAAGGCTGCACAGCGGCTCATCGCCGAGCTGCGCGAGAAAGTTCAAGCCCACATCTCCCGCTTGCCCGTTGGCTTCTATGACAGTAACAAGACCGGTAACCTGGTTTCCCGCATCATGAGTGACGTTGAGGGTGTCCGGAATTTGCTGGGGACCGGACTCGTGGATTTTGCAGGCGGCGTGGTCACCGCGGGCATCGCATTAGTGTTGCTGTTCCGTACAAGCGCTCTAATGACATTGATCGCCGTCGGCTCCCTGTTGTGCTTTGCGGTTGCGCTGAACAAAGCGTTTGCCACGATACGTCCGATCTTCCGCGAGCGAGGCAAGATCAACGCAGAAGTTACGGGCCGGCTCACAGAGTCCCTGGGCGGCGTCCGGGTGATCAAGGGATATCACGCCGAGGAACGCGAGGAGTCGATTTTCGCCGCTGGCGTCCGCCGATTGCTCGACAATGTCATGCGCACCCTGACCGCTACTTCGGTGATGGGCCTCTCTGCCAGCGTCTTGCTGGGAGGCGTCGGCGCAGTCACGATGTATGTTGGCGCCCACCAGATTCTTGCTGGCACTCTTACCGTCGGCGGATTCTTCTCCTACACGTTGCTGCTGGGCTTCCTGGTTGCGCCGATTATGCAGATCGTCAACATCGGAACCCAGGTTACCGAGGCACTCGCGGGACTCGAACGCACGCAAGAGATCATGCGCGAGCAGCCGGAAGATCAGGATCCCAAACGTTCCGTATCGCTCCGCGACATCGTAGGCAGAGTGGAGTTTGATCAGGTCAGTTTCAGCTACGACGGCAAACACGAGGTCCTGCACGACATTTCCTTCCGAGCTGAGCCTGGGACAGTGACAGCACTGGTCGGCTCTTCTGGTTCGGGGAAGTCCACGACGATCGGACTAATCTCCGCTTTCTACGTGCCCACGAAAGGACAAGTCCTGGTCGATGGCGTCGACCTGGGCACCGTACGCCTCGACTCCTACCGCACCCGTCTGGGAGTCGTGTTGCAGGAATCCTTTTTGTTCGATGGCACCATCCGAGAGAATGTGGCGTTTTCGAGACCTCAAGCCAGCGAAGAGGAAATTCTTCGCGCCTGCCGGATCGCGCGTGTCGACGAGTTCGCCGAATCATTTGCTGACAAGTACGACACGGTCGTAGGCGAGCGCGGCGTAAAGCTGTCTGGCGGTCAGCGGCAGCGAATTTCGATTGCTCGCGCGCTTCTCGCGGAGCCGCGGATCCTGATTCTCGACGAGGCTACCTCGAGTCTGGATTCGGAGTCGGAGCACATGATCCAGCAGGGCCTGTCCTTTCTCATGCAGGGCCGGACGACATTTGTGATCGCGCATCGGCTATCGACCATTCGCCGTGCCGACCAGATCATGGTGATGGAACAAGGACAGATTCTGGAACGCGGCACTCACGCACAGCTCTACGCCGCGCAGGGCCGCTACTATGACCTCTACACGCGACAGCAGGGCGTTGAGGAGAACCTGTTCCTGGCACCCGGCGAAGGGGACGCCAGCACCGTGGAGGAGGAGAATGCCGCAGGGGTACGCAACGGAGATGCACCATCAGCAGACGCACTTCGCGTACTGCGAGGGGACATTCGGTGATGCGCGACAAAATCGCGATTCGCACTGAAGACCTTCGCCGTCACTATCGCATGGGCGACACTGTGATCCGCGCCGTGGACGGGATTTCTCTTCAAGTGCGCACGGGAGAATTCGTCGCGCTACTGGGCACTTCGGGTTCGGGCAAGTCTTCGGTGCTGAATCTGCTTGCCGGCCTGGACCGCCCCACTTCAGGGAATGTCACGGTTCAGAATCGCGATCTGGCACGGCTGTCCCGTGAGGAACTGGCGAAGTACCGCCTGCACGTCGTGGGGATGGTCTTCCAGTCCTTCAACCTGATCTCCAGTATGACTCTTGCGGAAAACGTGGAACTGCCGCTGCGCTTTGCAGAGGTCGATCGTACCGAGCGAGAGAAGCTCGCGCGCAAAGCCCTGGAACGTGTGGGTCTGCAGGCTCGAATGAATCATCGTCCCAGTGAACTCTCCGGAGGCGAGCAGCAACGAGCGGCACTGGCGCGAGCTCTGATCAACCGCCCGCAACTTCTGCTGGCCGATGAACCCACCGGAAATCTCGACAGCCATACTGGAACCGAGATCATGGACCTGGTTCGCGAGTTCAATCAACAACTGGGCATGACAGTAGTGATGGTCACCCACGAACGCGCCTTGGCCGAACGCTATGTCGAGCGCATGATCTTTCTGGCGGACGGCAAGCTGGTTGGTGATCAGGCAAATCCTCTCGCGGTCGAACAGGTAATGCAGTCATGAAACTTCCCGACCTGACCGAGCTAGCACTTCGCAACCTGCGCGAATCTCTGCTGCGAAATTCTTTGACCACCATCGGAATTTCGGTGGGTGTGGCCTCTCTGGTCGCGATGCTTTCGCTGGGGATCGGCCTGCAGCAACTGGCTTCACGCCGGCTGGTGAAATCTGGCCTGTTTGATACGGTCTTCGTCACCTCTCGCCGCGATTTGCGTAACTACGATCGCGACGACCAGCGCAACGGCCCAGCACCGGGCGACAGCAGGATTCTGGATGAACCAGCCCGAAAGGAAATCGAACACTTGCCCAATGTGCTCGAAGCCTATCCCGATATTCGCTTTATCACCGAACTGCGGTATGAAGACAAGCCGCATTTGACGATGGTCTCTGCGCTTCCGGATTCGGCAAAATCAAACGATGCGTTCGAGGGAATGCAGGGAACTTTTTTCTCGTCTGAAACCGCACCCGAAGTGATATTGCAGAAAGCCTTCGCGGAAGAGTTGCTCGGCAAGACGCCGAAACCTGGATCCGACGATGTCAACGTGTCGGAACTCGCGAAACCGCTCCTGGGCAAGGATCTGACTATGCGCTATGCTCAGCGCCAGGCGGCCCAATCAGCAGCAGAACCGAACAGCAACACTTCCACGACTGACAGGCAAGATGCGATTTCGAGCGCAGCCTATTCCGTCGTCTCACGCGAACAGGCACTGAAGATTGTCGGCGTCTCCGATCTTGATCCCGAGAGCATGCGTGGTCCCATGCGGGCCAAGGTATTTCTGCCGCTCAAACTCGGGGAGAGTCTTCACATCATGCAGCCGACCGACTTGCGCGAACTGGCACGCGCCGCGAGCGACCAGCCGGTTTATTCTTCGATCAGCGTGCGGGTCAAGAATCCAAAGCAAGTGCTATCGGTGGAAGACGCCATCAAGAAGATGGGCTTTACCACGTTCTCGATCCTCGATGCGACCCGCAGCCTGCGCCAATTCTTCGCGGTACTGGATCTGTTTCTTGGAATCTTCGGCAGCCTGGCGCTGGCCGTCGCCTCCATCGGAATCGTGAACACGCTGGTGATGGCCATTCTTGAGCGCCGCCGCGAAATCGGCATCATGAAGGCGATCGGCGCGAGCGATGGCGATGTGAAGAAGCTTTTTTTCGCCGAAGCCGGAGCGATGGGCATTTTGGGTGGCATCGTCGGAGTCGCCTTCGGCTGGGCCATCGGACAGGTCATCAACCTGGGCACCAACATTTACCTGAAACGCCAGTCGTTACCTCCCGAAAGTTTCTGGGCGGTGCCCTGGTGGCTGGTCGCGGCGGCCATCACTTTCGCTTTCGTCGTAAGCCTCGTTTCCGGCTTATATCCCGCTGGACGTGCAGCCCGGCTTGATCCCGTGCAAGCCCTGCGCTACGAGTAGGCTGCCTTCATGTTTCGTGCCATACGAATCTCATCTCTCCTCCTCCTGATCCTGGGACTGACAGCCCTCGCAGCGCATGCTCAGAGCCGCATCGACTGCAATGCGCTCAGCAGCAAGATCCTGAAGCAGGTTGTCCATTATTGCGTTTACCTACCGGCAGGCTATGACACCGCAGCAAAGACCGTCGGCGAGCGTTACCCGGTGCTGTATTTTCTGCACGGCCTGGGCGACAACGAACAGACTTTATTCAACAGCGGTGGATGGACACTACTCGATGACCTGCGTCGCCAGCACAAGATGGGAGACTTCCTGATCGTCGCACCCGAAGGCCGGCGCAGCTTCTATCTCAACTCCTCCGACGGTTCGGTTCGCTACAACGACTTCTTTTTGCGCGAATTCATCCCGCACATAGAGAATCACTACCGCGTACGCGCCGGTCGAGGTAGCCGCGCTATCAGCGGCATTTCCATGGGCGGCTATGGCGCATTGCGTTTTGCCTTCGCGCATCCGGAAATGTTTTCCGCGGTCAGCGCGCAAAGTGCCGCTTTGATTACGGCGACTCCGGGCGAACTCGACACAGCCGATCGTGCCGGGGCTTCGCTGGGAAAGGTGCTGAGTGCGGTGTTTGGGAGCCCGATCGATGTCTCCCACTGGAACGAAAACAGCCCGTTTGTACTCGCGAAGAAGAATGTGGCAGGCATCCGGAAGTTGGCAATTTATTTCAACTGCGGCAAAGATGACAACTATGGCTTTGAAAACGGCGCAGCCACGCTTGACCGTTTACTAAGAAAAGAAGACGTGAAGCATGAGTACCACCTTTATGCCGGTGACCACAGCTTGCCTTACTTTCTCTCCCATTTTGCCGAGGTCATGGAGTTCCATTCCAGCGCTTTCGGACTGTTTCATGGAAAGTAATTCCACGGGCACAGCCACCGCGCTGGGGCTGATTGGAATCGGGGGCTGAGAGGACATATCCAGGTCTCTTGATGAACAACCCGTGTAAACTAAGCAAAGGCGTATGGATTATTAATGTCCCACGCGCGGAGGGATGCGTGAGCGGTTGAAACGGGTGGTCTTGAAAATAGCTTGGACCCGGTGCACACTGAGACGACCAACGGCGATTCAACAACTTAGAGGACGCCTCGGCCTCTTTCGAGGCGACATAGTTCGATCCAAAACACTCTTTCGTTCCCCAGTTGGTTCCCCGGGGAACCAGCACACACAAGCAAACCACTCGCTTTGGGAAGAATTGGCCGCGTCCAAGTCTTGGATGCCCTTTCCACGGCCCCCTAAACGCTTTGCTTGGCTCGGCAGCGCTACCTATCGTTCCGGTTTCAGTTCCCCTTGTTCGCTCGTTGCTAACCCGCATCGGTATTAGCAACCGCCACCGATTGGCCATGTTCTTTCTCAAGGTTATAGTTGAGAGGTTTGTTAGAAAACCCTTTCAGAAGCGTCTCCTTCGAGCTGCGTAAGCGCTCGCGTTCTGGATCAATATCCACAGCGTTAGAAGAGTGTAGTTTCCTAATCAGGCCATAGCAGGACTGCTTGGACTCTTTCAGAACCGGCTCAATGAGTGAAATGGCGATGTTACGACAGGTGATCCAACTCTACGCGAGAGCGCCACTGCTTCCAGTCTTCCCAACGGTCTTTCAAGTCGAGTAACACAGCAAGCAGGTTCTTACGAGCGCTTGCGCGGTTGTCCATCACGTGCGGGAACGAAACAGCCCAAACGCCCCACCTGTTTCGCTCGAAAGGTCGTACCTCCTCGAAGTACTTTGTCGTGGAGACTTCCCAGACAAGTCCAGCGCGACTGCCATCCGGCGCAACGACAAACGCATCTCCGGCGTCGCACGGCTCGGCTTCAAAGTCCGTGATTGCACCGAAAGTAAATCCTTCGACGCTCACGTCTTCGAGAACAACAAATCCGTGGTACACAGGCGCTCCCTTGGGAGGTGCGACGAAGGCAGGTTCCGTTGACGAGGCACTGATCGCATTGTGGTCAATGGCGACGGGCTTGCCCTTTGGTTGTTCGTCCCTCGACATGCCCGAAATCATACGCTTTTGCGGAAGGGTTCAGGGGAAGCCGTGGGATGGCGTAACTGGCGAAATTGGCGATAACACTTACAATCCCCGCTCAAGAGTCAATGAGCGTAATGGCGATGTTACGCCAATGAACCGCCGAACCCCTTCTGCGCTTGAGTCTCCCATGTAAACTGATTCGAAATCCGAATCGAGCGGGAACGCTGCGCCGCTATGGGCGTGGCAGCACATTGAGGCGGCTTACTATGAAAACTTGGCTGCGCTTGACCATCGTCACGATGACAGTTGGCGGAGGATTCAGTGGCATGGCTCTTACGTGGCATGGCTTTACGTCTCAATTTTTCCTTCATCCCACAGGTTATCAGGCTCAGAGTGTAGTGATGGCAAGCTTGTTCGCTCTTTTCGCATTCGTGTTCGTCAGTGGTCTCCTTTTCGTGCAAAACCCGCAAAAAACGCGCCTGCTTATCGTGGCGCTCGCAATACAAATCCCTTGCATTTTGTCCCCTATCATCGTTTACAGGTTTGCAAGTGGCGCGAGCGTTGTTCTAGGCGTCGGCACTGTCGAGGGAACATCCGGGTTCAAACTCGACGCGAGCGCGGGTCTGGGGAGCAACCTTGAGTTCAACCTAATGGAGGGGCATCGTTGGAGCATAGGGATAAATTTTGTCGCACTGGCGATTCTCGTATTGCTCTTGAGGTCTGTTCGAACACCTGCTCCGGTATTGCAGTCCTCGATCTCCGTACCCGCAGAAGCAACTTCTACGGCAGGGTCTTCTGAGTAGCTGTTGCCAACCAGGAATCAAAAACGTGGGAAGACGGGCGCAGATGTTATTTTTAACCGCTGGAGTGGTCTCAGCACCGCTGCCACTACGGATCATCGAGAAGTGCCTGGCGAGTGACCGCATCGTCATCGACACGGTCGTCAGTAAATATTGCAATCACACACCGCTGCATCGGCAGAGCGTGATTCTGAAAAGAGACATCGGCTTAGAAATCAGCCGAGCGACGTTGGACGGTTGGGTCCTCAAAGTCGGCGAGTTGCTGATCCTATGGTCGCGGCGATGAGGCGAGAGCTAATCAGTGGAACTTACATTCAGGCGGACGAAACTCCGGTGGATGTGCAGATGCGCGAGGGCCGGGGAAAGAATCATCAAGCGTATCTGTGGCAGTACGGCCGCCCCGCAGGAACCGTGGTGTTCGACTTTCGCTTGGGTCGTGGACGCGATGGGCCAAAGAATTTTCTGGGACCGTTCGAAGGCATCCTCCAAACTGACGGTTATACGGCCTACGATCAAATCGGCGGGACGAGAATGGTACATGCCGCTTGTTGGGCTCATGCTAGAAGGCAGTTCTTCGAGGCGGTGCAGCTAAATCCACGAGACCCGACTGCAACTCCGATTGTAGCGCGGATGGACGAGTTGTTTGCTGTCGACGCCGAAGCTCGCCGCCGAGTAATTGGTCCCATTGGGCGTCATGCTCTGCGTCTGGAAAGAGCCAAGCCTCTCCTGGATGATATCCGGAGCAAGATCGAGGTAGCACAGTCCATTGCATTACCCTCCAGTGCACTCAGCAAGGCCTGCCAATACGCGCTCACACTGTGGAGGAAACTTACGCGATTCCTGGAATATCCTGAACTTGAGCTGAGCAATAACCTTGCGGAAAATTCAATGCGTCCCGTGGCCCTGGGCCGGAAGAACTGGATACACATCGGCAGCCCACGGGCGGGACCTAAGGTTGCGGCGATTCTCTCGATCGTGGAAAGCTGCCGCAGGTTGAAACTCCCAGTGCGCGACTATTTGGCCGCGGTTCTCCCCGGGTTTGCCGATCTCCCGATCCAGCGCCTCCCAGACCTTACGCCCGCTGCGTGGGTCGCCCGGCATTCATCGTTAAGCGACAGGGTTCTCAAACATGCGCGGTTCTTGAAGGAAGAGGCGGAAGGTATCCCGGGATAGACTCCTCAGTGCGACGACCAGCACTGCGCTTGCGGCATGTTCTCACGCTACAATCTGGCTATCTGCCTAGTGAAATTCGGCAGAAAGCCTATGCAAACTAGGGCGCGGCTTGAAGGGCAAACTCGCTCGCTGATCCGGCGCTGTGGGATCGCCTTGCTTTTTGTTGTCGTGGCTTTTGTCCCGACGTTGTTGCTCCAGGGTCTTTTCCCGTATCCCTTCCTGTTCCTATTCTTCGGCGCAGTCATGGCAAGCGCCTGGTTTGGGGGGACGGCCGCCGGACTTTTTGCGGTACTGCTTTCAACCGTTCTTGTTGAGTATTTCTTTGTGCCTCCGTTCTATTCCTTCTCCATCAGTACGACGGCGGAAGCATACTTTGTCGCATTCGTAGCGTGTGCCTTGGCGGCCAGTTGGGTAAGCTCTGCGAAGAAGAGGAGCGAGGAAGCGCTGAAGGAAGCGCTCGACCAACTAGAGGTCCGTGTGTCCGAACGAACTGCAGAGCTCATGAAGACGCAAACAGAACTCGCTCACCTTTCCCAGGTGCTGAGCATGGGAGAGCTCACGGCCTCGATTGCCCATGAAATCAATCAGCCGCTGACTGCGGTTGTGACACACGGACACGCTTGCGTTGAATGGCTTTCGGCGAATCCTCCCAATTTGGAAAAGGCGCAGCAGACGGTTCAGAGGATCATCCAAGACGGCACGCGGGCCGGGGCCGTGCTCAGCCGCATTCGCGCGCTGTTCAAGAAGGAGGCGCCGGCGAAAGATTGGCTCGATATCAACGAAGTCATTCACGAGTTGACGACATTTCTGCGCGACGACGCGCTGCGGCGCCGCATCGCGATCCGAACCGACCTTGTCCCGGGACTGCCGAAAATCAAAGCGGACCGAGTTCAGTTGCAGCAGGTTGTGCTCAACCTCATGATAAATGGCATGGATGCGATGGCGGATACCACGGATCGCGCCAAGGAACTACTCATCACCGCGCGTGGCAACGAGTCAGAAATAGTAGTTCGAGTCGAGGATTCCGGTGTAGGTCTGGACGCTGAAGCCGACGAGAAAATTTTCAACCCGTTTTTTACAACCAAGCCTCATGGCATTGGCATGGGCTTGTCGATCAGCCGGTCGATCATTGAGGCCCATGAGGGCCGCCTGTGGGCATCACCTCGGCCTTCCGGCGGTGCCACCTTCCAATTTACACTTCCAGTTGGTCCACGAGACTCCGATGGCTGACTTCCGGCCCACCATCTTCGTTGTTGACGACGACGCCTCCGTTCGCGACGCCATCAGCAACCTGCTCGAATCGGTTGGCCTGCGTGCCAAGGCATTTGCGTCCACCGAAGAGTTTTGGAAGGCGCCGCGTCCCAAAGCGCCCAGTTGCTTGGTGCTCGACGTTCGGCTTCCGGGAGCAAGTGGGCTCGAATTCCAAGAGCAGCTCGCAAAAGCCGACGTGTCCATTCCCATCATCTTTATTACTGCGCACGGCGATGTCCCCATGACCTCGCGCGCGATGAAGGCAGGAGCCATCGAATTCCTGATGAAACCGTTCCAGAAAGAAGACCTCTTGGCGGCGGTTCGTCACGGGCTTGATCGGGATCGCATCCGTCGCGAAGAACAAGCCGAGGTCTCCATTTTGCAATCGCGAGTCGAGCAACTCACGTCGCGGGAACGGGAGGTCATGGACTTGGTGGTCACCGGGCTTATCAACAAGCAAATCGGTGTCCAGCTTGGCTTGAGCGAAGTGACGGTGAAGGCTCATCGCAGCCATGTGATGCAAAAAATGGAAGCTACCTCTTTGGCCGAGTTGGTCAGAATGTCGGACAAGGTCAAGCCCCGCGACCGCAGATAGTTTGTTCCTGATTTGTCGAATCAATTCTTTTCATAGCTTTCAATACCAAAGGATAATTGTGTTTCAGCCGCCAAGTGACTAGCGTGGGCGGCATGAATACTTCGGGCGGATGGTCGGTACACAGTGGGTCGCCTCTGCTGGTTCGCGCTGATCCGTCCAATGGCGTAACGCGGCACGCCGCTGACGTGGAGTTTTTGCATGGCATCGCCAGTCGAATGGCCGCGGAGGCCCCATTTGACGACGTACTGAACGAGGTCGTTGATTTTGCCACCTCCGTGGTCAAGTGTGACTCGTGCTTCATCTACCTCTTGGAAGGGGATGAGTTGGTATTGCGGGCTTCGAAGAACTACCATCCGGAAGCCGTAGGTAAATTAAAGCTGAAGCTGGGACAAGGGATAACGGGTTGGGTCGCCAAGCATCGGGAGCCCGTCGTGGTTGCCCATAGTGCCGCCTTGGACCCGCGTTTTCGGTTCTTCAACGAACTGCCCGAAGATCGCTTCGAAGCCTTCTTGTCGGTCCCTTTGTTGAGCCGTAGACGGGTCGTGGGGGTCATCAATCTGCAGAACATCGTCGCGCATGATTACAACGAACGCGAGATCACTTTCGTTTCGACCGTCGGTTTTCTGGTGGGTGCTGAGATCGAGATGGCGCGCCTGGAGAAAGTAAAATCGCAACTGGCGGACCAACTGGAAATAAGAAAGCTGGTTGAGCGAGCTAAGGGCATCCTTCAGAACGAGTTGAAGATCAGCGAGGGGGAGGCATACCTCATGCTGCAGCGACAGAGTCAGCATCGGCGGAAGTCCATGAAGGACATCGCAGAAGCAGTGACGCTGAGTCATGCGGTCAAACGAGACTGGTCCCAGAGTACGCAAAGCATTTCCGAGAATGGCTGAGACCGAATGACCTGGGTGATGACGACGATAAGAAATTTGAATTTGACTTTGTAAGTAGAAGCAAGCAAGATTCAGCCTCAAGCTGGATTTGTGTAGCGGAAGCTGTTCCCTCTTTTCGACGCTGATAAGAGGCGATTCTCTGGCACGACGCCGTGCCGATCTACCGAAGAACTGCGATTGCATAAGGGCTGGCAGTACCGCCGTCTCGTCTGATAGGCGCTCCGCCGGTATAGCGCCTATGCGGTCGCATGACCGGGACGGGATCGAACGCTCACGGAGCCACAATGATGGACGGTAAGACGGTTTTATTTGAGCTATTGATGGCAGGCTTCTTTGCCGTTGCGTGTGTCCGCGCGCATGGGCCTGTGTCTGCGGACCACAGGATGAGTTTTGGCGACTTCTTCCGGCTTTACGATCGCGTGGAAAGACTCAGACGCACACGCTGGCAGTGGTTCTCGATGGTGGCGCTCATGCTTCTATTCCGACTGCAGCAACCGCTGCCTCTTGGATTGGAGATCATGGTCGCGGTGCAGTTTCTGGTTTTTCTGGCCTTGCCGGTCAGGACGGATGCCAGGAGTGGAGTCACAAGGCGATGAAGGCGTTATGGGAAGCCGCCGACTTCGTTCGGCGCGTGCGAAGGCAATTGCGTTTTGGAGAGTTGTCGCGGGCGCCCTTGCAACTGCTTCGACTGGAATTGCGTGGCGACTTGGCGGAGTGCGAATGGATCGCACGGCCACCCGATCCGTGGGACGCGGACTTGCCTGCCGGCATGGCCGAACGCAACCAGACGTTACAGGCTCTGCGAGACGCCATGAGGATACGCGAATTGATCTTCGAAATGCTTTCCGAGGTTCGCAGCGCCAAGTTTCGGGTCTACCGCCAGTCGGTGGCAGAGTCGGCGGAACTCATCATCACGGGAACGGTGGCGAGAGAAGACGAACCCTCGCTCCGTGTGAGCTCAGTGGCCATGCGGGCCAAGTTGTGCGGGTTTCATTTCTCTCTCGAGGACGGGGTCTTACAACCACTTCCACCCAAAGACCGCAGCTTTAGATTTGCAACTTAGTAAGTGACCCTTCCGGGTCAAGGAGGAAGTGCATGGCGGCAAATACGGGACAGGGACGTTCTTTCACGACGTTTCTCGTTGGATTGACCGTGGCGTGTGCAGGGATTGCTTATCTCTCCACGGGCATGGGCAAGTTAGTGGCGGTGGTGGGTGGTGTCATTCTGCTGGCGAGCCTTTTAGGATTCCTGAAGATCAAGCCCCTCGAAGGTAAACCGGCACAAAAAGCGGGACCGACGACGATGAAGCTGGTGGGGGCGTTCGTCGCCGCTTTTGGGTGGGCTCTGACTCTGTTTGGCATGCATGTCACCGACCGTGCCGGTGGGCGGATTGCGCTAGCACTGGTGGGGATTGCTGTAAGCCTGTTTGGGATTGTGTACATTCTGCCCACGGCTTTCAACAAGAACGCGATTTGGAAAGCTTAGTTGGCTTGCGGCGAGCAAACAAAATCAATATGGAGCAGACACAATGAGATTGATCCGAAGTGGCTATTTATGTCTTTTCACCCTCGCGCTTAGCCTGTTTATGAGCGCCGGGGCCTATGGTCAGGCGGCAGCTCCAGCTGCGGCCCCGGCCGCGACTCCACCTCCACCTTCAGCTTCTGCGGCAGAACTCAAAGATGCGGCCGGCAAAGCGCCCGCCGTTGCCGATCTGCAGAAGGGCGATCCCGGTGGCACCGCGACCGGAACCATCAATGACGTTCCTGCCTCTGACTCTAAGGCTGGAGTCACGCTGGCGGATGTAGCCAACCAAGTCGGGCAGAACAAGATTGGCATCAACTTCACATGGACGCTGGTTTGCGGTTTCCTGGTCATGTTCATGCAAGCCGGATTCGCCATGGTGGAATCTGGTCTCTGCCGGGTGAAAAACGCGAACCACACGTACATGATGAACTTCTTCGTATATGGCTGCGGTCTGCTCGCGTACTGGCTCATCGGTTTTGCCATCCAGATGGGCGGGTCCGCCGGCAATGCTAATTTGGGCGGCCTTCAGCCTCTTTCCATCGAGCACCCCCTCACTTTGTTCGGCAAGACTTGGGGAGTCTTTGGCGGGAGTGGAATGTTCTTGTCCGGCCACACATACGATGTGGGCGTGATGGTCATTTTCCTGTTCCAAATGGTGTTCATGGACACTGCCCTCACGATCGTGACCGGGGCCTGCGCGGAGCGCTGGAAATTCGTGACATTCTCTGTCTCTTCGGTGCTGATGGGCGCGTTTACCTATCCGCTGTTTGCCAACTGGGCCTGGGGCGCGGGATGGCTTTCGCAATTGGGAACCAACGTGGGTCTGGGAAAGGGCTATTGTGATTTTGCCGGTTCGGGCGTGGTGCATGCCGTCGGAGGAATGACGGCGCTGGCGGTGGCGCTAATCGTTGGTCCACGCATCGGTAAGTACAACCGCGACGGCTCCAGCAACGCGATCATCGGACACGATATTTCCGCGGTGCTGATCGGTTGCTTCATCCTGGCCTTCGGCTGGTTTGGTTTCAATCCAGGCAGCACCCTCGGCGCTTCGGCAAACGGCAACCTGCGTATCGGTTCGATCGCAGTAAACACGATGTTGGCCGGTTGCACTGGGACCTTTGGTGCTCTCCTCTACATGTGGGTGCTCAAAGGCAAACCCGACGCATCGATGAGTGGGAACGGGTTGCTGGCTGGACTGGTGGCAATCACGGCGCCCAGCGGTTTTGTTAATCCAATTGGCTCGGCCATCATCGGATTGATCGCCGGTGTTCTCGTTTGCTTAAGTTGCGCCTTCGTCGAAAACGTGTTGAAAGTGGACGATCCTGTAGGCGCGATCTCGGTACATGGTACGAACGGCCTGTGGGGCGTACTCTCGGTGGGTCTGTTTGCCGACGGAACCAGTAACTACGGAGGAAGTTGGAACGGCGTGACCGGCTCGGTCACCGGCCTGTTCTACGGAGATGCAAGCCAGTTGGCTGCCCAACTCGTGGGCATTTCTACTTTGCTCGGTTTCGTCTTCACCTTTAGTTTCCTGCTGAACCTGGGCCTGGAGTTCTTCCTTGGGCACCGCGTTTCGGCAGAAACCGAAGTTGCGGGTCTGGATCTTCCGGAAATGGGGCAACTCGGCTATCCCGAGTTTGTCTTCCGGGAGGAGTCGGAAGCCTTCGCTCAAGCTCCGCGGGAGTTCGCTGTAGCGTAGCATGAGCGAATTTGTTCACACTCCAATTGGCGAGGTGCGCAACTAACCGCGTACCTTGCCCATTGTCTGTGCCCGGTACTTGGCAACTAAAATCATCGACAACCACTATGGATAACATGACAAATACCGACATCGTTCTCAACAACCCGAAGACCAATGCCGATCTGAGCGCTCGGATCTCTTCGCTGGCGCTGGCTTCCATCCCGCGGCAGACGCAGGTTCCGTTGATGCGGATGTTCGCCGATCCGTACATTCTCGAAAAAGATGAGCGTGCCAGCTTGGTCACACAGTTGCGAGACTGCGTAACACAGTACCCGGAAGTTTCCGAGCTGCGCGTCCTTCTAGGCATGGCCCTATCCGTCAATCTGGATGCTCAGGCGGCGATCGAAGAACTGCGCGAATCCGTGAGGCTGGCTCCGAACAGCTTCATTGCTCAACTTAAGTTTGGCGAACTCTGGATGCACCTGCGCGTAGTCGACAAAGCGGAAGAGCACACCCGACAGGCGGCGCTGCTATCGCAGAGCTTGGCGCAGTCGGAGCTGGCGCGCCGGCAAGCCGCCACTCTCCGCACGATGAAGCGCGATGGTATTGAGCGCGGCGGGTACAAGAGTCCCTTCGGTGTGGTCACGCGCTTGTTTCGCCGGCTCCGGACGCGCCAGCGTAGCGAACCATCGGTGGCCCTCGACCTCAGCTAACCATGCAGCCAGCACTTCAGCTCGCGCTGCTGCTGGCCATCCTGCTCCCGGCCGGCAAGGTCGGGGCCTCGCTCTGTACGCGCTTCGGAATTCCCGCCATTCTCGGCGAACTCCTGGTGGGCGTTGTGCTGGGGCCTAGTGCCGTCAACCTGCTGCACTTGCATTTGTTCGACGGCGGACAGGCGACCGGGGCCCTGATGCTGCTGGCTCAAGTCGGCGCCATGGTCCTGATGTTTATGGCGGGCGTTGAGACGGACATTGAGCGCATGCGCGAAGCGAGCGTTACCGCCTTCGTGGTCGCGCTTTCCGGGGTCATCTGGCCATTTCTATTAGGCGCCGGAGTCGGACACCTGTTCGGACTATCATGGACAACCGCATGCTTCCTAGGCGGCGCTCTTACGGCGACGAGCGTTTCCATTTCGGCGCGCACCTTGATGGATGCGGGGAAAATGTCTTCGCCGGAAGCGACGGTCATCCTCGGTGCGGCTGTAATCGATGATGTGATGGGATTATTCGTGCTGGCCTTTCTAGCCGCTTCAAGCACCTCAGCCAAAGGAGAATCCTTTGGCGTGGCGGCGGCCGCCAGCGGCTGGTTGCAGCAGCGTATCCCGTTCGCCGCCACTCACCCGCTGGCAGTTCAGATGGTAGTAATCAGCCTTAGCGTGCTGGTTTTCTTCGTCGCGGGATATAGCGCTGCCCAGCGTTGGCTTGATCCACTGATGCGTCAGTTGCGCAAGCTTTCCGCCAACGAAGCAGTTCCGAGCTGCGTGCTCGCTTTAGTGTTAGTGTACGCGATCTGCGCCGAATGGCTCGGCAGCGTGGCCGGTATTACGGGAGCGTACTTGCTTGGATACGTGTTCGCGGGGTCAGAGTTCAAGGCAGACGTCGAGCGCAGTTTCTATGCGATCGGCCACGGCCTTCTCATTCCCTTGTTTTTCGTTTCCATCGGTTTGTCGAGCGACTATCGCGCGTTGGCTGGCCACTGGACTCTGATCCTGGTGGTGTTGCTGGTCGCGGTGATCGGCAAGCTGGTGGGCTGTGGACTAGCGGCGCTCGCCTCGGGCATGGATTGGGTGCGCAGTTTGCGGATTGGCTGCGGCATGATCTCACGCGGCGAAGTAGGACTGATAGTCACCGCGATGGGCGCCAGCACCGGCATATTCGGCAAATCCGAGGTGGCGGTGATGGTCGCCGTCGTGCTGCTCACCACGCTCCTGACTCCCCTGGGTCTGCGTGCTGCTTATAATTTGAAGTCCGCGCAGGATGCAGAAGAGAGACTGGCGGAGTCCTACGATGCAGAGCCTGCGCCGCCGAGGAGCGCGGAGAGCACACTGACGGACCCCATCAGCCGGATCACTTTGACCTAGCCCATGAAAATCCCAATTCATCCCGGCGACCAGCTCGATCACTACCGGATCGATGGCGTCGCCGATCACAACAGCTCCACATCCGTTTTTCGCGCCACTGATCTCCGCACCAATCAGCCCGTAGCCATCAAGATTCCGCATCTGGAAGTGGAAAGCGACCCGGTGTTCATCGAACGCTTTCAACGCGAGGAGGAGATCGGCAAGTCTCTCGATCATCCGAGTATTTTGAAGGTATTTGCCGACGAACACCGCAGCCAGAGCTACATCGTCACAGAATGGTTCGACGGGCAGCCGCTGCGTCAGGTTCTGGCCGAAAATAACCTTTCACACGAGCGTGCGGTGCGCATCGTGTTGAACGTGTGTAACGCTCTCGCCTACATTCAGAACCACGGGATCGTGCACCGTGACCTCAGGCCAGAGAATATCCTGGTCGATGTCCAGGACCACATAAAACTGATCAATTTCGGCGTCGCCGCAAAGACCGGAGCGCGCCGGATTACTTTTACGAACCTGGCCCAAGTGGTGGGTGTGTCGGAGTACATTTCTCCTGAAGAACTGAACGGAAAGCGCGACGACGCCCGCAGCGACATCTACGCCCTCGGCGTGATCCTGTACGAGATGTTGACAGGCAAGACGCCCTTTCAGGGGAGCAGCCCTTACGACCGCCTTCTGCAACATCCCGCTCCGCCGCGTGAAATCGATTCCACGATCTCGGCCCAACTGCAGGAAGTAATCTGCCGTGCTCTCGAACGTGATCCCAAGAACCGATACGCGAATGCTCACGAGTTCGCCCTCGATCTCAGCGACCTGAAGCGAGTCGGCGTCACCAAGCGTCCGGAAATGCGGGACTGGAAAAAGCGGAGCGCCCCACCATGGAGGAAGGTTCTGCTGTTCGTAGCCATCGCGCTCGTTCCCATTGTGATCTTTGGCTTGCTGTTCTATTTTGCGCGGCGCTAGTCAGTGGAAGTCATGCCGACATCGCGCTCCCGTGCAGTCCCTTTTTCCAGTCTCTAAAAGGGACGGCTATGGGCCGATTAATTGAGGGCCGATTCCGGTCAGTGACAGGCAAACAGGAATTAATCCTTCTGGAACGAAAGCTGGTTTTACGAATGGCTGCATGGGGATAATTTGGCGAAATCAGGTTCCGCCGCCCGAGAATTTGCTGGTGAAGGGACGAGTCATGCTGGCTGCGGACTCAACTTGTCGACCGTGTGCTTCCTCTGACACTTACGGGAAGAGCGAGTTCGTGAAGCATTTAATAAAGCTGTGGAGGTCGAGGAATCCGATTACGTGCGAGATTCCGTGCTGGCTTACATCCACAAACTGGTTTAAGTGTCGAGAACAGGCGATTACACTCAAACCCCGGTCCGGGTCACTGAGTGTAAAGGCGATTTATCGCCACTTGAAGCGGGTCAGTCTAGTTTCGCCGTGCTAGCCTGCTGTTCAATGAATTCTCTACCCGCCATCATCCTCGCAAGCATTGCCACATTTGCAGTGACGAATATCGACGACGTTGTGCTCTTGACGTTGTTCTTCGCTCAGCGTGTGCCCACAAGGAATGTTGTATTGGGCCAGTGCCTTGGCTTTGCAGGTATCGTGGCGCTCAGCTTGGCGGGCTCGTGGGCAGCGGTATCCATCCCAAGCGGGTGGTTCAGATTCCTTGGCCTCTTACCACTCGCTATCGGTATCAAGCAGCTTCTGCAGCTCCACAGGGCTAAATCGAGATCAGGTAATCGCTCTGCAGATGTGCTCAGCGTAGCAGCAGTCACGTTGGCCAATGGCGCGGACAACATCGGCGTATACATGCCGTTCTTCGCCTTTAATCACGCCCATGTTTGGGTTATTTTACTGGTCTATGCAATGCTCTTGCTCTTCTGGTGTTGGGCCGGAAAATGGCTGGGATACCACCCGCCTGTTTTGCGCTCAGCAGATCGGTACGGACACTTCATCGTACCGTTCGTCTTCGTGGGTCTTGGGATTTACATTCTGGCGGCGGGATGAACCCGGATACCACCGCGCCAGAGCGAAGGAAGCGGATTGCTGACGTAAACAGGTTCTGATGTTCCTTCGTACTCTCGCCGTCGCATTGGTCGCTATGTGCCCGCTTCTTGCCTCTCAAACTTCCCCTCAACCCGGGCAGCCTGCCCTTCAACCCGCGCAGTCTGCCCCTCAACCCGGCCAAACCGCTCCCGACTTCACTCTCCCCGACTCCACTGGCTCGCCTATCAAATTATCCGCTTACAAAGGGAAAGTAGTTCTGCTCGACTTCTGGGCTACTTGGTGTGAAGGCTGCAAAGTTGAGATTCCTTGGTATGTGGAGTTCCAAAATAAATACCGGAAGGAGGGACTGACAGCCATTGGCGTTTCGATGGATGACGACGGATGGAAATCAGTGAAGCCATTCCTCGAAGAGCACAAGCTGAATTATCCAGTTGTGATTGCCAACCAAGACCTAGCCAACCGATACGGCGGACTGCCTTCTCTCCCTATGACCTTGCTAATTGACCGCAACGGGAAGATTTCCGAGTTACACGCAGGCATGGTAGACAAGGACGCCTTCGAGAATAAGATCAAGGCGCTCCTTCACGACAGCCCAGCGAAGTAAAATCGAGGCCAGCGATCCGGCGAGTACACTCAACAAACCCCCGCAATGGGGCCAATGAGTGCTATGGCGATTTTTCGCCAACTATCCCGTAGTTTCCGGGTTGCCACCATCCGCCTGGAATCGTGTTGGCATTTAGCAACAAGCCTGATCTATGGACTGTCTGGCACCTAACGATGGGGGTGCGCGTAGTGGTAGGGAAAAGGGTACATGCGGCCTCCGGTAAATGGATCTCAAGCCGTCCCCGGACCTACGCAGAGGTATGGAGGCCTGGCGGACGACGTGCCCTAGACATTCCGTCTGGGAGGATGCGTTGATCGACAGTCTCATCCAGCTTGAAAGCGGAGGCAGAACGAATGAGTCCAAGGTGACTCTTACGCCTCGGGGCAGAGCCATACTCGACAGAAGGTCACAATCGCCAACCGACTCAAGCTGACACACCACCATGCGACGTCTCTGTTTGCTCGAAAAGGCTAATCTGGCATAACATTCGATTTTGTCCTAACTCGCGCGTAGAACCTGGAACGAGCGTGCTCACTTATTCTCAACGCTCGCTACCCGGGGGTGTCGAATGAAGTATCCACAAACTGGGCTCCTGTTGGCGTTTCTGAGCTTCCCGCCCGCAGTTTTTGGTCAATCTGATGCACACCACCACGCGGATACCCTCCGAGCGGAGCAATACGGGAGTGTCCATTTCCCGATCTCCTGCTCGGATCAGGCCCAGCACAGCTTTGAGCGCGGTGTGGCCATGCTGCACTCCTTTGAATACGAAGATGCCGAAACCACTTTCGCCGATGTGGCACGGCGCGAACCCAACTGTGCCATGGCTTATTGGGGCGAGGCC
>WNEZ01000264.1_pt1 | contig 42341 bp, 36 predicted proteins | sample 5400521 | NCBI WGS metagenome assembly WNEZ01 (sample SAMN13153339, study PRJNA577476) | soil metagenome | isolation source: 120 cm saprolite under Douglas fir tree site 2 hole 1 replicate 1 | place: USA:California | collected 2015-04-18
GCCTGGGCAGCGGCAACGCAGAGCGGGGACTCGACTACCTGCACCGCGCGGCGACCGCGGGAGACCTGGCCAGGGTGGAGGCGGGATGGGTGCTCGCCGCCGTGCTGGTGCGCGAGGCCGCGCGCGATCCGGCCGCACGATCGGCGCTCGAGCACAACGCCCGCGTCGAGGTTGCCCCACTCGCTGAGCGCTATCCGGGCAATGCTGTGTTCCAGCGGTTCCTGCGAGCGATTTCCCCCTCAGCGCGGTGACGCGGTACGTACGCCGGCGGGTGTTGCACCAACGCAACTCTACCGTTGCGCGCGGCACCGTCGTGGGATGGGGAAGCGGGCAAGGGGTACAGGGCCGCGAGGAAGAGCAGGCAGTGGGTCCGTCTCGAAACCGACGTGAACTGCCGACTGGTCGGGGCGCTGGGTGTCGCATCATCGATTCTGACGGTCGGCGAGGCGAAGCTCGGCGGCAACCGCGAGGAGCTGCCCGTCCCGGAGGCACGCCGGCGCGCCGAGGCTGAGGTGCGCTGAGCCCGAGCGGCCGCGCGGTGCCGCCCCGCCGCATCGCGGGCACTAGGGCCGCGGCTGCGTCGGATCTCCCGAGCGTGTCGCCCGGACCCGCCCCGCGCGATCGTTGACCCCCGGCGTGACGCCCCGGTAGCTTCTGGCGCCATGACCAGCATTGCGCGCACCACCGGCTCCCTCACCGGCGGGCCGCTTCGGCCGGTGATCCTCAAGCTCGCCGCCCCGGCCGTGGCGATGATGGCGTGCCACTTCTGCTTCAATCTCATCGACTCGATCTGGGTGGGACGGCTCATTGGTCCGGCGGCGCTCGCGGCCGTCTCGACCGCCGGGTTCTATGTGTGGGTGCTGTTGTCGCTCGGCGAGATGGTGGAGGTCGGGCTACTCGCGGTGGCGTCCCGGCGGCACGGGGAGGGGCGTCCGGACCGCGCGGCGGGCGCGGCGGGTGCCGCGGTCGTGTGTGCTCTGGCTGCGGGGACCGGAGTGTCGCTCTTGGGGTTCGCGCTCACGGATCACCTGTTCCGGCTCATGACGGTGCCGCCCGACGTCGCGGCGCTCGGGCATGCCTACCTCGACACCTGGCTCCTCGGCGGGCCGCTGGTCTTCGGGTTCTTCGCGATCGAAGCGACGTTTCGCGCCTCCGGCGATACACGCACCCCGTTCGTGCTCCTCGCCGTGTCGGTCGCGCTGTCCATCGGGCTCGACCCGCTGCTCATCGCCGGCATCGGACCGTTCCCCAAGCTCGGCGTCGCGGGAGCCGCCCTCGCGTCCGTGGCGGTGCGGGGCGGTGGCTTCCTGATAGGGATCGCGATTGCGCTGCGGCGCGGGCTGATTCGTCTCGACGCCCCTGACTGGCGGGCCGTCCCGACCGTGTTCCGGGTCGGGGCGCCGCTCGCTCTCGCCGGCGTGCTGCTCTCGGTGGTCTACATGTGGCTCACGCGATACACCGCGCGCTTCGGCACGGCGGCGCTCGCGGCCCTGGGCGTCGGGCACAAGGTCGAGGGGCTGGGCTTCCTGGCGATCTCGGGCTTCGCGCTCTCGGCCGCGGCGCTCGTGGGACAGAACCTCGGGGCGAATCAGGAGGCACGCGCCCGTCAGGCCGTGCGCCTGACCGTGCGCTACTGTCTCACCGTCACGGTCGCCACCGCGATCGCCTTCCTCACGATCCCCCGGATCCTCGTGGCGGTGTTCACGTCGGATCCCGCCGTGGTCGCGGACGGGAGCCTCTACCTGCGGGTGATCGCCGCCGCCCAGATCGGGCAAACGTTCGAGATCATCCTCGAGGGCGCGCTCGCGGGAGCGGGCTACACGCTGTGGCCCCAGCTCACGAGCACGACCCTCACGCTGCTGCGCGTGCCGCTCGCCGCCTGGTGGTCGGCGCGGCTGGGGGTGCTCGGCATCTGGCTCGCCCTCTCGGCGACCGCAGTGGCGCGCGGGATCGCCATGACCCTGTTCTGGTGGCGCGGTGCTTGGCGCCGGGCGGTGGTCTGATGGCCACCCTCATCACGCTGCTCACCGACTTCGGGACCGCCGACAACTACGTGGGCGAGGTGAAGGGTGTGCTCCTGTCGCGGGTGCACGGCGTGGTACTGGCCGACATCACGCATCAGGTGGCGCCCGGCGACGTGCGCGCAGCGCAGTACATCCTCTCGCGCGTGTGGCAGCGGTTCCCTCAGGGCACGGTGCATCTCGCGGTCGTGGACCCGGGGGTCGGCACCGAGCGGCGCGCCCTCGCCGCCCAAACGGCCGGGCACTTCTTCGTCGCGCCCGATAACGGCTTGCTCTCGTTCCTGGGCGCGGACGCGCACTTCGTGTCCCTGCCCGTACCCCCGCACGCCGCCCCAACCTTCCACGCGCGCGACCTGTTCGCGCCAGCCGCGGGCCAGCTCGCCTTGGGCGCGTCGCTGTCACAGCTCGGGCAGCCGATCACCGATCCCTACCGCGCGCCATTGCCCCCGGCGCGTCACGACGGCGCCGCCGTGGTCGGGGAGGTCATCTACGTCGACCGCTTCGGCACCCTGATCTCGAACATCGCCGGCGAAGCGGTCGAGCCCGGTGTGCGGATCCGGGTCGCGGGCACGGAAATCGGCCCGCTGTCGCGTACCTTCGGTGATGTGCGGCGCGGCGTGCTGGTCGCCGTCGTCGGCAGCGGCGGGACGGTGGAGATCGCGGTGCGCGACGGCAGCGCCGCGCGGATGCTCGGGGTAGGGGTCGGGGCGGAGGTGAGAGCGTGACGCTGGTCGAGCGCGCGGCTCGAGCCGCGACCGACTACGAGACGGCCTAGCGCTTTTCGAATTTCCCGGACGGCGTCGGAATCTTCACTTTCGCCATCACCCGCTCCACGAACCCGAACTCCGGGGCGAAGCGCGTGAGCTGCGCCAGCTCGCGCAGCAGCTTGCGCTCGCGCTCGGCCACGGCGCGGCACGCGCCGCACTGGGCGACGTGCAGGTCGCGCGCCGCAGGCAGGAGACCCTGAGCCCACAGCTCGGTCTCGTCGGGGGTCAGATGCTGGATCTGGAGGTTGCTCATTGTCTGATCCTACGCGACGGTAGCGGCGGAGGTTTCATTCGCGCCGGTCCTCGAGATAGCCGCGTAATTCGTTGCGGGCCCTGTGGATATAGGTCTTCACGGTGCCGAGCGGCAGGTCCAGAATCCGGGCGATTTCCTCGTAGCTGTGACCCTCCACGTGACGCAACAGGACACAGGCGCGGTACTCGGGCCGGAGTTTCGCGATGGCGTGCTCGATCGCACCCCCCAACTCGCGAGCCTCGAGTTCCTCGAGCGGGCTCTCGTGGCGGTCGCCCAGTTGCAGCGCGGTGGCGCTCATTTCCGCCGGTGTCGCGGCGTGGGGCGAGCCGTCGAGCGACAGCGTGTCGAGCTCGCGCCTGCGGAGCTGATCGATCGCCGCGTTGTTCGCGATCTTGAAAATCCACGACGAGAAGCGGTACTGCGGATTGTACGAGCCGAGACCGTTCAACACCTTGATGAACGTCTCCTGGGCGAGGTCCTCGGCGAGTCCGCGGTTGCGCACCATGCGATACAACAACGAGAACACCGGCCGCTCGTAACGCCGCACCAGCTCGCGGAACGCCGCGTCGTGGCCGCGGTTCGCCCACGCGACGACCTCCTGGTCGCTGGCGCCGGTCAGGTTGCCCGGCCTATCTTTCGCGCCTATGACGCCGTCTCCTGCGTTCGAGGTGGCCGCGCACTCGGGTGGCGACGCGAGGCGGTCGTACGTGCGGACCATGTTCGCCGCGATCGCGCCGCGCTACGACTTCCTGAACCATTTACTGAGCCTCAATGTGGACCGCGCCTGGCGGCGCGCCGCGGTGCGGCGCCTCGCGTGGGAGCGGAAACCCGACGGCAGCTACCTCGATCTGTGCGCCGGCACGCTCGATCTCGCGGCGAGCCTGGCGCGCGCCCCGGGGTTCGCCGGATGCGTCTTTGGCGCGGACTTCGTGGTCCCCATGCTCGCCCGCGGGAAGGGGAAGGCGGCGCGGGCCCGCCCCGTGGGTGCCGACGCACTCGCCCTGCCCTTCGCGAACGGTCGGTTCGACGGCGCGATGTGCGCCTTCGGGGTGCGCAACCTTGCCGATCTCGACACCGGCCTCGAGGAGGCGCATCGCGTGCTCCGACCCGGTGCGCGCTTCGTAGTGCTCGAGTTCACGACGCCGCGCTTCGCACCGCTGCGCGCCCTGTACCTGTTCTATTTCCGGCGCGTGCTCCCCGCCATCGGTCGCGCGGTGTCGAAACATAGGGATGCCTATAGCTACCTGCCAGAGTCCGTGCTCGAGTTTCCCGACCCCGAGGCGTTCGCCCACCGGCTGCGCGCCGCCGGGTTCCAGGCGGTGGGATACGATCTCCTCGCCGGCGGGATCTGCGCCATCCACTATGGCACTCGATAACCTGCGCGCGTTCATCGACGCGCTCGACGCCCGGGGGGAGTGCGTGCGGGTCGAGCGTCCGGTCTCGGTGGACAAGGACATCACCGAGATCGCTGACCGCTGCATGAAGGCCCCGGGTGGCGGCCCGGCGCTCGTGTTCACGCGCCCGACGCTCCGGGGCGGCGGGCCCTCGCGCCACCCGGTCGCCGTCAACCTGTTCGGCTCCGCGCGGCGGATGGCCCTCGCCTTGGGCGTCGCGTGCCTGGACGAGATCGGCGAGCGCATCGCGGCACTCCTGAACCTCAAAGTGCCCGACACCCTGCTCGGCAAGCTCGCCCTGCTGCCGCAGCTCGCCGAGATGGCGAAGTTCCCGCCCAAGACCGTGGGGGGGAAGCCGCCGTGCCAGGAGGTCGTGCTCCGCGAGGGCGACGTGGATTTTGAGCAGTTTCCGGTGCCGGTGTGCTGGCCCGAGGACGGCGGGCCCTACATCACCCTCGGCGGCGTGATCACGCGCGATCCGCTGACCGGCGTCCGCAACGTGGGGATGTACCGCGTCCAGGTGATCGGACGCAACGAGTTGGCCATGCACTGGCAGCGCCACAAGGTCGGGGCCGCGCACTGGCGCGAAATGGCGGCGCGGGGGGAACGCATGCCCGTGGCGATCGCCCTGGGAGGCGATCCCGCGTCCGTGTACGCCGCCTCCGCGCCGCTCCCGCCGACGATCGACGAGTTCCTCTTCGCGGGGTTTCTCCGCAAGGAGCCGGTGCGGCTCGCGAAGGCGGTCACGTGCCAGCTCGACGTGCCCGCCGAGGCGGAGGTCGTGATCGAGGGCTACGTCGATCCGCGCGACGAGCTGGTGCTCGAAGGCCCGTTCGGGGATCACACGGGATTCTATTCGCTCGCGGACCACTATCCTAAGGTGCACGTCACCGCCATCACGACGCGCGCCGAGCCGATCTGGCCGCACACGATCGTCGGGCGCCCGCCGATGGAGGACTATTGGCTCGGGCACGCGACGGAGCGGATTTTTCTCCCGCTCTTGAAGCTCACGCTCCCCGAGATCGTGGACCTGCACATGCCGGCCCCCGGCATCTTCCACAACTTGGTGTTCGTGAGCATCGACAAGCAGTATCCCGGCCAGGCGTACAAGGTGATGAACGGGCTGTGGGGGCAGGGCCTGATGTCGCTCGCCAAAGTGATCGTCGTGTTGGACAAGGACGTGAACGTGCAGGACCCGGAGGAGGCGTGGTGGGTGGCGCTGAACCACATCGATCCCGAGCGCGACGTACGGTTCACGATGGGCCCGATCGACGTGCTGGATCACTCGAGCCGTGGGTTCACGTTCGGCTCGAAGATGGGAATCGACGCGACCCGCAAGTGGAGGGAGGAGGGGTTCACCCGCGAGTGGCCCAACCGGATCGTCATGGACGAGGCGACCAAGCGTCGGGTGGACGCGATGTGGAAGGAGCTCGGGATTGACCTCCCCGGCCCGTGAAGGGCAGACGTTCGGGGGCGAGTCCCTCGCCATCCGTTACGCCAACTTCGTCAAGCTGCCCCACACGGTGTTTGCCCTCCCGTTCGCGCTGTTGGGGGTCGTGGCGGCGTCGCGCGCCTACGCGGTCACGTGGCGGGTGCTCGGCCTGGTGGTGCTGGCGTTCACGGCCGCTCGGTTCGTGGCGCTGGGGTTCAATCGCATCGCGGACCGCGACCTCGATGCCCGGAACCCGCGCACGCGCGGCCGCGAGCTGCCGTCCGGCCGCCTCACGCTGGTCCAGGCGTGGGCCGCCGTGCTCGTCGCCGCCGCCCTGTTCGTCGCGACCGCGTGGGCCCTCAATCCCGTATGCTTGGCGCTCTCCCCGCTCGCGCTCCTCGTCGTGACGCTGTACAGCTATGCGAAGCGGTTCACGTGGTGGTCACACCTGTGGCTCGGTTTCGGCGACGCGATCGCGGGTCCGGCGGGCTACCTCGCCGTCGCCGGGCGCTGGAGCGAGCCAGCGTGGCTGCTGTGGGTCCTGGCGGCGGCCGTGACGTTCTGGGTGGGCGGGTTCGACATCTTCTATGCGCTCCAGGACGAGCCGTTCGACCGCGCCGAGGGCCTGCATTCGGCAGTCGTGCGATTCGGCCAAGCGAACAGCATGCGCGTTGCCAAGGTGATGCACGGCCTCGCGATCCTGGCGCTCGTCGTCTTTGGGGTCGGCGGCGGGCTCGGCGCGCTGTATTTCCTCGGCGTGGCGATCGGCGCGGCGCTGATCGTGTGGGAGCACCGGCTGGTCCGGCCGGGGGACCTGTCGCGGCTCGATGCGGCGTTCTTCACCGCCAATGGCGTCGTCAGTATCGTCGTCTTCCTCGGCGCTCTGGTGGATCGGATCCTATGACGGCGAAGCGGCGGACGAACGCCGTCTTTCCCGGGCCCGGCCCCACCCCCGCTCAGGGCCCGGCGCGCCGCGGCGGGCCGCTGCGGGCTCCGCGCACTCCCGCCCCGGCTCGTCCGCCCACGCATCCCCGGCGCTCACCCACGCCGAACCGGAGAGGGCGGTGAGCCGTCTGCCCGTCATCGTCGCCATCACGGGCGCCTCGGGCGCCCCCTACGGCGTGCGGCTGCTCGAGGCGCTCGCGATGCACCAGGTGCCCACCTGGCTGTTGATCTCGGCCCACGGCTGGCGGCTCCTCACCGAGGAGTGCGGCATCAAGGACGACCGGGAGCTCAAGAAGGCGACCGGTGGTGATTGGACCAGCGTGCGCGTGTTCGACGACAAGGATCGCGGGGCCGAACCCGCGTCGGGATCGGCCCGGACGGCGGGGATGGTCATCTGTCCGTGCTCGATGGGCACGGTCGCCGCGATCGCACACGGTACCAGTCGTAGCCTCATCGAGCGCGCAGCCGACGTGGTGCTCAAGGAGCGCCGCGCGCTCGTGTTGGTGCCGCGTGAGACCCCGCTCTCCTTGGTGCACCTGCGCAACCTCACCCTCGCCACCGAGGCGGGCGCCCTGGTGCTGCCGGCCATGCCGGGGTTCTACCACAAGCCGCAGAAGGTGGCCGACCTCGTGGACTTCGTGGTGCAGCGCGTGCTCGACCACCTGGGGTTGGACATCGCGCTGGTGAAACGCTGGGAAGGGAAGTGAGGCTGGGCGTCATCTCGGACACCCATGGTCTCCTGCGTCCAGAAGTGTTCCAGGTGCTCGAGCACGTCGATCACATCCTGCACGCCGGAGACGTGGGCCGGCCCGACCTCCTGATCGAGCTGGCGGCGCTCGCGCCCGTTACGGCGGTGTACGGCAACACCGATGGGCCCGACCTGCGGGCCCGCCTCCCGCAGGTAGCTGAGCTCGAGCTCGACGGCTTCACGGTCGTGGTGACCCATGGGGACCAGTTCGGCCACCCGACCCCCGATGCGCTGCACGCCGCGTTTCCCCGGGCCGAGATCATCGTGTACGGCCACACCCACAAGCCGCTGCTCGAGCTCGTCGACCGCACCGTGACGGTGATGAACCCGGGCGGGGCGGGGCGGGCCCGGTTCAGGATCGCCCCGAGCGTGGGGATTATGGAGCTCGAGGCGGGGATCCCGCCGCGGGCGCGGCTGGTGCCGCTGCGCCGGCCCGCCGGTCCACGACCCGAGGCGTGACGGGCGCCCCAGGGGCGAGTAGCTCGAGGCCGCCCACCACCACCTGCTCTCCGGCATTCACGCCCTTCGTCACCTCGACGAACCCTGGCGTGCGCACGCCGAGCTCCACCTGGCGCCGGTTGGCCTTCCCATCGACCACGACCCACACGGCGTTGGCTCCCTCCGCCGGCACCACGCCGTCCTCGGGGATGACGATCGCCTTGGGACGGACGCCGGTCACCAGGTGGGCCTCGATGAACATTCCGGGCTGCAAGAGCCGCGCGGGATTGGGCACGCGTGCCTTGACGAGGATCGTCCGACCCGGGAGTTGCACCACCGGGTCTACGAAGTCGACCTCGCCCGTGAAGTCGCGACCCGCGATGGCGGCGACGCGGAACGACACCTGCTGTCCGGGCTTCAGGTCTCGCGCGAAGCGCTCCGGTACCTGGAAGGCGGCGCGCTGTGGGTTCACGGTGTGGAGCGAGGCGAGGCGCGTGGTGGTGGTGACGTAGTCACCCAGGCTGACATAGCGCTGTCCCACCGCACCGGGGAAGGGGGCCCGCACGGTCGTACGGTCGAGCCGGATCTTCTGCAGGTCGTACTGCGCCTGCGCGCTGCGGGCTTCGGCCTCGGCCTTTTCGAGGTCGGCGGCGGAGGATGCGTTCTGCTGTGCCAGGTCCTTGGCGCGCGCCAGCGCCTGGCGCGCGAGATCGCGCTGGGCCTCGAGCTGGGCGACCTGGGCCTTGAGTTGTGCGTCGTCCACCTTGAAGAGCGGCGTCTCCTGCTCGACCTCCTGACCCTCGCGGACGAGGATCTCGACGATCCGGCCGTCGACTTCGGGCCGCAAGTCGATCGACTGGACGGCCTCGATCTGCCCGGTCGCGGCGATCTCGTCGCGCACCGTGTCGGCGCGTGCGACCGCGACCTCGACCGGCATGCCCATGGGGCCGCCGCCGAAGCCGGCCGCGCCACCTGCCTTGCCCTTCTTGCATCCGCTGATGCTGATCGCCGCACCCGCCACAATCGCACACCACATACCACGCGTCATGTCATCACACTCATTTCTGTTCCTGGTCGGGAAGGAGGCGTCGGCCGAGGATGGTCTCGAGCGCCGCCAGCACCAGTCTGGTCGCGTACCGCGCCTGCACGAGGGTCGCGGCGGCATCGTCCAGATCGGCTTGCGCCTTGAGCAAGTCGAGAATCGTCGTCGCGCCAGCGCGGTAGCGGCTTTGCTGAACGCGGAAGTTCACGTTCGCCACTCGCACCTGCTCGCCCGCGAGGTCGGCCGTGGCGCGGGCGGTCATGAAGCCATCATAGGCTGCGACGACGTCGCGCCGCACGGAGCGCTCGGCGGAATCGCGCACGGCCCGGAAAATGTCCCGGCCGACGCGCGCCTGGCTGATTAAGGTCTGCCGCTGGAAGTTGTCCCAGATCGGGAGCGTCGCCGTCAGGGTGAGTTGCGTGAACTTGGCGCTCGTCGGGTAGAAACGGTTGTCAAATGCGATCCCGACACCGGTCAGACTGACACGTGGCAGGAGCGTGCCCAGCCGGCTCCGGAAGATCGCCGCGGCCGCGCGTTCGTTGGCCCGAGCCTGCCGGTAAGCTGGCCCTTGGTTCGCCGCCTCCTCCACCGCGGCCTCGAGCGTCACAGGCAGAGTGCTGGGCAGGATGCTGTCGAGTGGCGCGGCGTCCACGGGGCCCGCCGCGCCGACCCGGCTCCCGAGCGTGAGCCGCGCGACCCGCACGGCGCCTTCCTGTTGCAACAGACCAACCCGCGCGCGACTGAGCTCGAGCCGGAGCTGCAGCGAATCGGTCTGTACCGCCGCCCCGGACGTCACCCGCGCTCGCGCGACAGCGAGCTGCTGCTCGGCGCGCTGGACCCGCTCCCGCGCGACCCGCAGCAGCTCGGTGCCCGCAAGCACAGCGTAGTATGCCGCCTCGGTGAGGAGCGCGGAGCCAAATCGCGCCTGGAGCTCCCCGGCGCGGGCACCCTCGAGCACCGCGCCCGAGCGCGTTAGCTCGGCAACTTTCTGTCCACCCGTGAACAAGTCGTACCGCAAAGTCACCTGAGCCGAGACGGCGTACGATTCGGGCTTGAGCGTCCCGAAGTTGAAGAACTTGGGCACGTTCTTGGTGGCGTCCGTCTCGACCGCCACCGCCGGGAGCAGGAACACCGCGAAGGCGCTGCGCCGCGCCCACTTCGCGTTGTCCACTTGGCCGATGGCCGTGACATAGCTGGGGTCGAGCCCCGTCGCCCGGCGCAGCGCCTCGGCCAGGGTCACGGTCGGCAGCGAGTCGCCGGGCGTCGGAGCGGTGATCGCCGCCTGGAGCTGCAGCAGCGTGAGCAGGGCCAGCATCAGTCGGCCTCGACGGGTTGTCCGACCCGCACCTGGCGCGCCTTCGGCACGACGAGCCGGTCGAGCAGCGTGTAGGCCACCGGCACGACGAACAGCGTCAGGGCGGTGGAGAAGAGGATCCCGCCCACGATCGCGTAGCCCAGCGGCCGCCGCGAGGCGGAGCCCGCGCCAACCCCGATCATGACCGGGATGGCGCCCATGATGGTCGCCACCGACGTCATCAGAATCGGGCGCAGCCGAATGCGGCCGGCCTCGACCACGGCGGCGAGGGTGTCCAGCCCGCGCGCCTTCAGCTGATTCGTGTACTCGACCAGGAGGATCGAGTTCTTGGTGACGAGGCCGATCAGCAGGACCATGCCGATCTCGCTGTACAGGTTAATCGTCCCTCCCGGGCGATGCAGCAGGGCCGCCAGGAGGAGCGTCGCGAGCGCGCCGGTCACCGCGAGTGGCACGGCCAGCAACACCGTGAACGGGTGCACCAGCGACTCGAACTGCGCGGCGAGCACCATGAACACCACCAGTAGCGCCACGCCGAAGGCGAAATAGAGCGCGCCACCGCTCTCCTTGAATTCGCGGGAGTCGCCCGCCAGCGCCGTCGTGCTTCCCGGGGGCAGCACCCGCCGGGCTAAGCGATCCAGTGAATCGAGCGCGGCCCCCTGGGCGAGCGGGGGGATCAGGGACGCCGACAGCGTGAACGAGGGCACGCGGTTGAAGTGGTTGATCTGCCTCGGCCCCACGCCCTCCGCGACTTTGGCCAGGGCGCCCAGCTGGATCAGCTGCCTATCGCGTCCCCGTAGGTAGATCCCCGACATGTCGCTTGGCGTGGCTCGGTGACTGGGATCGAGCTGGACCTTCACATAGTACAGTTTGTCGTTACGCGTGAACGTGCTGACCCGGCGACCGCCCAGGAAGGTCTGGAGCGCGGCAGCGACGTCGCGCACCGGAACCCCTAAGTCCTCGGCACGGTCCCGGTCGAACGTGACGCGCAACTCCGGCTTGTTGACCCGCAAGTCGGTGTCCACGTTCGTGAGGCCCTTGATGGCGCGCGCCCGCGGCACCAGCGTGTCCATGGCCTGCCCGAGCCGCGCGAAATCCGGATTCTGCACCACGAACTGTACCGGTTGGCTGAACCCGAGCGCGCTGGGGCTGTACGGGAACGCGCGGACGCCGGCGATCCCGAAGAGTTGGGGGAACAGCATGCCGACCGTTTGCTGGACGCTGTTGTGGCGTTCGCTCCAATCTTTGAGGATGACGCCGACGAACGCCTGGTTGACGCCCCCGGCGAAGCCACCGATGATCGTGAAGTACCCTTCGACGCCCGGGGTCTTGCCGATGATCTGCTCGATCTGGCGCACGTAGCCGTCCGAGTACTCGAGCGACGAGCCTTCGGGACCGAATGCCACTACTAGAAAGAAGCCGCGATCGTCGTCCGGAATGAGCTCCTGCTCGAGGTTGCGGTAGAAGACGAACGCCAACGCCACGGTCACGACCGTCCCCGCCACCACCACGCCCCGATGCCGTAGCGCGGTGCGGAGCAGCGTCGCGTAGCGCTCGGCGACGGCATTAAAGCCTCGCTCCAGCACCTTGAAGACCGCCCCGTGCTCGTGCGGCACCCGCAGCACCTTGGCGCACAGCATCGGTGTCAACGTCAGGGCGACGAATCCCGAAATCACCACGGCGCCGGCGACCGCGATGCCGAATTCGCTCAACAGGCGTCCCGTCGAGCCGCGCAGGAACCCGAGCGGCGTGAACACCGCCACGAGCGCGATCGTCGTCGCGATCACGGCGAAGCCGATCTCGTTGGTGCCGTTGATCGCGGCCTGCTCCGGTGCCTCGTGCAGCTCCTCTTGGTGCCGGTAGGCGTTCTCGAGCACGATGATGGCGTCATCGACCACGATGCCGATGGCGATCGTGAGGGCGAGCAGCGTGAAGTTGTTGATCGAAAAGCCGAGGAAATACATGATGGCGAACGTCGCCACGATCGACGCGGGGATCGCGAGCCCCGGGATCACCGTCGCCCGCAGGTTCCGCAGGAATACGAAAATGATCAGCACGACCAGGATGGCCGCGATCAGGAGCGTCAGGCGCGCGTCGTTGATCGAGTGCGTGACGAACACGGACCCATCGAACGCGATTTCGAGCTTCACGCCCGGCGGCAGGTTCTCCTGGATCCCCGGGATGGCCTCGCGAATGCGGTGCGCCACATCGATGAGGTTCGCCTTGGATTGCCGGACCACGCCGATGGCGACCGCGGGAACCCCGTTGTAACGGAAGATCGAGCGAGTGTCCTCGGGCCCGAGCTCGACGTGCGCCACATCCTTGAGCTTGACCACCTGCCCGCCCTCACTCGCCACGGCGAGCTCCCCGAATTCCTGCGCCGTCTTCAGCTCGCCCAGTGACCGGACCGAGAACTCTCGCCGCGTGGATTCGATGCGGCCGGCGGGAATCTCGACGTTGTGCGAGGTGATCGCGCCTTCCACGTCCTGCACGGTGAGGGCCCGGGCCGACAGCTGGTCGGGCTGGACCCACACCCGTATCGCGAAGCGCCGCTCGCCGAAGACCCCAGCGCTACCGACGCCCGCCAGACTCTGCAGCCGGGCTTTGACCAGGCGGTCGGCGACGTCGGAGAGCTGCATCAGGTCGTAGTTCGGGCTACTCAGGGCCAGCCAGAAAAACGGCTGCGCGTCGGCCTCTTGCTTCGCGATCACCGGCTCGAGGACGTCCTGGGGCAGCCGCCCCCGCACCCGTGAGACCTTGTCGCGCACGTCCTGTGCGGCCACGTCCACAGCCCGGTCGAGGTTGAACTCGAGGGTGATCTGGCTCGTCTGCTCCGATGAGGAGCTCGAGAGCGTCCGCAGGCCCTGGATCGTGGACAGCTCCTCCTCGAGCACGTCGGTAACGGCCGTCTCCACCACCTGCGCGTTCGCGCCGGGCAGCACGGTCGAGACCGAAATGATCGGCGGGTCGATATCCGGGAGCTCGCGGACCGACAGCCGGGTGTAGCCGATGAGGCCGAACAGCACCAGGGCGGCCGAGATCATACTGGCCAGCACCGGGCGTCGAATGGACGTTTCGGAGAGTTTCATGGGACCCGAAAATTAACCGAAAATGGTGGCGCCGGGAGTAGCGTCCGGCTGTCAGGAAACGGTGAACTCTAGGCCGAGCGTCCTGCCCTCGACCTCGGGCTCGTGGACCGGCCCCCTCGCCCTATACGACGATCTGGACCCCTCTGATGCGACACTACGGCTGCAGGGCCAACTTGGTTCAGCGGTTCGCCGCCCCGCTGGCCTGCTGCCCCGCGCTGCTTGCCCGACTGAAACACGGCCCGGTTAGGGGTTCGGGCTGGGAATTGTAATACCGGAGCGCCAGGCGCGTGGTCCGCCCATCCGGCGCCCAGCGACGGGGCCGAGTCTCCTGATCGGGTGGCGGTCTAGCGTTGGCAGCGCGGACAGAAGGTCGTCGCTCGCAAGTCGATGGAGTGCGTCGTGACGAGCCTTCGCCCGCAGCGGACGCACGCCTCGCCGCCTCGGCCGTAGACCTTGAGCTCGAACTGGAAGCGACCCTCCTCCCCGGTCCCGGTGCGGTAGTCGCGCACTGTCGTCCCGGACGCGTCGACGGCGCGCTCGAGCACGCCCGTCACCGCCTCGTGCAGTCGGGCAAATTCCTCGAGCGACAGCTTGCTCGTGGGCTTCGAGGGATCGATCCCCGCGTCGAAGAGCGCTTCGTTCGCGTAGATGTTGCCGACGCCAGCGATCCGGCGCTGGTCCATGATCGCCTTCTTGATCGCGGCGCGCGTGCCGGCGAGCCGCTCGGCGAACACGAACGGCGTGAACGTCTCATCGAGCGGCTCCGGGCCGATCCGACCGGTGTACGCCGCCCATCCCTTCTCATCCAGCAGCCACACGGTGCCGAGGCGGCGCACATCGCGGTACACAAACAGGCGGCCGTCGTCCAACGTGCAGGTGAGGACGGCATACTTGGCCTCGGCCCTCGAGAGTGAGCGCTCATGTACGACGAGGGAGCCGGTCATGCGGGGCTGCACGACCAGGCGGTGCCCGCTCGCGAGCCGGAACACCGCATGCTTCGCGCGCCGGCTTACCTGCTCGAAGGCATTGCCACGCAGGGTGCGGAGCAAGCGCGGCTTCGAGACCCGACGCAGCACATCGGTCTTGGCGAGCCGGACGCGCGCGATCTTGGCCCCCTCGAGCCGCGGCGCGAGCTCGCGCACGATCGTCTCAACCTCGGGCAGCTCCGGCACGCTCCTCCTCCCGCCAACCGATGTCGCGACGGTAGGTTTTTCCCCCGAACGTGATCAGCTCGCAGCCGCGAGCGCTGCGCGCCCGCGCGGACGCCACGCTGTCCCCGAGCCCCGTGACGGTGAGGACCCGCCCGCCGTGCACCCGCAGGGTACCGTCCGCGTCGCGGGACGTCCCGGCGTGGAACACGAGCGTCTCCGGCTCGAGGTCGCGCGGCACGGCGATCGCGGCGCCGCGCTCGGGTTTGTCGGGATAGCCCGGCGCGACGAGCACGGTTGCCACGGCGGCGCGCGTCGCCACGAGCGTCGTCTCGCGGGGGCGCCAGGTCCCGGCCGCGATGGCCGCCAGGTGCTCGGTAACCCCCGGGAGCAACGGCAGCAACGCCTGGGTCTCGGGATCCCCGAAGCGGCAGTTGAATTCCAGCACGGAGGCCGTGCCGTCAGCGGCGAGCATGAGTCCGGCGTAGAGGACGCCCCGATACGGTGCCCCCTGCGTCGCGAGCGCGTGGATCGCCGGCTCGAGCACCTCACGCCGTACCCGCTCGAGCAGTGCGTCGCTTGCGATACTCACGGGGCAATAGGCGCCCATGCCGCCGGTATTGGGGCCCCGGTCGCCCTCGCCCAGGCGCTTGTGGTCTTGGGCCGCCGGCAGCAGGAGCGTGTGCGCACCGTCGGTGAGGGCGAGCACCGAGAGCTCCTCACCCTCGAGGTAGTCCTCAATCACGACCTCGCGGCCCGCGTCCCCGAACGCCCCCTCGGCGAGCATGGCGCGCACCGCCCCCGCCGCCTCCGCCCGGCTGGCGCACACCACGACGCCCTTCCCGGCCGCGAGCCCTGAGGCCTTCACCACCAGCGGCTCGGGATGGCGCTGCACATAGGCGAGCGCCGCCTCGAGCGCCGTGAAGCTGCGGCTTGCCGCCGTGGCAATCCCGGCCCGCTCCATGAGCTCTTTGGCGAACGCCTTCGACGACTCGATCCGTGCGGCCGCCCGATCGGGCCCGAACACGGCGAGGCCCGCCGCCCGCAACCGATCGGCGAGTCCCGCAGCGAGCGGTGCTTCCGGGCCGACGATCGTGAAGTCGATACGGTGCTCCCGCACCGCGCCGATCAGAGCGTCGACGGCGGTGGTGGGGACGGGGAGGTTCGTGCCGAGTTGGGCCGTACCAGGGTTGCCGGGGGCCGCGAAGAGCGCGGCGTCGGGGGTGTCGCGCTTCACCGCCCAGCAGAGCGCGTGTTCGCGGCCGCCCTCGCCGACGACCAGGACTCTCACTTCTTCTTCAAGGCGTCCGAAAAGGCCTGCGCCGCGCGCTTGGCGGTGTCCACGACGTCGTTCACGACGGCCTTCGCTTCCTTCATGTAGTGCTCGCGCGCCTCGTCGATGTCCTTGTCGATGGGGCGTTGCTCGGCTTCGGGGCCGCGCTTCGGGTATTCCCCGCGCAGGATGCGATCGTAGTGGCCCGCTTCGATCCAGCGCTCCAGCTCGGCCGCTCGCAGCGTATTGAACGGGTGCGATTGCGGGAGTGTGTTCAAGATCTTGAACACGCGGTCGAGTGCGCCGCCCGACTCCTCGTACTCCTTCGCCTGCGCGAGGAAGCTGTTCAGGTCCATCTCTTTCATGTCGCCGCCACCCGCCATCTTCAGGAACATCCGCATCGAGGCGGTCGGGTCTTGCGAGGCCAGCAACCCCGCCCGGTCCGAGGACAGCTCGCTCTTGCGGTACCACTCGAGCAGGGCGAGCTGGACCGGTGCGAGCACGATGCCCGTCAGGAAGGGAAGGAAGTTCATCCCCACGAACACGATGAGGATGAGGATCGTGTGGTACAGTGCGTGGCCGCTCATGACGTGACCCAGCTCGTGGCCGAGCAGGGCCAGCATCTCGTCGTCGTCGAGCAGCCTCACCGCTCCGGAGTTGATCACGATGAACGGATGGTCCATGCCGTAGGCCCCGGCGTTGACAAACGGGGTCTGTGACACGAACAGTTCCGGCCGGTCGGGCCAGTCGAGCGAGGTGAGGGCGTCCGTGTAGAGCGCGTTCATCCGCGGGAATTGGGTCGGGCCGACGCGGACGGCGTTGGCCTGGAACAGGAGCCGGATGCCCCGCTCGCCGAGGAGGCCGACGACCTTCTTGACGACCTGATCGAACCCGGGAACGGAGCGGAGCGTTTGCAAGGCCGCCCGGTCCGCGGGGTGCTCCCAGGCGACCGGCGCGATCTGGGTGAGGATCTTGCGCGGGCGCGCCGCCGGGAGACTCGTGGACTCGGTCATACGATCCTCCTACGGGAGAGATGAACCGGCACTACGCCGGCGGGCGCCGCATGTTTCGCGCGCCACGTGAGGCGCGACCCGCGTCACCCCGCGGCCGCCAGCGCCTGCTCGAGATCTCCGATCAGGTCTTCCACCTCTTCGATCCCCACCGACAGGCGCACGAGCGAGTCCGTGAGGCCCATGCCGCGCCGCATCTCGGGGGGGACGCTCGCATGGGTCATCGAGGCGGGGTGCCCGATCAGGCTCTCGACGCCGCCCAGCGACTCGGCGAGCGCGAACACTCGGGTGTGCTCGACCAAGCCCTTCGCCCGCTCGAGCGATCCGAGCTCGAGCGAGACCATGCCGCCGAACCCCTTCATCTGGCGACACGCCAAGTCGTGCTGCGGATGCGACGGCAGTCCGGGATAGTACACCCGTTCGACCTTGGGATGGTGGGTGAGCCACTCCGCGATGCGGCGGGCGTTCGCGTCGTGCTGGCGCATGCGCAGCGCCAAGGTCTTCGTGCCCCGCAGGCAGAGCCAGCAGTCGAACGGGCCGGGCACCGCGCCCGCCGCGTTCTGGATGAAGCCGAGGCGCTCGGCGAGGTCGTCGCGGGTCGCGACCAACATCCCACCGACCATGTCGCTGTGGCCGTTCAAGTACTTGGTCGTGGAGTGCAGCACGATGTCGGCGCCGAGCTCGAGCGGGCGCTGGAAGTACGGGGTGGCGAACGTATTGTCGACGACGAGTACGGCGCTCGCGCGCCGCGCCACTTCGGCCGCCGCCGCGAGGTCGCACAGCCGCATCATGGGGTTGGTGGGGGTCTCGGCGTAGATCATCCGCGTCTGGGGCGTGACGGCCGCCGCGACGTTGCGGATATCGGTCGCGTCGACGAAGCTGAACGCGAGCCCGACCTTCGCCCAGAGCTGCGTCATCTGGCGATGGGTGCCGCCGTACACGTTATCCCCGCAGACGACATGGTCGCCCTCGGCCAAGAGCTTGAGCACCGCATCGACGGCGGCGAGTCCCGAGGCGAAGGCGAAGCCGTGGCGCCCACCCTCGAGCGCGGCAATGTTGCGCTCCAAGGCCTCGCGGGTGGGGTTGCGGGTGCGGGCGTACTCGTAGCCCTTGTGGCGGCCGAGGCCGTCCTGGACGTAGGTGGATGTCTGATAGATGGGCGTCATCACGGCCCCCGCGAGGGGGTCAGGGATTTGCCCAGCGTGCACGGCGCGCGTCCCAAACCGCCGCTGCATATCGTCGCGCAGGATCTCGGTCATGGCGGGAACGTAAGGGCGCCTTTCGCGCCGAGCAAGCGACTACTACGTTAGGCGCACGATGCCCCAGCCCAACGCCGTCAAGTGCTTGGTCGTCGACGACGAACCCCGCCTGCGCCGCGTCCTCGTGCGCTTGCTCGAGGGCGAAGGGTTCACCTGCGCCGAGGCCGGCTCCGGCACCGAGGCGCTGGAGATGCTGCAGCAGGAGCCCGTGCCGCTCGTCATCTCCGATTTGCGCATGCCCCAGATGGACGGGGTGGCCCTCTTGCGTGCGATCATCGCCAGATGGCCCGACACGGCCGTGCTCGTCGTCACCGCCGTCGCCGAGGTGGAGAGCGCGGTCGCCTGCCTGCAGCTCGGCGCGCTCGACTACGTGGCCAAGCCGTTCCATCTCGACGAGGTGCGCGCCCGGGTCATGCAGGCGCTCGACAAGCGGCGTCTCAAGCTGGAGCTCGAGGACTACCGCCACAACCTGGAACAGCGCGTCCAGGAGCAGGCGCGTCGGATCGAAGAGCTGTCGCTCGAACGGCTGCAGGCGCTGGTGCACTTCCTCGAAGAAAAGGACCCCTACACGCGGGGGCACTCGGTGCGGGTCGCCAACTACGCGACGCGCATCGCCCGCGTGTTGGGGCTGCCTCCCGCAGTCACGGACGTCATCACCCTGGGCGCCGAGCTGCACGATATCGGCAAGATCGGCGTCAGCGAGCAGGTGCTGCACAAGGCGGGCAAGCTGAGCGAGGCCGAGTACCGGCACATCATGGAGCACCCGGTGATCGGCGCGCGCATCCTGGCGCCGCTGATGCGCGACGTCCCAGCGGCGCTCGCCATCGTCCGCTCGCATCACGAGCGACTCGATGGCAAAGGGTTTCCCGACAGCTTGAAGGGCGACCAGATCCCGCTCGAGGTGCGGGTGGTCACCGTGTCTGACTCGTTCGACGCGATGACGAGCGTCCGTCCCTACCGACCTGCCCTGTCGGTGCTCAAGGCCCTGCAAGAGCTCGAGGACGGCATCGGCAGCCAGTTCCATGGGCCCGCCGTCGAGGCGTTCCGAGCGGCGTTTCCCGACAAAGCGGCGCTCCCGGTCTCGACCGCTGACGTGCATCCGCTCCATCTCCCCGCACTTTCGCCCGACGCCCCACGCCGCGTGCCCCCTCCCGATTAGATTGCCCGCATGACCGACACCTTGATGGTCGGGGTCGCGGGCGTGCGTGGCATCGTGGGCAAGGACTTGACGCCGGAGGTCGTAACGCGCTGGGCCACGGCGTTCGGGGCGTGGGTGCGGGAGCGAGCCGGCGACGGGAGGCGCGGGTCGGTCGTGCTGGGGCGCGATGCCCGCGCCTCCGGCCCGGCGTTCGCGGCGGCCGTCGCGACCGGCCTGACCGCCACGGGATGCGACGTGATCGACGTCGGCCTCGTTCCCACCCCCACGGTCCAGCTGGCCGTCGAGCATCACCGCGCCGCGGGCGGCATCGCCATCACCGCCAGTCACAACCCGATCGAGTGGAATGGGCTCAAGTTCATCGGACCGGACGGCATCTTCCTCGATGGGCCAGAGGGGGGGCGCGTGCGCGCGCTGCTGGCGCAGGCGGGCGGGCCGGAGCCCCGCGAACTGGGACGGGTGACGACCGATGGCGGCGCGGTCGAGCGCCATCTCGCCGCCGTGCTGGCGCTGCCCGCGGTCGACGTCGAGCGGATTCGCGGCCGGGGCTTCACCGTGGCGCTCGACGCCGTGCGCGGCGCCGGCGGACCGGTGATGCGCACGCTGCTCGAGCGGCTGGGGTGTCGGGTGCGGGGGATTCATCTCGAGACGGACGGGCGATTTCCCCGCGCGCCCGAGCCGGTCCCCGAACACCTGGGGGAGCTCGCCGCCCTGGTGCGGCACTCGGGCGCCGCCGTCGGGTTCGCCGTAGACCCGGACGTGGACCGGCTGGCGATCGTGGATGAGACCGGCGTGCCGATCGGCGAAGACTACACGCTGGCCTTCGCGGTGCGCGCCGTGCTCGCGGAGGCGGCGGCAGGCACCGCGCCTAGCCTGAGCGTGGTGTGCAACCTGTCCACCAGCCTCGTCGTCGAAGATGCCGCCCGGGCGTGCGGCGCCACGCTGGTCCGCACGCCCGTGGGCGAAGCCCGCGTCGCACGCAAGATCACCGAGCTCAAGGCGCCGATCGGCGGCGAAGGGAACGGTGGCGTGATGTACCCGGTACTGCACGTCGGGCGCGACGCACCGGTGGCGGCGGCGCTCGTCCTGGAGCTGGTGGCGCGGGCTAAACGACCGGTCAGTGCGCTCGTGGCTGCGGCGCCGCGCTACGTGATCGTCAAGGCAAAAGTGCCCCGCGGTGCAGCCCTCGAGCGGGCGTACGGCGCGCTGCGACGCCGGTTCGCGGATGCCCACGTCGACACGCAGGACGGACTGCGGCTCGCCTGGGGCGACCGCTGGCTGCACGTGCGGCCGTCGAACACCGAGCCCATTATCCGGCTGATCGCCGAGGCGCCGAGCGGCGCCGCGGCTCAGGAACTCGTAGACGAGGGGCGGCGCTTGTGTGCGGCATCGTAGGCTATACCGGACACCGGCAGGCGGCACCGCTGTTGCTCGAGGGATTGAAGCGACTCGAGTACCGGGGCTACGACTCAGCCGGCATCGCACTCGTCGCGGATGGCCGAATCGAGGTGCACAGGGCGCCGGGCACGATCAGCGTGCTCGAGAAGGAACTCGGGAAGACGCTCCCGGACGGCCGGTGCGGGATCGCCCACACCCGGTGGGCGACGCACGGCGCCCCGACCGCGGTCAATGCCCACCCCCACACCGACTGCGGCGGCACGCTCGCCCTGGTCCACAACGGCATCGTCGAGAACGCGGGCGTGCTCCGGACCGCCCTCGCCAAACGCGGTCACGTGTTCCGCTCCGAGACGGATACCGAGGTGCTCGCCCACCTGATCGAGGAGTTGCTCGCGAGCGCACCCGAGGGCGGCACCCTCGTCGAGGCGGTAGCGAGTGCGCTGCAGCAAGTCCAAGGAACCTACGGCATCGCGGTGGTTTCGACGCGCGAGCCGGACACGATCGTCGCCGCGCGGCACGGGTCTCCGCTGCTCGTGGGCGTCGGGGCCGGGGAGAACTTCCTCGCCTCCGACGCATCCGCCGTGCTGGCGCACACCCGCTCCGTCGTGTACCTGGACGACGGCGAGCTCGCCGTGGTGCGACCCACCGAGTACCGCATCCTCGACCTCGACACGGTGGAGAAGGCGAAGACGGTCACGCGCGTCGACTGGGATCTCGCGACCGTCGAGCGGAGCGGCTACGCCCATTTCATGCTCAAAGAGATCATGGAGCAGCCCGAGAGCTTGCGGAACACGTTGCGCGGGCGGCTCCTCGAAGAGGACGGCACGGCGCGACTCGGTGGCCTGAACATCACTGACGAGCAACTCCTGCAGGTGAACCGCATCGTCTTCACCGCCTGCGGCACGTCGTGGCACTCGGCGCTGATCGGCGAGTATATGATGGAGGAGCTGGCGCGCATTCCTTCCGAGGTGGAGTACGCCTCCGAATTCCGCTACCGCAACCCGATCGTGGACGAGAACACGCTGGTCGTCGGAATCTCGCAGTCGGGCGAGACGGCCGACACGCTCGCCGCGCTGCGGGAGGCCAAGCGTCGGGGCGCCCGTACGCTCGGGCTCGTGAACGTGGTCGGGTCCACGATCGGGCGCGAGGTGGACGGAGGCATTTATCTCCACGCCGGTCCCGAGATCGGCGTCGCCTCGACGAAGGCGTTCACGAGCCAGATCGCCGCACTCGCTCTCCTCACGCTCCGGATGGGCCGGCTGCGCGCCCTCTCGATCCTCCAGGGGCGTGAGGTAGTGCGTGCGCTCGGCCGGCTGCCCGAGCTCGTCGAGCGCGTCCTCGCCAAGGCGTCCCTGGTCGAGCGCATCGCGGAGCGCATGATGCGCGCCAGCAACGTGCTGTATCTGGGGCGGGGCTACAACTTCCCGGTGGCACTCGAGGGTGCCTTGAAGCTCAAGGAGATTTCCTACATCCACGCCGAGGGCTATCCTGCGGCCGAGATGAAGCACGGCCCGATCGCGCTGATCGACGACTTGATGCCGGTCGTGTTCATCGCGCCCAAGGACGCGGTGCACCAGAAAGTCGTGTCCAACGTGGAGGAGGTGAAGGCGCGCGGCGGCCACGTGTTGGCGGTCGTGACGGAAGGGGATGGGGCGCTCGCGAAGCTCGCCGACCATACGATCGAGGTCCCCGAGACGCTCGATCTCCTGACGCCGGTGCTCACCGTGCTCCCGCTGCAGCTGCTGGCCTATTACATCGCCGTGCGGCGAGGGTGCAACGTCGATCAGCCGCGCAATCTCGCGAAGTCGGTCACCGTCGAATGAGGGGTTGGGGCGGCGTGTGAGGGTGGTGGTCCAGCGCGTGTCGCGTGCGGCGGTGCGCGTGGAGGGGCGGGTGACTGGGGCGATCGATCGGGGGTTCGTCGTCCTGGCGGGGTTCGCGGCCGCGGACACCGACGAGGCGCTCGGCTGGATGGCCGAGAAGGTGCTGGGGCTGCGGGTGTTCGCGGACGCCCAAGGCAAGATGAATCTGGCGCTCGCCGACGTGGGCGGCGGGCTGCTCGTCGTCTCGCAGTTCACGCTCTATGGCGATGCCCGCAAGGGCCGGCGGCCGAGCTTCGTCGATGCGGCCCCGCCCGAGCTCGCAGTCCGCTTGTACGAGCGGTTCGTGGGGCTGCTGCGGGAGCGGGGAGCGGAGACCGCGACGCGGGTCGAGACGGGAGAGTTCGGCGCGATGATGGAAGTGGAGCTCGTGAACGACGGACCCGTCACCCTGATCCTCGAGAAGTGATCGTACTCGCGAGCGGCTCCCCGCGGCGTCGCCAGCTGCTCGAGATGCTCGGCGTGCCGTTCCGGGTCGTCCCCCCCGCGGTGGACGAGGCCGTGAACCCCGCAGAACAGCCCGAAGCGTACGTAACGCGCCTCGCGCGCGAGAAGGCGCGCGCCGTGGCCGCGCGCGAGCCCGGCGCGGTGGTGCTCGCGGCCGACACCACCGTGGTGCTGCGGGCCCACCTGTTCGGGAAGCCTGAAACGGCGGACCAGGCGATCGAGATGCTGCGGCGCCTGCGGGGGCGCAAGCACCAAGTGCTGACGGCGGTGGCGGTGGCCCAAGCGACGCGCGTCGAGCACGCGCTCGATGTGACCGACGTGACGTTCCGGCAGCTCTCGGACGCGGTGATCGCGGACTACGTCGCCACCGGAGAGCCGCTCGACAAGGCGGGCGCCTACGCGATCCAGGGAAAGGGCGCAGCCCTGGTCGAGGGTATCCACGGGGATTTCTTCGGCGTCATGGGCTTGCCGCTGCGGCTCGCGCTCGATCTGCTGGCACGCTTCGGGGTGCCCTACCGCTTCACCCGGTAGACCGGGACTTTCTTCGATTTCCCTTTGACTTGGATCGGCTCGAGGGGATCGACCTTCGGGGGTTGTTTCAGCTGTTGGTAGAAGGGTTCCGACGTGAGGATCTCGTTGGCTCCTGCGCTGTCGCAGAGGCGCTTGGCGGTATTCACCGCATCGCCGATCACCGTATACTCGAGCCGTCGGTCCGACCCGATGTTGCCCGCGAACACCTCGCCGAACGTGATGCCGATCCCGACGCCGAGCGCGGGACGACCCTGCTCTTTCCACTTCGCGTTGAGCTTCTCCAGCGCCACTAGTTGATCGAGGGCGCAGCGCATGGCGCGGTCGGCGTCGTCCGCGTGCGCGATGGGCGCGCCCCACAGCGCCAGGATCGCGTCCCCCATGAACTTGTCGAGCGTTCCGCCGTGCTCGAACACGATGTCGACCATCTCCGTGAAGTACTCGGTCAAGAGCGTGGCGATGGCGTCCGGGCTCATGGTCTCCGACATGGGGGTGAAGCCGCGGATATCCGAAAAAAAGATCACGACCGGCCGCTTCTCGCTCGGCAACCGGCCCGCGTCCTGCTGCTGCGCGATGACCTGGGCGATGTTGGGCGAGAAATAACGCTGGAAGTTCGACAGCACGAGCGCCTCGCGGCGCAACCGTTCGGAGCGCTGCGAGTTCTCGATCGCCACCGCGGCGAGCGATCCGAAGGCGATCAGGAACTTCAAATCATCGTCTGAGAACGAGTGTGTGGCGGTCAGGTTGTCGACGTACAGGATGCCCAACACCTTCTGATCCGTCCCCATGAGCGGGGTACACATGGCGCTGCGTACGCTCTGGATCAGAATCGACTTGCCCTTAAACCGTTCATCGACCGCGGTATTGTCGGACAGGATGGCGACGCGGTCGTCGACCACCCTCCGCGCAATCGACTGCGGCACGTGCTTCGACGCGGAAGACTGTGCCGTCCGGCCCTTGGAGATGCGGGGCACCAGCTCGCCGCTCGGCTCCTCGAGCAGCAAGATGGAGACCCGGTCGACGTTCATCACCTGAAACGTGAACTCGACGATCTTGTCGAGTAGGCGGTCGAGTTCCTGCTGCTTCGAGAGCTCCTTGGAGATCTCGAGCAGCAGCTCGAGCTTCTTCTCGCGCAGCTCCTCGAGCGACTTGGCGGTGACCTTCAAGTGCGACGCGCCCGACGCGGTTCCCGTGACGATGGCCGGCACGCCGCCCGAGACGCTCACCGGCAGCTGGCGCACGATCGTCCCGCCCACCGGCTTCGCCCCCGCGAACTCGGCCGACGCTCCCGGCACGACCTGGGGGCGGCGCGCCGGGGCGCTCACGTCCTTGACCCGGAACGCGACCTTCCCGAAGGTGATGACGTCGTTTTCCGCGGCGACCGCCTCGCTGATCCGGGCGCCATTCAGGAACGTGCCGTTGGAGGAGCCGACGTCCGTCACCTTCACGCCGCCGTCGGTGAGCGACACTTCGGCATGGCGCCGCGAGATGGTAGGGTCGTAGATCGGGACGTCGCTCGTGACAGCCCGCCCCACCACGACGACGCGCCCGGGCTGGAGGTCGATGGACTGCTCGCCCGTCGTGCTCAGCAGCTTAAACACAAGTGCAGAATATACTTCAGCCACCGGCCTTGGCGAGCGCCAAGGCCTTGAGCACCGCCTGGGCTTTGTCCTCGGTCTCCTGAAACTCACGCCCCGGATCGGAGTCGGCGACGATCCCGGCCCCGGCCTGGACCACCACCCGGTCGCGCTGCACCAGGGCGCAGCGGATCGCGATCGCGGTGTCGAGGCTCGTCGCCCCCCAGCCGATGTAGCCCACCGCCCCGGCGTAGGGGCCGCGTCGTTCCGGCTCGAGCTCGTCGATGATTTCCATGGCGCGGACCTTGGGTGCGCCTGTCACGGTGCCCGCCGGGAAGCACGCCTTGAACACGTCGAGCGCATCGTAGCCATCGCGCAGCTGCCCCCGCACCTCGCTCACCAGATGCTGGACGTGGGAATAGCGCTCGACGGCGAGCAGATCGGTGACGTGGACGCTCCCGAACCGCGCTACCCGCCCCACGTCGTTCCGCCCCAGGTCGACGAGCATCAGGTGCTCGGCGCGCTCCTTCGGGTCGGCGATGAGGGCGTTCGCGAGCGCCGCATCCTCGTCCTCGGTCCGGCCGCGCGGGCGCGTCCCCGCGATCGGCCGCACCGTGACCTCGCCACCGGCGACGCGCACGAGCACCTCGGGGGAGCTGCCCACGAGCGCGACGTCGTCCAGGGCGAGGTAGAAGAGATAGGGAGCGGGATTCAGCGCGCGGAGATAGCGGTACAGGAGCAGGGGATTGACGGCGCCCAGCGCCTCCTGGCGCCGCGAGAGCACGGTCTGGAAGGTGTCGCCCGCCACGATGTACTCCAGCACGCGCGCGACGTCGCGCTCGAACGCGGCGCGCGGATAGCGCGAGGTGGTGGGGACGGGTGGGAGACCGTCGCGGAGCGCGAGGGGCGCGAGCTCGTGGCGCCGCGCCAGCCGAGCGACGATGTCGTCGAGCCGCGCCTCGGCGGCGTCGTACAGCCGCAGTCGCTCCGCCGTGCCGGCGCGCGGAGGCACTTCCACGTTCGCCACCACGATCGCGCGCCCGAACAGGTTGTCGAGAATCACGAGCGTGTCGGCGATCATCATCACGGCGTCCGGCGCACCCAGGGTGTCGGCCGGGGGATGCGGCAGGCGCTCGACGGTGCGTACCAAGTCGTAGCCGAGATATCCGACCGCCCCGCCCGTGAAGCGCGGGAGGCCCGGCACCGGGGCAGCGGGTAACGCCCGCATCCGCTGCCCCAGGTCGCCGATCGGGTCGTCGGTCTCGCCCGCCGCCTGCCAGCCCGCGGCCTTGGTCCAGCGCTCGATCGAGCGACCGCGGTAGCGCCAGACCTCGCGCGGCTCGGTGCCGAGGAACGTGTAGCGGGCCCAGCGTTCCCCGCCTACCAGCGATTCAAGGAGGAAGGCGAAGGGCGGGCGGGCGACCTTCACGAATGCGGCGAGCGGCGTGTCGGCGTCGAGCACCACCTCGCGCAGCAGTGGGACCATGCCGCCTCGCTCGGCCCGGGCGAGGAACTGGGCGCGGGCGTCGCTCATCGGGGAGGAAGCGGGGTACAGGAGGCATGCACCGTTGCCCGCGGCCTCGGGCGCCCCGAAATTTGGGCGCGATGCGAATTCCGCTCTTCGCCGCCGCCCTGCTCACGGCCCTGCTCCAGCCTCGCGCCACCCCGGCGCAGGCCTGGAACACGGACGCGGCCCTCGCGCTGGCGCGCCGGGCCGTGGTGCGGCGGAGCGGTGCGGCCGCCGATACGACGCTGCGCGACTACAAGGCCCAGGCTCACGGCTTCCTCTTCTTTCTTGGCGCCTTCGGCGAAGGGCTCGCCGGCCCCCCGCGCCTCGTTAAGACCGACCAATTGGAGCTGGAAGTGTACTGGCGGTTCCCGGCGAGCAGCAAGCAGCGCGTCGTCGGGTGGCGCGACCAGGCACAGCTTCCCACCGATATCACCTACCACCGCGACCACCTCGGCATCGTCCAGAACAACTTCGGCACCGCGATGCGGCTGGGCGAGGGAGATGAAGTGCGGGACGTGCCTCACCCCCTGTCGCCGGTGGGCCTGGACATCTACGAGTTCGCCTTGGGCGACACGACACTCATCGTGTTCCCGGAACGCGAGGTGCAGGTGGTGGCGCTCGCGGTGCGCCCCAAGGCCTTCGACCTTCCGCGCATCGTCGGCACCCTGTACGTGGATGCCGCCTCGGCCGACCTCGTGCGCATGGAATTCAACTTCACGCCGCGCGCCTACTTGGATCCCGAGCTTGAGGACGTGAGCATCGTGCTCGACAACGCGCTGTGGGAGCAGCGCTACTGGCTGCCGTATCGCCAGGAGATCGAGATCCGTCGCCGCGCCACGTGGCTCGACGTGCCGGTGCGGGGGATCATCCGCGCCCGGTGGGAGATCGACGGCTACGTGCTCAACGTCGGCCTGGCGCAGAGCTGGTTCGCCGGTGAGGAGATCACCTTCCTGCCCAAGGCGGAGCGCGACTCGTTCCCGTGGAAGGTGCCCATCGGTGCGGCGCTCGAGGGCGTGGCGGAGCCGGTGCGGCGGAACGACTTGGAACGGGTGCGTGCCGAGGTCGAGCGGATCGCGGAGCGCCGGGCCCTGACGGGCCTGAGGGCGCAGCGCCTCGGCGTCCGCAATGTCTCGGACCTGGTACACGCCAATCGCGTCGAGGGGCTCGCACTAGGCACGGGGATCGTGGTGCGGGGCGGCGGCGAGCGGCGCGAGCTGCGCGCCCTGGTCAGCTACGGGTTCGCCGACCATCGCGCCCAGGGTACCCTCGCCGCGACCGATCACCGGGGACGAGCCGCGCTCGAAGCGAGTGCGTACCGCGATGTGCGCGACGTAGGCGACTGGCCGGTGATCGCCCCGCTCCAGAACTCGTTCGCAGCCCAGGAATTTGGCCATGACTACGGCGACTACTACCTGGCCGAAGGCGCCCGCCTCTCCTACCGGCATGGGATCGGGGTGCGCGCCGAGTGGCGCGCCTCGGCCGGTCGGGAGTCGATCGGCTCGCTCGCCGTCACCGCCGCGCCCGCGAACGGCAGCTTCCGGCCGAACCCCGGCCTGGGTGGCGTGAGTGTGGACGTGGTGCAGCTCGCTCTCGAGCGCCGCAGCGAGGGGTTTGCCGTGCAGCGGGATCTCGGCTTCGAGGCAGTGCTCGAGGGGGGACGCGTGGACGGCGGCGATGGCTATGTCCGCCTCGCGAGCACGGGTCACGTGCTCCTGCCGGCGGGCGCGACCCGCGTCTTGGTGCGCGCCGCGGGCGGGATCGCGAGCGCCGCGCTGCCGGCGCATCGCGCGTTCGTGCTGGGCGGACGCGGGACCCTGCTCGGCGACCCGTTCCGACGCTGGGGCGGCGCCCGCCTGGCGCTGCTTCACCTCGAGTGGCGCGTCCCTGTGCCGTTCGTCTCGATCGGGGTGGGCCCGTACGCGCGCACGCCGCGCACGCTGACCGTCGCCCCGTACGTCGCCCTTGGCTCGGCCGGCCGGCCGGTGGCGGGCACGCCCTGGGCTGCGACCCCGGGCCTCCGGACCACGCTCGGTCTCGCGGTCGAGTGGCTCGGCGTGGTGCGCTGCGAAGTGGGGCTCGGCACCGCCACGCACCAGGTCGGGCTCGCCTGCGACGTGGCGCGCGACTTCTGGGCCATTCTCTAAGCGCCGCGGCGCTGCGGGCTGGACGGCGCTGATCCGTCGGCTACCTTTGGAATGGTAACCGAATGGCCGACACGAACTTCCCGGATGAATGGCTGGTCCACTCCCTCGAGGGGGTGCTCACACCGGAGCGCCTCGTCGAGCTGCGGGCGAAGGCCGTGCCCCAGGCGACCCTGTGGGAGACGCTCGTCGCCCAGCGGGTCGCGAGCGACGACCAGATCTTGAGCGCCCTCTCCACCCGGTTCCGCCTCAAGCTCGCCGATCTCGCGAACATGGATCCAGCGGCCAAGGAGAAAGTGCCGGAGCAGGTCGCTCGCCGCTACCGCATCCTGCCGCTGCAGGCCACGGATTCCTACCTCGAGGTGGCGACCGCGAATCCGTTCGATCTCGATGCCGAGAAGGCGCTCGCCTTTGCCACGGCGCGCGAGATCCGGATGCGGCTCTTGGCCCCGTCCAAGATTGCGGAGAAGCTCGACGAGCTGTACCGCCCTGAGAAGGCCTTGGACAAGCTGCTCTCGGGCATGGAGAGCTCGGCCGAGCTCGTGCAACTGCAGGAACAGCTCGCTCCCGACGAGATTGCCGCGTCCGAGGCCGAGGCGAGCCAGCGCCCCGTGGTGCGGCTGGTGGACCTGATCATCTCCGAAGGCATCCTGGCGCGCTCGAGCGACATCCATATCGAGCCCGAGGAGGGTGGGGTGGCCGTGCGCTACCGCATCGACGGCGTGCTGCGCCAGGTGATGAAGATTCCGCGCCAGGCGGGGCTGCCGCTGATCTCGCGCATCAAGATCATGTCGTCGCTCGACATCGCCGACCGGCTGCGGCCCCAGGATGGGCGCGCCCGCGTCGCGGTCAACGGTCAGCCGATCGACCTGCGCGTGTCGACCCTGCCGGCGTCGCTGGGCGAGAAGGTCGTGATCCGCATCCTCGACTCGCGGGCCACCGTCAAGTCGCTCGAATCGCTGGGCTTGAGTCCCGGCGAGACGGAGGCGATCAAGCGTCTGCTGGAGAACCGCGAGGGCATCCTGCTCGTGACCGGTCCGACCGGCTCCGGCAAGACCACGACGCTGTACTCCTGCATCAACCAGATCAAGAGCGAAGGCGTGAACATCGTCACCGTCGAGGACCCGGTCGAGTACCGCATGCCAGGGATCGTACAGGTGCAAGTCCAGGAGAAGACGGGACTGACGTTCGCCTCGGCGCTGCGCTCGATCCTCCGGCAGGATCCGAACGTCGTGCTGATCGGCGAGATCCGCGACCGGGAAACGGCCCAGATCGCGGTGCAAGCGTCCCTCACCGGGCATCTCGTGCTCTCGACGCTGCACACCAACGATGCGGCCAACGCGGTGACGCGCCTGGTCGACATCGGGGTCGAAGCCTACAAGATCGCCGCGGCGCTGCGCGGGGTGGTCGCGCAGCGGTTGATGCGGAAGCTCTGCCCCACCTGCAAAGAGGTGTGGATGGAGACCCCGCCCGATCGCATCAAGCCGTGGGTCCCCACGGGGACGCCGCTATATCGAGCAGCGGGCTGCCCCGACTGCGCCATGACGGGATATCGCGGGCGGTTCTCGATCCTGGAGGTCCTCACGGTGAGCCCCGAGGTCGAGCGGCGCATCGCGGCGGGTGAGACGGCGGAGCACATCGCCACCGCCGCGCGCCGCTCGGGGATGAAGAGTCTGTGGGACTCGGGGCTCGCCCACGTGCTGCGCGGCGAGTCCACGCTCGACGAGTTGACGCGCGTCGTGGAGATCCCGCAGGACGACGACGCTCCACCTGAAGCCCCGAGCGCGCCTCGCAAGTCCGGCGCCGTGCGGGCGCCCTCGCGGCTCTCGCCACATGGCGAGACGGCGCTGATACCCGAGCCCGTCGCTGCCCCTGACACGCTGACCGCGAACTTCGAGCTCCTCGAGGAGCCGGCACCGCCGCGGCGCTCCGGACCCCACGGGCAGCCGGCCATCAAGGTCCTGCTCGTCGACGACGAAGACAGTCTGCGCAAGGTGATGCGGGATCTGCTGGAGCGTGATGGCTACGACGTCGCCGAGGCGCGCGACGGTGTGCAGGCGCTCGATCAGATCGACCGCGTCGGACCGGACATCATCGTGCTCGATTTGAACCTGCCCGGGCTCGACGGCTACGGCGTGCTGTCACATCTCCGCTCGCGTCCCGCGACGGCGGCGATCCCGGTCATCGTGCTCACCGCCAAGGGGGACGAGGACAACGAGGTCCGCGTGTTCGAGCTCGGGGCGGACGACTTCCTCACGAAGCCGTTCCGCGCGCGGGCGCTGTCGGCGCGACTCGAGGCGGTCCTCGGCCGCCGCCGCTGACGGCTGCGCGCCGACCGCGGCCCCTTCCCGCGTTCCCGTTCTCCTCGCTGCCGCTCGTCTCGTGACCCTGGTGCACGTTCGCTACGTCGATTGCTATGTGCTGCGGCGTGCCGCCGCCGGGCTCGAGGTGTTGGCGCTGCGGCGCGGGCCCGACGGACGGTCTCCGGGGTCGTGGGAAACGGTACACGGACACATCGATCCCGGTGAAACGCCGGTCGAGGCCGTGTTGCGCGAGGTGCGCGAGGAAACGGGTCTCGTGCCGCCGCGCCTCTACAATTTGTCGCGCGTCGAGGCGTTCTATCGACACGGCACCGACGAAATCACCCTGATTCCCGTGTTCGCCGGTGTCGTAGAGGGCGCCGCCGAGCCGCGCTGCTCACCCGAGCACGACCGCGTCGCGTGGCTCACGCCGGCGGCGGCGGCGGACCGGTTCTCGTGGCCCCGCGAGCGCAGAGCACTGGAAGACGTTTTGTCAATCCTCGGGTCGGGAGACGCCGGCTTGCTGGAAGACGTGCTGCGGGTATCCTAGCCGGAGCCGCGCTGGACGACTCGCCCGGCAGGCGTAGCTTCAAGGTGGTTGAGGGTGAGGGATGGGGGCGGTCCGACTGGAGGCCTCGATGGGCACCGAGGGCGTGTGAACCCGTTCTATCACCGCATCTACAGAGTTGTGCGTCACATCCCCAAGGGTCGCGTCGCCACCTACGGCTTGGTGGCGCGGCTCGCCGGCCGACCGGGCGCGGCGCGCACCGTCGGCTGGGCTCTCTCGGCACTCCCCGAGGACTCCGATGTCCCGTGGTGGCGCGTCCTCAACGCGGCGGGCCGGATCTCGCTTTCGGGCGCCGATCACGGCTCCGTTGTGCAGCGTGCGCTCTTGTTGGGCGAAGGCGTGAAGTTCGCGCCGGGCGGGGCGGTGAATCTCGCCGTGTTCGGCTGGCCCGCGGAAGCGTACGACAGCGCGGCGGCCCACCGGCGCGCCACTTCGTCGCGGCGAGCGCGGCGCTCGAAGGGGCCGCAGACCTAGCGGGCGCGCCCCCGCCGCAAGCGCTTCCATGACGCAGCCCGATCACGATCGCCACATTGACTACGTGGAATTCGCCGCGACCGACATCGCCGGTACGAAACAGTTCTATGCCGCAGTGTTCGGCTGGCGGTTCGAAGACTACGGGCCCGATTACACGAGCTTTCAGGACGGCCGACTCGCGGGGGGCTTCACGCGCGGCCAGCCGGCGCCGCCGGGAGGGCCGCTGGTCGTCATCTACGGCCGCCACCTGGAGGAGCTCGAAACGAAGGTGAAGCAGGCGGGGGGCAACATCTGCGGGAGCCGTTCTCCTTCCCCGGCGGCCGCCGCTTCCACTTCTGCGACCCGAGCGGCAACGAACTCGCCGTCTGGTCGGACCACTGAGCGGATGCGCCGGTTCGCTGCGCGCGCGCCGGGTCTAGGACCGCGCCGCCGCCGGGGTGCCCGGCCGCCCCGCCCACACGCGCGCCGCCTCGTCCCGGAGGTCGCGCAGATTAAAGGGCTTGCGGACGTAGTGTAGCCCCAGGCGCGCCAGCGCGTCGTCGCCGGTCGGGCGCCCCTCTCCGATCGATACCAGCAGGCGGTCCTTGAGCGCAGGATGGGATTCGAGCAGCCGCGCGACGAAGAGGTCGTCGCGAGCGCGGGCCTGGGCATCGGCGAGGATCAGGTCGTAGGAACGCGTGCGGGCGAGCTCGAGTGCGTGCTGGGGGTTCCGCGCCACGTCGACGGTGTGCCCTTCGCGGCCGAACAGGGCCTTCACCATGCGGCGCACCGCCGGGTCGTCGTCCACGAGCAGGATGGCGCGCTTCGCCGCCGGGGGCGGCGGCGGCGGCGGCGGTGGGGACGCCGCCGGATCCGCGCCGGCCGGGGTGTTCGCTGCGGCGAACTCCTGGGGGGCGGCGGGCAGGTCCACCACAAACGCCGCGCCCCCCTCCAACGGCCGCTCCACCGTGATGTGCCCGCCGTGCGCCTCCACGATCGAGTACGTGATGGAGAGCCCGAGCCCCGTTCCCTCGCCCGGCTCCTTGGTCGTGAAGAACGGCGTGAACAAGTGCGGCAGCGCCTCGTCCGGGATTCCGGGCCCCGTGTCCGCCACCCGCAGGCGCACCCGGTCCTCGAACCAGGTGCTCACGCGGATCACCCGCCCTCGTCCTGGGGCGTTCGCCGCGATCGCCTGCGCGGCGTTGTTGAGCAGGTTTAAGAGCACCTGCTGCAGGGCGTGAGCGTCGCCCAGCACCGGCGGGACCGCGGCCAGATCCCGCTCGATCGTGATCTCCTTGAGCGTCAGGTCGTAGCTCATCAGCAGCAAGGTGCGCTGCACCACGTCGCTCAGATCCACGGGCGCTCGAGCACCGGGGCCTTTGCGCGCGAAGGTGAGCAGGTTGCGGACGATCCGCCCGGCGCGGTCGGCCTGCTCGTGGATGACGCGCAGATGCCCGCGGTCCTTGGTCCCGAGCTCCTTCTGCTCGAGCAGGAATTCCGATAACCCCGCGATCGACGTGAGCGGATTGTTGAGCTCATGAGCCACCCCGGAGACGAGCTGCCCGACCGCAGCGAGCTTCTCGCTCTGGATGAGCTGGCTCTCGAGCGCTTGCTGATCGGTCACGTCCTCGACCAGGACGACGACGCTCTGATCGTGGGCCGGCGGGGGGATGCGGGCGACGTTCACCCGGATGGTGCGCCCGAGAATGGGCGAGCGGACGACGAGGGGCTGTACCCGGCCACCGGCGCGCGCGGCGGTCAGCAGGTCGAGGAAGGCGGGGGAGGGGCCGAGCAGCGCCTCGACCAGGTCCCGGCCGATCACGCCGGGGATCGGGGCGCCGAGCATCGCGGCGAGGGACCGGTTGGCGCGCCGCACGCGCCCGACGTCGTCCACCACGGCGATTCCCTCGCTCAAGGAATCGAACGCCGTCTCCCACTGTTCTTTCGCTCGCCGCACCATCTCGAAGAAGCGCGCGTTGGCGATCACGATCGCCGCGTGGGTCGCCACGGTCGAGAGCAGGCGAACGTCCGCCGGGGCGAACGCGCCGTCGCGCGGATTGGCGATGACCAGCGTCCCGACCACCACCCCCTGCGCGCGTAGCGGCACCGCCGCCGCGGAGTCCGCCTCCACGCCCTGGATGAGCCGCGTCGGCTCGCCGCCTGCGCCGCGGACCAGCTCGACTCGGTCGCGACCGAGCGAGCGGGCCACGAGCCCGGGGTCGTCAGGCGCGACCGAGCGGCCGGCGAGGGTCGCCAGCGTGCCTTCGGCCGCGGTGATCCGGAGCGGTCGCCGCTCCGGATCCGCCCCCCCTTCGCCGTCCGGCGTCAAGGCGATCAGCGCGCCCTGCGCGTCGAGAAAACGCATCGCATAGCGCACCACCTGCTCGACGATGCGGTCGAGTTCCAGCGATCCCGAGAGGATGAAGGAGAGCTCTTGCAGCGAGAAGAGCTCCGAGAGGCGGCGGTTCAGCTCGTCGGCCGCCCGTTGGCGCTCGCGCTCACTCTGCAGCAGGCGCCGTTTGAGCCGCACTGACCACGCGAGCGCCCCCGCGGCGACCAGCCCGAGCGCGACGAGGATGAGCGGCATGGTGCGGTTCACGAGCGGGGGCCCCCTCCTGGCACAACAATAATCATTCGCGACTACGAGCGCCCCGGCGGCCGTCGCTCCCTCACGGGGCGGCCACGAGTCCTTGGATCGCTTCGCGCAGCTCGGCGATCCCTTCCGCCACCCGCGCGCTCGTGACGATCACCTGGTCAGAGTCCAGGGCGAGGGCGCCCTGGAGCGCCCGCGCGCGCGCCAGCCGTGCGCTCGCGGCGAGCTTGTCGCTCTTCGTCAGAGCCGCGAGCACGCGGGTCGCGCGTGCGGCAAAAAGCGCTTGCATCGCCTGGTCGTCGGCTGAAGGCTCGCGACGGATGTCGAGCAGCCACACCACGCCGGCGAGGAGTGGGCGCTCGAGGGTATCGGCAATGAGGCGCCGGAACTGGGCGCGCTCGGTCTTCGCGGCCTTGGCATAGCCGTAGCCGGGGAGATCGAGCACGTAATATGGGGCCGCGCCCGCCGGTTCAGTGTGCCGGGCGCTGCGCGCCGGTGCGGTCCCCGATCCCAGCCGATAGACGTTGAGCGTCTGGGTCTTGCCTGGCGTCGCGGAGACCCGGGCGATTTGCCGACCGGCGAAGGCATTCAACAGGCTCGATTTGCCGACGTTGGATCGGCCGACGAGGGCGACTTCGACGAGGGGCGGAGCAAGAATCACGTCGGCTCGGGGAAACGAGCCGAGGAAGTGCGGCTCCGCGGCGGTCAGGCTTCTTTCTTCTGGCGGACGCGTTCGGTGACGAGCAGCGGGGGCCGGGCCTCGGTGACGCACTCGGCGGTGATGGCGACCTCGCGCACGTCGTCCCGGCTGGGGAGGTCGAACATGATGTCGGTCATCATCTCTTCGAGGATGGCGCGCAGGCCACGGGCGCCGGTGCCGCGCTTGATCGCCTTCTGAGCGATGGCCTTGAGCGCGTCCTTCTCAATCGTGAGCCGCACGTCCTCGAGCTCGAACAGCTTCTGATACTGTTTGGAGAGCGCATTCTTGGGCTCGATCAGGATGCGGATGAGCGCTTCCTCGTCGAGCGAGTCGAGCGGCACCGCGACCGGGAGCCGGCCGACGAGCTCGGGGATCAGGCCATAGCGCAGCAGGTCGTCCGGCTCGACGTCGATGAATGGGTTCTTCTTGATCTTCTCGGGCGCCCCTTTCGCGACCTCTTCCTTGGTGAAGCCGATTTGGCGCCGCCCGGTGCGCGACTCGATGATCTTCTCGAGCCCGTCGAACGCCCCGCCGCACACGAACAGGATGTCCTTCGTGTTGACCTGGATGTACTCCTGCTGCGGGTGCTTGCGACCGCCCTGGGGCGGGACGCTCGCGACCGTGCCCTCGAGGATCTTCAGGAGTGCCTGCTGCACCCCTTCCCCTGACACGTCGCGCGTGATGCTCGGGTTCTCGGACTTGCGGGCGATCTTGTCGATCTCGTCGATATAGACGATGCCGCGCTCCGCCTCCGAAACGTTGAAGTCGGCCGCCTGCAGCAGTCGGACCAGGATGTTCTCCACGTCCTCGCCGACATAGCCCGCCTCGGTGAGCGTGGTGGCATCGGCGATCGTGAAAGGAACGTCGAGGATGCGTGCCAGCGTCTGCGCGAGCAGGGTCTTGCCCACGCCGGTCGGGCCGATCAGGAGGATGTTGCTCTTGTCGAGCTCGACCTCGGCCTCACGGCCCTGGTGCGAGTTGATGCGCTTGTAGTGGTTGTAGACCGCGACCGCGAGCGTCTTCTTCGCCTTCTCCTGACCGATCACGTACTGGTCCATCACGTCCTTGATCTCCGCGGGCGTGGGGACCTGGGTAATCGCCTCGGAGACCTCACGCTCCTCGTCCTCCGCCAGGATCTCGTTACAGAGGGCGATGCACTCGTTGCAAATGTAGACAGAGGGCCCGGAGATGAACTTCCGGACCGAGTCCTTCGACTTACCGCAGAAGGAGCAGCGGAGGTGCTTGTCGTGGGACATCTGGCCCTAGTATGGGAAGGTCGCGCCGTCGGCGCAAGCCGTCAGCGCTTCTTCCCGTCGTCGATCTCCTGGAAGTTGGCTATTACGTGGTCGATAAGCCCGTAGTCCTTGGCCTCTTCCGCGGACATGAAGCGGTCCCGGTCCATGTCCTTCTCGATCTGGTCCAGCGGCTTGCCGGTGTGCTTGGCGTAGAGCTCGTTGAGCTTGCCCCGCAGGTACAGGATCTCGCGCGCCTGGATCTCGATGTCCGCCGCCGTGCCCTGGGCGCCACCCGAAGGCTGGTGCATCATGATGCGCGCGTGGGGCAGGGCCGAGCGCCTGCCTTTACGCCCGGCCGCGAGCAGGAACGAGCCCATGGAGGCCGCCATCCCCATGCAGATCGTGTTCACCGGCGCCCGCAGGAATTGCATCGTGTCGTAGATCGCCATTCCTGAGGACACGATGCCACCGGGGGAGTTGACGTAGAGGTAGATGTCGCGCTCCGGGTTGTCGGCGTCCAGGAAGAGGAGCTGGGCGATGATGATATTCGACACCTCGTCGTTGATCTGGCTGCCCAGGAACACGATGCGGTCCATGAGCAGCCGGCTGAAGATGTCGTAGGTACGCTCGCCACGGCTGGAGCGCTCGATGATATAGGGCGGGTAGATCTGGTTCCTCGTCACGTCTGCTCCACGGTGGATTGCGAGAGAAGAAACGCGAACACCTTCTGCTCGGTGAGGCCGCGCTCCAGGTCGCGCAGCCAGTTCCGCTTCGCCTTCTCGAGCGACGCCCGGAGCTCGGCGGCGGGGACGCCCCGCCGCTCGGCGAGCTCCTGGAGCCGCTGCTCGAGCTCCGCCTCGGTCGCGCGCAGCCCGTGCTGCTCCACGACCCAGTCGAGGATCATGTCGCGCTGCACCTGCGCTTCGGCAGCCGGCCGGAGCTCGCGCGCGAAGTCGGCGAAGCGATCCTCCGGGATCCCGTACGCCTGCGCGTAGGCGGCGAGGGCGCGCTCCACGAGTGGTCGCGGCGCGACCACGCGGTTCGCCTGCACGATCTGCTCGATCAAGTCGCGCCGCAGCTTCGCATCCGCCTCGCGCTCGGCCTCCTGCTCCAGATCCTGGCGCACCGCCTGGCGCAGCGCGTCGAGTGAGTCGACGTCGCCGACTTCGCGGGCGAAGGCGTCGTCGAGCGCGGGCAGCTGCTGGCGCTTCACTTCGTGGAGCGTGAGGCGGATAGCGCGGGTCTGTCCGCGCTTCGCTTCCTCGGGAAAGTCGGCGGGGAAGCGCACCGTCGCATCGACCGTTTCCCCGGGCGCCATCCCCATGATGCGCTCTTCGACCTCCGGGATCGCGCGCCCCTCACCCAGGACCAACTGATACGGCTGTGGGTCCTTCACCTCGGCGCCCTCGCGGGCCGCGATCGTGACCTGCACAAGGTCCTTCGGCTTTGGCTTTTCCCCGGAGACCGGGGTCCACGGCGCCTCTTGCTCGCGCAACTCGTTGAGCTTGGCCTGCACCTGCTCGTCGGTCACCTTCGCGACGCTGCGCGGCAGATGGAACTTGCCGATACGTTCGAGCGTGAGCTCGGGCTTCAGCTCGACGTGGAACTCGAATGTGACGGCTGCCCCGGTGTCCCACTTGAGGTTGTGGATGTGCGGGTCGGCGATCGGCTTGAGCGCCTCCTGCGCCAGCGCCGCCTTCCAGCTCGTGCGAATCATCTCCTCCAGCGCCTGTTGCCGGATGTCGTCGGCGAACTGCTTCTTGACGAGCGCGGCGGGCGCCTTCCCCCGGCGGAACCCGGGGAGCCGGGCGCGCCGCTGATAGGCGGAGGTCGCCCGTTCCTCGGCCTCGCGCACCTGCTCGACCGGGACAGTCACGGCGAGGGAGGCGGCCCCCGGCTCCTCCGCAGTCCTTCGGATCTGGATGGCGGTCATGGTCAGGGTTCTAAATCTAATCACGACCGAGGAGCGCGCCGCGCGCTTCAGGGGCGGCGTTGGGCGCGCCAAACCGGGTCGCCCTGGCTCAAACGTTTCGGCGCAGGCTCCGGATCCGATGATGCGGGCGCGAGCCGACCGCTACTTCGTCGCTGCGGATCACGCTGATCGCGCCGTCGGGCTCAAGCACGGCGAGCAGCACGTCGGTGATGTCGGCCACACCATGCTCGCGCAGCGATTGCCGCAACTCGTCGCGGGTGATCCCGGCGCGGAGGAGGTGCGCCTCGAGCAGCTTCCCACTGTGGATCAGCATGATCCCTTCGCCTACAATCAGCTTGGCGGCGCTCCGGCTGTGCAGCCGCCACCAGTCGATCACCCGGTGCCAGCCGACCAGCACCCCCGCCGCCACCAGTCCGCCCGTGAGGCTCGTGTCCGGGCCGACCATCGCGTTCTGGACGGCGTTGGCAATGATCAGGAGCAGCACGAAATCGAACGTGGACATCTGGCCCAGCTGGCGCGTGCCGGTGAGCCGCAGCGCCACGAGCAGTGCGCCGTAGACCACGGTCGTCCGCAGCGCGATCTCGAGCAGCGTGTGGAGCGAAGCGATCATCGCGCGTCGTACAGGGTGATCGGTTTTCCCTGCAGATACTTGTCGAACCAGTTCAGGATGTGTTGCAGCCGCTCCACGCGATGCAGCGGTTTCCCCGAGCGCGACAGCTCGTGCGACTCCCCCGGGAAGCGGATCATCACCGTGGTGCGATGCAGATACTTGAGGGCCCGGAACATGGCCTCGCCCCCCTGGCTGGGTGGCGCGCGGTAATCCGCATCGCCCAGAATGAACATCAGGGGTGTGGTGACGTTCTCCACGTAGCGCACCGGCGAGCGCGCCAGGAATTCCTGCGGATCGTGAAACGGCGTGGAGCGGAACCAGGTCGGCTGGAAGAGCGTGAAGTCCGCCGTGTACCAAAAGCCGAGCCAGTCGGCGACGTCGCGCTGCGACACGGCGGCCGCGAACCGGTGCGTCTGCGTCACGGCCCAGTCGGTGAGCAATCCTCCGCCGGACCCGCCGGTCACGCCGAGGCGCGTCGAGTCGACGTACCCGCGGCGTACCAGTGAATCCACGGCGATCGTCAGGTCCTTGTAATCGTCACCGGGGTAGCGGTATTGGATGATGTTGCCGAAGTCCTGCCCGTAGGTCGTGCTGCCCCGTGGGTTGGGATAGAGCACGACGTAGCCCTTCGCGGCCATCCACTGGAACTCATGGAAGAAGATGTCGCCGTACGCCGTGTGGGGGCCGCCGTGGATGTCGAGGATCAGCGGATACTTCTTGCCCGGCGTAAAACCGATCGGCTTCAGGATCCACGCCTCGACCCGCTTGCCATCGAAGCTGGGATACCAGAAGTCCTCGGGCTTCGCGAGCTCGAGCTTGGCGAAGAGCGAGTCGTTCACGTGGGTGAGCGGCACGAGACGCTGGGTCGTGGCGTCGAGGGCGTACAGATCGGGCAGGTGCGTCGGGTCGCCGATCGTGAGCGCGAAGGTCCGCGCGTCCGGCGTGGCGGTATAGGCGAGCACGGCGTGATCGCCGGTGGTGAGCGGCTGGTGGGCGCCGGTCTCGGCGTCGAAGCGGACGAGGTTCGAGCGCCCGTGCTCGGTCGTGGTCACGATCACGGACCGGCCATCGGGGGTCCAGATAAGCGGGCTCGACCCCTCCCCGCCGCGCGGCGGTGCCTGGTCGCCCAGTACGGCGCCGCCCATGTCGAAGTCGTAGTCCGCCGTCAGGTTCTTCACCCGGCCACCGCGCGACACGAACAGGTCGGACTGGTTGTAGGAGCGGGCCTGGGGTGGATTGAGCCAGCCCCGGAAGGCCATGGCCCGGCCGTCGGGGGCGAGGGCGGCGCCGAACACCGGGCCATTGATGTCCACCACGGTATCCAGTGCGCCGCCGCCCGACGGGACCGAGTAGACGTTGTCATCGGGTGGGTAGTAGTACGGCTCGGCCACGCGGTCCGACACGAAATACAGGCGCGCACCATCCCGGCTCCATTGCGGCGCGGTCTCGTCGAACGGTCCCGCCGTCACCTGGTGTGCGGTCGCCGGCCGGTCGCCGCCCAGGGCGGCGGGCACGGTCCAGAGGTGCTCGTGCTCCCCCGGGTCGAAGTAGCCCTCGTCGTCGCCCCGAAACACGGCTCGGGTGATGATCCGGACGTCGCCCTTCGGTTCGTCGCGCTTGTCCTTCTTCGCGACTTCCTCGGGCGTGGCGGCGCTCACGAAGGCAATCGCCTTGCCGTCGGGCGACCAGGCGGCGGGGGAAGCCGCTTTCGGGAGCTCCGTGAGCTGCTGAGCCTCGCCCCCGGCGAGGGGGAGCAGATACAGCTGCGACGCTCCGTCCTTGGGACGGAGGAAGGCGAGCACCCTGCCGTCAGGCGACCAGCGCGGCGCGCCGTCCTTGGGGCCGGCCGTCAGCCGGCGCGGCGGCGAGGCGCCATCGGTGGCGACGAGCCACAGACTCGTCTCGTAGCCGTCTTGCTTCGCGTTTACGGTGACGAGCACATAGGCCGCCTGCCGCCCGTCGGGCGAGATCTGTGGGCTCGCCACCCAGCGGAAGGCGAAGAGATCGCTGTCGGTGATGGCGCGCTGCTGCGCCGCGAGAGGGGTCACGGCGCACGCGAGACCGAGGCCCGCGAGGATCCGGGACCGCATCCGCGCCCAGACCCGTTCGCCGCGGCTCCGCGGGGCAGCGGGCCGGTGCGCTCGAGCGGGGCCGCATGCGTCGACGAGTCGCTGGCGGGGGACCGGGCGCGTCCAGGTCGTGCGGGACGATGCGTCGCTGGCGGGGAGCGTACGTGAGTGGCACATCGGGGGACCTCGGGTCAAGCGGGCCGTGCACGTGCCCGGATACGGCGCGACGCTAGGCTCGGACGCCGCGTGCCGGAACTTACGGGCTTGTGAAGAAGGCGCCAGCGACCAGCCGAACGGGTCGGGCCACCCACCGAGTCTAGTGGGTGGCCGGGTCCCCGCCGCTACCGAGTTGATGCTCCAGACCGGCTACCCAGCGCGCGACGTGGTGCACTTGTTGGGGCCAGCTCTCTACGAAATGCTCCTCACACGGCCTCGCCGTTGCCCCAGACGTACAGCGCGTAGTGCCGGTGTCGGTAGCGGTCGAACGGAAAGAAGGCGTGGGAGCGGGCGCGTGCGTATTCCAGTCTCGTGACCTGAGCGCCGTTCGTCGTTTCGCTTTCCGCGACCGCCCAGCGAAACGCGCGTGCGCTCATGAGGCCGGCCTGCGCTCCTCCGCTTTGAACCAGCTCGATGCGCTGCCTCCGCAGTCGGGGGCGCGAACCCTCGCAGCGGCCGCCGCGGTTTGCGCCCCCAGTCTCAATTTGGCATATTCGCGCCATGCTGGGATTCGGGATCCCGATCGTGTTCGCGGCGTTCTTCTACGGAGCCGCGCAGTACGAGCACATGAACGGCTGGAAGTGGGCCGCAGCCAGCGTTGCGGTGACCATCGTTGTGAAGGTCCTCCCCATCTCGGGTTTCATACCGTTCTTTCTCGCGCAGATCGCGCTGTTCGGTGTGTTGTGGTGGAGGAACTCGAAGCGCCTTGACGAGCGCGAGGCTGATCGGGTACGTCACATGGAAGACGACCGCAAGGTGCGGCAAGAGCGCGTGAGACGCGGTCGCGAGGAAGCGGAGCGCCGGCAGGGCCCACCGCCGTAAGGCGCTGGCGCAATGGCGGGGACGGTGACGGAATCGGGGCGCCGCGGGATGGGCGCCCCGACGCGCTGATTGAG
>WNEZ01000344.1_pt1 | contig 42293 bp, 39 predicted proteins | sample 5400521 | NCBI WGS metagenome assembly WNEZ01 (sample SAMN13153339, study PRJNA577476) | soil metagenome | isolation source: 120 cm saprolite under Douglas fir tree site 2 hole 1 replicate 1 | place: USA:California | collected 2015-04-18
TGATCGTCGCCGGTGGTCCGCCGGCGCTCCGCGCCATTTGAGCTGCGCGCTCGACCGTGTGCGCGCCCGCGTACTCGCGCGCAAAGGAATACGTTATTCGCGCCGCCTTCCTCAGCTCGTACCACTTGGAGAAGATGATTCCCCAGCTGATGAGCGAGAGCACGACGAGAATCGCGAGCACGAATTTCGTCGCGCCGGTCGAGTTGGTCACCAGCTCCATTGGTGAGCTGGGTATCGCCTGCGCGGCCTGCAGGAAGAAGAGATTACTCAAACAGTGACTCCGTTTGCTCTGGCAGCAAACCAGGCGTAGGTCTTCGCCAAACCTTCGGCGAGATCAACCTCTGGTACCCAGTCGAGTACATCTCGTGCCTTCTTCACATCAACGAAGGATTCCTGCTGCTCTCCAGGGCGGCGAGGGGCGAATTCAAGGGGAACGACACTGCGTGCCGTTGCCTGGAGGAGCTTGGCTATCTCAAGAACACTCGTGCCCTCGCCGGTCCCGATGTTGAACGCACGAGCATCGAGCCGTCCCTTTTCTGGTAGTGGCTTGGTTGCCGCCAGCCAGACCGCGCGCGCGACATCACCGACATAGACGTAGTCTCTCGTCTGCAGTCCATCCCCAAAAATAGTGAGCGGGCGTTTGCCGAGAATCCGCCCGCAGAAAATTGCGACCACGCCTGCTTCTCCATGTGGGTCTTGTCGCGGACCGTAGACGTTTCCGAAGCGCACCGCGATGGAGTCCATGTTGTGAACGCGTCCGTAGTACGCCAGGTAGTACTCGATGCTCAGTTTCGATATCGCGTACGGCGACTCAGGATCTTTCGCATACGTCTCGACATTGGGCGGCGTATTGAAATCACCGTAGAGCACGCCGCCGGTAGACGTAAAGATGACTCTCGTCTCCGCATCGCTCTCCCTCAGCGCCTCCATGAGAGTGAGCGTCCCGAGAATGTTGATGGTTGCATCCACAACTGGATCGGCGACGCTCTTTCGAACATCCATCTGGCTCGCCAGATGAGCGATGACGTCGAAACCTCCGTCACGAACCAGGTTTGCGAACTCCTTCGAGTTCACACCGATCTCAAGAAAGCGCGCCTTTACGGGAACGTTTTCCCGTTTTCCGGTGGAGAGATCGTCGACAACGGATACGTCGAATCCGTTGGCAAGAAAGAGGTCGGCCACGTGTGAGCCGATGAAGCCCGCTCCGCCCGTAACTAGGACCTTAGGCAATGTCGGTCGAATCTCCTCGCTCCTTATCGGAGTGGGGCTTGTCTTCCAGCGCGAACAGGTAGCGCGCCGCGTCGACAACCCCCAGGCCACGCCCGTTGGCAGCGGCCGCCTTCAGTCGCACACTCGGCTCGTGCAGGAACTTGTTCATCAGTGATCTCGAGAAGTGCTCGATGGCCTCGGCCTGTTCCGGTGATAGCGGTCCCAGACGCCGAAGTGCGGCGGCGAGCTCCGTACTCCGCAATCTGTCCATCTCGTCCCGAAACTCCCGCACGACCGGTACCGCGGCCAGCCCCGCCACCCAGTCCCAGTACTTCTGAACCTCATCCGCCAGTATCTCGCGCGCGGCGGGCACGTCTTCCTCCCGCTGCTCGAGGTTGGCCGCGGCGGCCGCACGAAGATCGTCGAGGTCGTACAGGAAGACGTTGTCGATTTCTCCGACCGCCGCTTCCACATCGCGCGGCAACGCAATGTCGAGTATACACAGAGGACGGTCACCGCGAGCTTCGATCGAATCGCGAACGCGAGCCGCTGTGACCACTGGCACCGGCGACGCGGTCGAGCAAATCAGGACGTCGACGTCGCGCAGTGACTCCCAGCACTCGTCGTAGTGCATCGCCGTAGCACCATGACGCTCGGCCAGAGTCTGCGCGCGCTCGTGGGTGCGATTCGCCACGATCGCGACGCGAACTCCTTCGTTCAGGAGACACTCGAGTGCGATCTCCGCGACATCTCCGGCGCCGAGTATCATCGCTCGCCTGCCGCCGAGTCCGCCAAAGATTTTCTTCGCGAGCTGAACTGCCGCCGAGCTGACCGACGCGGCGCCTCTCCCAATGCCCGTTTCCTCTCTCGCGCGCGAAGCCGCCAGCAGCGCGCTCTGGAACATTCGGTTGAGGATCGGTCCCGATTCGGCGCGGCATTGTTCCCAGGCATCCTTGACCTGACCCTGAATCTGCGCTTCGCCTAGAATCATCGAGTCGAGGCCAGCGGCAACACCGAACAGGTGAGCAGTCGCTTCGTGATCGCGGTGCACGTACATGAATTCCGCTGCATCACGGCCGAGCCGGCTGGAGAGAAGCGAAGAGAAATCCGATAGCGCGTCACCCGACTCTTCAATCGCATAAATCTCCGTACGATTGCAGGTAGAGAGAATGACTCCCTCGCGGATCAGTCCCTCGTTGCGGAGATGGGCGAGCTCGTGGACGGCGTCCTGGGGCCGGAACGTCAGCTTCTCGCGTACCTCGATGGGCGCCGTTATGTGGCTGACGCCGGCGACGATCAATGCCACGAATCCACCTTCTCCATGAACGACCCGTCCTCGACCGAATTGCAGAAATCATCGCCGATCAGTTCCGGCGCCGCCGCGCGCCACCGGTCATCTCCGCCGGCGATGAGCCGTGACCGCAGCCCGCGAAGCGCGGACACCGCGCGCTCGTAGCGTCCGTCGAACCGCTCGGCGATGGCGTCGCGTATTCTTGCCGCGGCACCCGGTACACCGCCCGATGAGACTGCGATCGTCACGTCGCCCGAACGATGCAACGCCATGGTGTGAAAGTTTCCTTCGTCCGGATGATCCGTAATGTTCACCAGCTTCCCGCGCGAGTTTGCATCGAGCGCGATCTGCGCGTTCACTTCGCGCGAGTTGGTGGCAGCAACGACGAGCATGGCGCGGTCCAGGTGATCCCTGTGATACGCGTCGTGGACAACAGTGATCCGATGCTGATGCTGCGCTTTCTCCAGCTCAGCGGTCACGAGCGGCGAAACGACTCGCACCTGAGCGCCGGCCTCCGCGAGCGCTAGCGCCTTGCGCGTCCCCACAGCGCCGCCGCCGACGACGACCGCCGTGATGCGCTCGCCGTGGAGGGCGATCGGGAAATCAGTCACGGGTCCATCCGGAGGGGATAAAACCACTGCGAGAAGAGTAAGGTTGTAGGCGCGAGGTACTAGGTCTCAGGTTGGAGGCAGAGGCGCGGTATCTGCGCCTTACCCCATACCCCGCACCTAGCACCTCGCACCCACTACCTAGCTCTTCTCGCAGTGGGTTTTTCACAAGGCCAGTCGCCGAGACGTTGCCAGACCCACCTAGCTCCTCTCGCAGTGGGTTTTTCACAAGGCTAGTCGACAAGAAGTTGCCGGTTTCAGAGGAACTGCCCCCGATTGAGCGATGCCATTCTGAACACGACGTAGAGCGCGACGACGCTCGCAAAGGTCAAGGCCGACATCAATGCCGCGCGTCGCGCCTGCCATCCGCGCAGCATTCGTCCAAGCGCCAGTGCGCTCACACCCACCCATGCACCCAGGCCCCAAATAATCTGCGGGAGCACGAGTGCGCGATACTCGAAGGAGTACGCCGCGGCGAGCGCGAGGCCGAGTGTGAGTCCGAGGAATCCTGCGATGGAGGCAACGTGATTGACGCGATCGAGAGTGTCGAGCGGCGGAAAGAATCTGAAGATCGCGCCGAACTTCGCCGATTTGAGCTCGCGTCTCGCGACGAGGTACATCGTCCCTGCCGAGGCGGCTGTGGCGTAAGCGGCGATTCCAATGAAGCTCAGCACAATATGCATCGTGAGCCAAACGGCGCGTGCTCCTTGCGGGTCGAGAAAAGGTTGCATGCCGGCGAGGTTGCCGGCGACGGTGACAAGCGCGGCGACAGGGGCAGCGACCAGCGTGAGACTGACCTCGCGGGCCAAACTCTCTACCACGACCAACGAGAGGGCGAGGACAAGACCGGCGAACGACAGCCCTGGTCCGAGTCCGGTGAGAGATGCCGCACCGGCCTGCCTGGTGAGCCCCGCGAGCGCGGTGGCGTGGGCTCCAACCCCGAGCAGTAGAGCGATGACAACACCGCTTACAGGCGCCTTCACGCGACGCGCAAAAGGCAGCGCTGCTATGGCGGCCGCGCCGAGGTAAAACGTGATGGCGACGAAGTGGGCGATCGGTATCATCTGATCGCCCTAATTTAATTCCCCGCTACGGTTTTAGTGCACCATCGCCGGCTAAATTGCGCCGGCACTTACGGTTCGTTCCTTAGGGCATCGTGCCAGTCAGACGCACTGGCATTCCGTCACGTATCGTCGGTTGAGTCTGCTTCACGATGATTACCGTAGACGCGTAGGGTGTTACTCTCACGACCTGTCCGATACCGGCCGTCACAGCGGGAGCCGGACTCGGGTCTTCGCGGCCTGTAGAGTTGTCGATGAACGTCACCTCATCGCCTACATGAATGCCGCTCTTGGCATTCGGCGAAATGAGCACATAGTGCCCGATGGACGGCAGTACGGGGGTTTCGTGAACGTAGACGACCCGTCCCCTCATGCCCCCACCGAGTGGCGAGATCGCACCCGAGGGGAGCTGAACATCGGGCGCCACGACGACTTCCTGGTCGAGCTTGATCTCGCCAAACTGCTTCATGATACGCGCGATCGGCCGCTGACCCTGGGGAAGGGCTTCGATGCGGAGGATGCCGGTCGGAATTACGACTTGGCCGTTGTCGCCGAGGTTGGGCCCGAGGATATACGACACGTAGCTGTCGCCAAGGCGTGGAACGAGACCCTTCGGAAGATCGAGGAAGAGATCGTCGTTGATCTGATATCTGATTTGAACGATGTTGGTCTTGATGCCGGGGCGATCGACGCTGGCGACAAGTCTGCCGGCGTTTTTTGGTCCGCCACTACGGTCCGCGTAAGGAGCGGTTTCCACTTCGCCCCTCCGCACTCCGCCAGGACGCGAGCGATTAACCACGTCCGTCTGGACCTGTGCCGCCGCGCGGGCAATCGGTGAGGCAAAAACGGTCAGCTCTGATCCTTCACCATTTTGCCCCTGCACTGGCGGCGGAGCGGGTCGCGTTACGACATGGGAGACTACTTCGCCGGCGCTATCAGCTCGAGCGAGCGCTCCGGGCTTCAGTTCAGTTCCCCAGATGCGGATGACTTCGCCGGGATAAATCCAGTGCGGATCCTTCACGACGTCGGTGTTGCGGCGGAAGATCTCCGGCCAGCGGAACGGGTTCTTGAGGTAGGTCTGCGCCAGATCCCAGAGCGTATCGCCCTTAGCTCGGCACCTGCGCGAGGGCGCTGTTGACGCCGCTCGCCGCAAGAATCAACGCGGCGCCGAGGATAGAGGCGCTGACGCCTGATCTTGTTGCTGTTCTTGACGATGCCTTCAGGAAATGACCGATCACTCGTGCTCCCGGAGCTTGACGGATAGTAAGATGCCAACCAATGGACGGCACCTATACGGGGAAAGTCACTATCTCGGCGTCGGGATTCGGATGTGGCCTACGCCACGAGAATACCAAAGGCAGGGAGCGGTCAGCACGGAAGAGCTCCAGGCGATTAGCTGCAGAGCAGAGAGCTCCTTGCTTTAGTCCTCCAGATAGCAGATGCGGCCCCGCTACGCGGGGCCGCATCGTGAAGACATCTAGCAGGCGCCAGTTAAAAAGGTAAATCGTCGTCGGCTTCCTCGAGCGCTCCGGGGAAATCCTCGAAATCCGCCCCGCCCGTTGCCGCCGTCCCGGTCTTAGCTCCGGCCGCTGCCGGCGCGCGGCTCTTTCCGCCGCTCTCGCCATCAAAATCGCCACCACCCGAGGCACCGCGGCCACCGCCGAGCATCACGAGCTCGCGCACGTTGATCTCGGTGCTGTAGCGAGTCTGATTCTCCTTGTCCTGCCACTGGCGATATTCGATGCGGCCTTCGACGAAGAGCTTATCGCCCTTCTTGCAGTACTTCTCGACGACGTCGGCGAGGCCTGTGCCTTTGGTGTTCCAGACCACGCATCGGTGCCACTCCGTCTTCTCCTGCTTCTCACCATTTGCCGAATTCCACGTCCGGCTCGTCGCGAGCGAGAATGTCGCGACCCTGTTGCCACCCGTCGTCGAGCGGACTTCGGGATCGCTGCCCAGGTTTCCGATCAGCATCACTTTATTCAGACTTCTGCTCACTGTGCCTCCTGGCGAGAGTTTGTTCCCGCCCAGAATAGTATAGATGGGCTCAGAGCCCGAGCAAACCAACGATTTCAACGGTCAGCAAAACGGCCCGCCGATCTTTTCTCATCACCCTCAGCGATCTCCAGAACCCGGCGCATCACCAGCGCGTCTTCGACCGGCCGTCGATAATAATTCCGCCGCCTGCCGATCTCGGTGAAGCCCCGCGAGCCGTAGAGAGCGCGCGCCGCGGTGTTCGATTCCCGAACCTCCAGAAACGCGGTCCGCACTCCACGGCCCCCCAGCTCTATCAGCACCGCATCGAGCATCTGTCCGGCCAATCCTCGGCCGCGAAACTTCGGCTCGACCGCCACGTTCAGAAGCTCAGCGTCTTCGCCAACCGAAAATGCGATCACGTAGCCGGCGATTCCGGTATCCGGCGGGTACCCAATCACCTGAAAGATAGCAGGATGACCGCCGAGCAGACGGCGAAATGATTCCTCCGTCCACGGATCGGCAAAGGAGGCTCGCTCGATCTGAACGATCTGATTCAGATCGGCTTCAACGGCGGGCCGAAGAAACGCGGTCACGCTCTGAGAGGCCGTCCGTGCGCCGCTTCCCAGCGCACCTGCGCCTCGGCGAGACGACCGTAGTCTGGCTCCCATGACGCGAGATCTACCGGGCCGGCTTCGATGATCGCGGCCAGCAAGGGTGCGACTCCACGAGCATGGGGAAGTGCCTCGATCTCTTGGCCCGGACCGACTATCCTGAGCGCTCGCTGCCTCTGAGCAAGATCCGCGAGCTGTTCGGCTGATAAGAGCGCCGGCGGCTCGGGTTGAGTCGCCGCGCCTCCCGGCCGAAGAACGATGCGCGTTGCAAAGAATTCGCCCCGCATCGCATCGAGAACCGAGAGATATTCCCCGATGGGGAGGGACGGTTGTGCCCCCGTTACGGTGAGCAGAAGCGACGAGACGGCGTAAAGCTCGACGCCATACCCCGCCGCCAGCCCCTTCGCCACCGATCCGGCAACGCGCAGACTCGTGAAGCTTCCCGGCCCCGACCCGCACACGATTCGCCCGATCTCCCCTTTCTTCACTCCGGCTTCCATGATGCATTCCGCGACAGCGGGCATTAGCCTCTCGCCCCCCCTCCCCTGCGGATGCCCCTCATCAGCCGTCAATGTTCGCTCGGAAACGACCTCCGACTCACGCAGCAATGCGACGCTGCCCTCGTAAGTCGCCCCTTCGAGGGCGAGCGTGTAAAGCGGCATCGTCACAATAGTCTCAGCTGGCCCGCCCCGAACGCCACCCCGTTAGAGACGGTGACGAGCCCATCATTGCTCGAACGCCCGCAAGACACGCTTCCAACCTCGCACCTCTCACCATCTGTAAATGTTGTCGGCTATAAGCTCGCACCCATCCCGGTCCCGCGACACTTACCCTGCGAGCAGAATCCGTCGAATCGGATCGGCGGGAACGTAATCGAGATCGATCGGCAAGTGATCGTCCGGAAGCCGCTGCCCGGCGCGCTCGGGCCACTCGACGAGGATCAGCGACCGCGACGATATGATCTCGTCCCAGCCGATGTTCGTGAGCTGGTCCGGCGAATCGAGCCGATACAGATCGATATGAAACACGGCCGAACTCGGCGCGCGATATTCGTGGATGAGAGCGTAGGTCGGGCTCGTGATCTCATCGCGCACTCCGTAACCCAGACAGATTGCTTGTGCGAGCGTGGTTTTGCCGACGCCCAGCTCGCCGGTAAGCGTTACGAGCAGCGGAGGCGAGATCGAGCGGCCAAGCTCCTGTCCCCAATGACGGAGCTCACCCTCGGTGACCTTTAGGTGACCTCGGTCAGCGCGCGGAGGAACGACGTGCCGGTGAGCTGGCATCCCTAGCGGCCGTGAAGGCCCGCCAGCGATCCTCGACTGCTTTCCTGACGCCCCGCCTTGGCCTTGACCTCGAACAGCTCGTCACGAATGCGAGCGGCCGACTCGAAGTCCAGGTTGGTCGCCGCCTCGCGCATCTGCGCCTCGAGATCGGCGATGAGTGCCGGAAGATTGTCAGCCCTGTAGTGCGCGCCAGACTCCGCTACGCGGCGCAGCTTTTCCTTCTCCCGCTCGTCCCGCTCCAGCCGCGAGTCGGCAACGCGGGTTGTAAAGCGGACCTGATCGACGCTCTTCTTGACGCTCACCGGCGTGATTCCGTGCTCGACGTTGTACGCGGTCTGAATCACACGGCGACGATTGGTCTCGTCGATGCACCGTTGCATCGAGCCGGTCATCTTGTCCGCGTAAAAGATCGCGCGTCCGCTGAGGTGTCGCGCCGCGCGCCCGACGGTCTGAATGAGGGAGCGATCGCTGCGCAGGAATCCTTCCTGGTCGGCGTCGAGAATCGCAACGAGCGAGACTTCCGGCAGATCCAATCCTTCTCTCAGAAGGTTGATTCCAATGAGAACATCGAACTCGCCGAGCCGCAGCCCGCGTACGATCTCCATGCGCTCGATCGCATCGATGTCCGCGTGCATGTACCTCACGCGCACTCCCATCTGCTGGAGATAGTCGGCGAGATCCTCCGCCATTCGCTTGGTGAGAGTCGTGACGAGAACGCGCTCGCCCTTCCTTTCGCGAACGCGGATCTCGTTCAACAGATCGTCCACCTGGCCGCGCACGGGACGCACTTCGATCTCCGGATCGACGAGACCGGTCGGACGAATGATCTGCTCGACGATGACGCCCTCCGAGAGGCGCAGCTCGATTTCACCCGGGGTCGCGGTGATGTTGAGCGCGCGCGGCGTCAGAGAAAGGAACTCATCGAACATCAGCGGGCGATTGTCGAGCGCGCTCGGCAGGCGGAATCCATAATCGACCAGGGTGAGCTTTCGTGCCCTGTCGCCGTTGAACATCCCGCCGATCTGCGGCAGGGTGACGTGCGACTCGTCCACGACTACGAGGAAATCCTCAGGGAAATAGTCGAACAGACACGCCGGCCGCTCGCCCTGCCCGCGGTCGGATAGATGCCTCGAGTAGTTCTCGATGCCGGCGCACGTGCCGATCTCGAGCATCATCTCGATATCGAAGTTGGTGCGCGACTCCAGCCGCTGCGCTTCGAGCAGCTTCCCCGATGAGCGCAGCTCGGTGAGGCGTTCCGCCAGCTCCTCACGGATAAGCCCGACCGCGCGCTCGATCGTCGGACGCGAGGTCACGAAGTGCTTCGCCGGATAGATCGCCGCTTTCTCGAGATTGGCGATTGTATCCCCGGTCAGAGGATTAATCTTACTAATTCGCTCGATCTCGTCGCCCCACATCTCGACCCGCACGCCCTGCTCTTCGTAGGCGGGAAGAATCTCCACAGTGTCGCCGCGCACGCGAAAGGTCCCACGCTCGAGACCCATGTCGTTGCGGGAGTACTGGATCTTCACCAGCGATCTCAGGATGTCGTCACGCGGAATCCTCTGCCCCTTGGTGAGCGTCACCATCTGCTCGCGATAGCTCCGCGGATCGCCCAGTCCATAGATGGCGGAGACTGTTGCAACGATGACTACGTCGTCGCGCTCCATGAGACTGGACGTCGCGCGCAGCCGCAGCCGGTCGATATCCTCGTTGATCGACGCATCCTTCTCGATGTAAGTGTCGGTCGTAGGGACGTACGCTTCCGGCTGGTAATAGTCGTAGTACGAGATGAAGTACTCGACCGCGTTGTGCGGGAAGAAGCCCTTCAGTTCGCCGTACAGCTGTGCCGCGAGAGTCTTGTTGTGGGAGAGCACGAGCGTCGGCCGCCCGAAATTTCTGATGACGTTCGCGATCGTCATCGTCTTTCCGGATCCGGTCACGCCGAGCAGGGTCTGGAACCGGTCGCCCCGGTCGAGTCCCTTCGTCAGCTCCGCAATCGCTCTTGGTTGGTCACCTGCTGGCTCGAAAGGAGCCCGCAGATCAAATGCCGCTTTGGCCATTCTTTATATCGCTGGACAACCGCTCGCGCCGCGCGACCTCGGTCACGCCTTTCACGCGTCTGGCTGCTTTCAGAATCTTTTGAAGGTGAGCAAGGTTGCCGACTTCGACGGCGAGCTCACCGATCACGTGGCCGTCAGAGCTGTGCAGCTCGAAGCTTCGGATATCGGTGCCCGTCGCCGAAACGGCGGTGGCAAGGTCGGCGTAGAGTCCCCTTCTGTCCGTGGCTTCTAAGGCTAGCCGAACCATGAACTTCTCACCTTCCAGCTCCTTCCAATCTATCTCGAGCCGGCGCTCCGGCTCCTGGACGAGCATCAGAAGGTTTGGACAATCCGAGCGGTGAATGCTGACTCCGCGACCCCGTGTTACGTACCCCACAACCGGGTCTCCGGGTACGGGTTGGCAGCATTGGGCGTAGCGGACCATCATCCCGTCGACACCCTGAATCCGAACGCCCTTTGGAGTCCCGCGGACGCGATCCACGAGCCAGTCGAGCGGACCCGGCTTCGGCGCATCCGCCGAGGTTTCCGCGTCCGGGTACAGCTCCTTCACGATCTGCGACACGTTTACATCGCCCTGCCCAACGGACGCGATCAGATGGTTCAGGTCGGTCAGATGGAGCGTTTTGGCCACTTTCATCAGATCAGCGTCTTCCGGCTTTGCCAGCCGTCTCCGCTTGATTTCACGATCGAGTATCTCCCGGCCGAGCTTGATCGACGTAGTGTGCTCTTCGATGCGGAGTCGCTGGCGAATCTTGTGACGTGCCCTTCCGGTTCTGACGTGGGCCAGCCAGTCCCGGCTCGGTTTCGCCGATGGAGACGTGATGATCTCCACGGTCTCGGAATTCTTGAGCTCGCGCGCAAGGCTCGCGATGCGGCCGTTGATTCGCGCGCCCTGGCAATGCAGGCCGACCTCGGTATGCACCGCAAACGCGAAGTCGATCGGCGTTGCTCCCTTCGGCAGCTGGATCACGTCGCCGGTAGGCGTGAAGACGAAGATTTCGTCCTGATACAGATCGAGCTTCAGGAATTCCAGGAATTCATCGGGGGTCTTTGCGTCGAGCTGTAGCTCGAGCACCTGCCTGAACCACTGCAGGGCGCGGTCGAGCTCGTCCGCGCTCTTCGAGTCTTCCTTGAACCGCCAGTGCGCCGCGATTCCATACTCGGCGGTGCGGTGCATCAGGCGCGTGCGGATCTGGATCTCGAACAGCTGCCGTCCCGGACCGAACACGGTGGTATGCAGCGACTGGTACCCGTTCGACTTCGGCTGCGCGATGTAATCCTTGATGCGCTCCTGGAGCGGCGTGAACTGATCGTGAATGACGCCGAGCGCGTGGTAGCAGTCGGGAACGGAGTCGACGAGGACGCGAATGGCGAGCAGGTCGTAGATCTCCTCGTACGGCTTGTCCCACTTCTTCATCTTCTTCTGGATCGACCAGAGGTGCTTGGGCCGGCCGGTCACCTCCACATTGGCGATTCCAGATTTCCTGAGATGCGCGTCGAGTGGTTCCTTGAGTTGGGCGATCGCCTTCTCTCGCTCAGTTCGCCGAGTCGCCACTTTCTTGGCGAGCGTCTTGTACTCCGAGGGCTCGAGGTGCTTGAAAGCGAGGTCCTCGAGCTCCCACCGCACGCGCGCCATTCCAAAGCGGTGCGCGAGTGGCGCGTACAGATCCCGAGTTTCGGTAGCAACGCGCTTCTGCCGGTCGACCGGGAGGAATTCGAGCGTCCTCATGTTGTGCAGGCGGTCGGCGAGCTTGATCAGGATGACGCGTGCATCCTTGGCGATCGAAAGCAGCAGCTTGCGGTAGTTCTCGACCTGCCGGTCCTGGGATGAGTTGAGCGGGAGGTGTCCGATCTTCGTCAGCCCATCGACGATCTCGGCGATCTCCTTTCCGAACTCGGCCTCGATGTCGTCAACCGTGACCGCGGTATCTTCAACGACATCGTGAATCAGGCCGCTGGCGACCGTCGTGGAATCCAGCTGCAGGTCGACGAGGATCTTCGCGACTTCGACGCAGTGGGACACGTACTTGTCGCCCGACAGGCGCTTCTGGCCTTCGTGCGCTTTTTCGCTGAAGCGATAGGCGCGCGCGAGCAGGTCCCGGTCGAGGCGCTCCGGAAGCCCCTCCTGAAGCCAGGATGGAAGTGTGTCCTTTTCCTTGATCGCGCCTGCCGTCACAACAGTCCCGCCTCCGCGAAGCTTATGTAGCGTCCCCTTCCGATAATAACGTGGTCCTGCACGGGTATGTCGAGTACTTTCCCCGCCTGTACGAGCTGTTCTGTTACTACCCTGTCGTCGGGCGAGGGTGTCGGGTCCCCGCTCGGGTGATTGTGAACGAGGATGATCGCCGCAGCTCGCTCAGCGATCGCTTCCCGGAACACCTCACGCGGATGCACGAGCGACGAATTGAGCAAGCCTCTGGTTACCGTGATGTCGCGCTCGAGCCGGTGCTGCGAGTCGAGCACGGCGACGTGAAACTCCTCGACCGGGAGATCCTCCAGTCGCTGCGCGAAGATCTCGTAGACATCGCGGGGCCAGCGAACGGGCGCTCCCTCCTGCCGTTCCTCCGCCGCCATTCGCCTTCCCAGCTCGAGCGCGGCGTGGATACCAACCGCACGAGCCGTTCCTACACCCCTGACGCTCGTGAGCATCGCCACGGGTTGCGTCGCCAGCAGCCGCAACGAGCCTCGGCAGGTGGAAAGAATCTCCTGGCCTATTCCGAGCGCGGAGCGGCCTTCCGATCCGCTACCAAGAAGAATAGCCAGTAGCTCGCTCGAGCTCAAAGCATGCGCCCCGTGACTGCGCAATCGCTCCCGAGGCCTCTCGGCAGCCGGGAGCTCTCGTATCGTCAGTGACATCTCGACCTCCATACGTGCGAACTCGAGATTCTCGTCGGGGAGCTACGCTGGGACGGCACCGCGGAGACACGAGCATCATCGGGACGCCGCCTCGCGCCATCGCGGGGCGTCCCATTTGTATGCCGCCATTTTTAAGCCCTGGCCGGGCGCAGCTTCAGGATCCCGGCCGCTCCCACACACGCGATTCGGCGGATCGAAACAAAGCATCTATCACAGCCATGTTTCCCATCGCGTCCTCGAGGGAGACAGGGACTCTTCCGACGCCACGAATGGCCTCCGAAAAGCGATCCGCCTGGAGCGTATATTGGTTGACCGGTGGAAACGTGATCGTCTCAATCCCGCTGCCCGCCCAATCGCTACCGTCGTCGACGAAGACCCGACATTCGTCAAGCGAAGGAGCGCTGAAGGGAATCCCGACGGCAATGCGCCCCGTCGTTCCGAAGATCTGCATGGTCTGGTACGCCACGAGTTGCGTGGCGCAACTGAACGTCGCCTGTCCCCTCTCGAAGCGAAGCAGTCCCGACGTCAACCGGTCGATCTGCATGTCAGGGTCACGCTCGATCAATCCGACGACCTCTGTCGGCTCAGTGCCGAACAGCCACCGCGAAATTGTTATCGGATAACAACCAACGTCCATCAGCGCGCCGCCGCCCCACTCCACGCGACTGCGGATGTCGCCGGGGTCGCGCCGATAGTAGCTGAAATGTCCGGCAATGAGGCGCAGCTCACCGATCCTTCCGGAGGCGATGATCTCTTTCACTTTGAGCCACTGCGGATGCGTCCGGACCATGAACGCCTCGCCGATCTGGACTCCGCTCCTGTCCCGAGCCTCGAGTAGCTCGCGCGCTTCACGCGCCGTCAATGCAATCGGCTTCTCGCACAGCACGTGCTTCCCCTGCTCGGCCGCGCGAATCGACCACAGCACGTGCAGATGATTCGGCAAGGGATTGTAGATCGCCTCGATGTCGGGATCGTCGATCAGTTCCTGATACGAGCCGTACGCCCGTGGAATCCCCAGGCGGTTCGCGGCTGCCCGCGCCTTTGTAATATCGCGCGATGCAATGGCGACCACCTGTGCCAACGCGCTTCCGCGCATCCCGGGGATGACTTTCTCCAGCGCGATCTTGGCGGTGCCGAGTATTCCCCAGCGAACCGGTGCTGTCCGCTCGTCGGTCACTTCACCTCTAGGACGTCACGCACCGTATGAACGCTCCCAGCAAAAAAGCGTAGTTGGCTTTCAGCTCCCCGTTTCGTTGTGTGGATGCTCGAGATGGACGCCGCGATCTCAACCTAAAGATTGGCGCCGTGGCACTTCTTGAACTTCTTCCCCGACCCACACGGACAGGGATCGTTTCGCCCGACGTTGCTCCAGTCCGCGGCCCCCCCCGACACGCCAGGCACACCGGGAACCCCGCCCAGTGCACCGCCAGCCATCGCCTTGCTCAGCGACGAGCTCTTTCCCCCGATGTGGACTGTCGGCTCGGGGCGGACCGCGGTTCCCCTTTTCGGCGCCTCCGCTGGCGCGAGATCTAGCGTCGCATCGGTCCCCTCTTCACCGTCCGCGCCCACTTCTTCCAGGACACCGAGCGCGTTGAACTGCTTCTTGCGCTGCCTCGGCGCTCGCTCTTCGCCATTCCCGTCCAGGTCCGGACCGCTCAGGAACATCGGCGGTGGCGGTGCCTGACGCTCCTCGTAGGTAATCTGGGCGCGCAGGAATCTCTCGGTAAACGTGTTCTGGATGTCGTCCATCAGATCCACGAACATGCTGTACGCCTCGTGCTTGTACTCGATGAGCGGATCCTTCTGGCCCCACGAGCGGTAGCCGATCGCGTTGCGAAGCTGATCGAGGTCGTAGAGGTGGTCCTTCCACTTTTCGTCGAGCACGTGAAGCATGACGATCGCGAGCAACAGACCGGCGTCCTGTCCCAGACTCAGCACCTTGTCCTCGAATGCCTTCCGGCCCGCTTCGACGGCGCGCTCTCGCGCTTCTTCCTCGCTTCCCGGGAGCGATCCATCCTCGAACCCGGGAACAGCCAGCATGTAGTGCATCAGAAGATCCTGACGCACCAGCGCGAAATCCCATTCCTCCTGCGAGTCGAATTCGCCGAGCATGTTCTCGACGCGCTTGGCGACGCCCTTCTCGACCATCTTCTGTGCTTCGGCCTTCAGCTCTTCTCCGCCCTCGAGCGCGAACGACCGCAGCGAGTAGATCACCTCTCGCTGCTGATTCATCACGTCGTCGTATTCCAGGAGCCGCTTGCGTGACTGGAAGTTCTGGAGCTCGACGCGCTTTTGAGCCTGCTCGATCGACCTCGTGATGAGCGAGTGGGTGAGCATCTCGCCCTCTTCCGCGCCCATGCGGTCCATCAGCTTGGCGATGCGGTCGGAGCCGAAGAGACGCATGAGGTCGTCTTCGAGCGACAGGAAGAACTGCGACGCCCCCGGATCTCCCTGGCGACCGGCGCGGCCACGGAGCTGACGATCGATGCGACGTGATTCGTGGCGCTCGGAGCCGATGATGTGCAGACCGCCCCACTCGACCACATCCACGATCTGGTTCTCCGCGTCCTTGCGCTGAGACGGCCTCGATTCGGTGACGCCGGGCCCGAGCTTAATGTCCGTACCGCGGCCTGCCATGTTGGTCGCAATCGTGACCGCGCCGGGCTGGCCTGCGCCGGCGACAATCTCCGCTTCGCGCTGGTGGTACTTGGCATTGAGAACGTTGTGTGGAATTCCCGCGCGCTTGAACATGCGCGCCAGCGTCTCCGACACTTCCACGCTCACCGTGCCCACGAGGACCGGGAAGCCGAGCTCGTGCAAACGCTGCGTCTCCTCGAGGATCGCGTTGTACTTCTCGCGTCTCGTCTTGTAGACCAGGTCCTGTCTGTCGTCCCGGATGACGGGCCGGTTGGTCGGGATCACTGACACGCCCAGCTTGTAGATCTGGTGGAACTCCGTCTCTTCCGTCTCGGCGGTACCGGTCATGCCAGACAGCTTTTCGTAGAGTCGGAAGTAGTTCTGAATCGTGATGGTGGCGAGTGTCTGCGTCTCGCCTTTCACCTGCACGCCTTCCTTTGCTTCGACGGCCTGGTGCAGACCCTCCGACCAGCGACGACCGTGCATGGTGCGCCCGGTGAACTCGTCGACGATCAGCACCTGCCCTTCCTGCACGACGTAGTTCACGTCGCGCTCAAACAGCGCGTGCGCGCGGAGCAGCTGATGAACGATGTTCAAACGCTCGCTCTTGGCCGCGTAGTCGCGGTTCAGCTTGTTGCGCGCCTCGAGCTTCTCCGCCGGCGTCATGTCCGGATCGTGGTCGATCGCGTGCACCTCCTGCGACAGATCGGGCAGCACGAACTCGTCGTGCGCCTCGGGCGACATGAAATCGACACCCGCGTCGGTGAGGTGAACCGTGTGCCCCTTCTCGTCGAGGACGTACAGCAGATCTTCCTCGATATCCCGGTACTGCTGCTTGTTCGCCGGAAGCCGGCGATCCGCGATGTGCTGGAGCTCCATCTTCTGCACCAACTGCTTGGCGCCTGTCTCCTGAAATACCTTCAGCAGCCGCTTGTTTTTCGGTCCACCGAGCTGGGCCTTGTAGAGATTGAGCGCTGCCGCGTCGTTGTCACCCGCTTCGAACGCCTTCTCGCCCGCAGCAACGAGCGCGTTGACGAAATCCGACTGACGCCTCACCAGGCGTGCTACCGCGGCGTTGTGCACCGCGTATTCCGCATCGCTCTCGTTTCCGACCGGTCCCGAGATGATGAGCGGCGTGCGCGCTTCGTCGATGAGCACCGAGTCCACTTCGTCGACGATGGCGTAGACGTGGGCACGCTGGACGCGCTGCTCCAGCGACTGCACCATGTTGTCGCGCAAGTAGTCGAAGCCAAACTCGTTATTGGTGCCGTACGTGATGTCGCACTCGTACGCGGCGCGGCGTTCCTGCGTCCCGGGCTCGGTGTCGTCGATGCAGCCGACGGTGAGCCCGAGGTATTTGTAGACGTGCCCCATCCACTCGGAGTCGCGGCGGGCAAGATAGGAGTTGACAGTGATCAGGTGCGCTCCCTTGCCGGGCAGCGCGTTGAGATAAAGTGGCAGTGTGGCGACGAGCGTCTTTCCTTCACCGGTCGCCATCTCGGCGATGCGCCCCTGATGCAACTGGATGCCACCCATCAGCTGCACGTCGTAGGGCACCATGTTCCACTCCATCTCCTGCCCTGTGACCATGAGTTTGGTCCCGAGCAGTCGGCGCGCCGCCTCGCGCACGGTCGCGAACGCTTCGGGGAGCAGCTCGTCCAGCACCTCGGCGATGGCGGTACGAAGCTCGGCCTCCGCGCCACCGCGTCCGTCGATGCCGCTCAGCTCGTTGTCTATCGCTTCACGGTCGGTGGGGTCGGGAGTTATTCGCTTCTTTTCCTTCAGCGCCGCGATGCGGGTCTCGATGTCGGTCGTGCGCTCGCGGATGCGCGCGCGGAACTTCTCGGTCTGGCCGCGAAGCTCGTCCTCGGAGACGGTCTGGAGGCGGGCGTATTGCTCGTTCACCTCGTCGACGATCGGTTGAACGCGCTTGCGCTCCCGATCGTGGCGAGTTCCGAACACACTGCTCAGCAGCCCTGTCAACGCCATGTACCTGTCTTCCTCAGGCGGAGACGCTCCGCCTCAACGATAGAGCCCTCGCGCGTCGATGAACCGTTCGACGCTCTCGGGCACGAATCCCTTGATTGATTTTCCAGCACGAAGGCGCTCTCTGACCTCCGTCGATGATACATCGACGCGTCGCGTCGAAACCATCAGCACACCCGGCGCGACCGACTCGACCACCGAACTCGCCGGACCAGCTCTTCGGACTGCCGCGAGAGTCGCCAGCTCGCGGATGCGTGCTGGATTCCGCCACTGCTCAAAGCTCGCAAGCAAGTCCTCCCCCAGCAGGAGAAAGAGTTGCGCTGCCGGATGTCTCTCCGACAAATGCTCCAACGTGTCAACAGTGAAAGATAACCCTTTACGGTTGATTTCTGCGTCATCGACGACGTAGTTGGCGTCGTCGGCAGCGGCCAGGCGAAGCATCTCGACGCGGTCTTGCCCCGAGGCCACCGGAGGCGTGTGGATCTTGAACGGCTGCGCGCCGGCGGGAACGAATATCAGCCGATCGAGCTTGAGCGCTTCGCGGGCATCGGAGGCCACCAGCAGGTGGCCGACGTGGGGCGGATCGAACGTGCCCCCGAAAACCCCGATGCGCACGGACTACGTCGCCGGCGTCGCCGGCGCGGGACCGCAGTCCTTGAGGACTTCGCGGTCGTTCGGATAGGCCTTCCGCATGGCGTCGCACAGCTCACGCGCGTCCTCGGTGTACCTGATCGCGCGATAAGCTTCCAGCAGTCTCAGGTACGCGTCCCTGGTTTTTTTGGCATTGGGATGCAGCCGGATCACATCCTTGAAGTAGATGATCGCTGAATCGAACGCCTTCCGCTTGAGATAGAGATAACCCGTATCGTAATCCTTTTCCGCAAACCACTCGTCGAGCTTGTCGAGCTCTTTCTTGGCGAGCGGGGCGTATCGTGAATCGGGGAAGCTGCCAAGAAGCGACTCGAATGCGGTTTGCGCGCTCTTGCCGTAGGTCGCGTCCAGCTGCGGACGCCGCCACTCGTGCTCGTACGCCAAACCGGAGAGGTAGAACGCATCGTCTACCAGCGTATCCTGTGGAAACGCGTCGATGAGACGATTGTAGGTTCCCGCCGCAAGCAGGTACTCTCCGTTCCTGGCCTGCGATTGCGCCAGGTAGTAATACGCGAGCGGAAGCCGCGGATCGCGCGCCGAGAGATCGAGCGTCAGCTTCTCGAACGCCTTCGCCGCGTTGTCGTAGCGCCTCGCCTTGTATTCGGCGAGCGCCACCTGGTACAGCTTGTCGGCCGTAGGGTAGATCTTCGGATCGAATGGGGGCTTGCAAGCCAGCGGTGCCGCAAGCAGCAGGGCCAGCAATAACAATCTTGGCTTGAACATCCGTATGATATTACCCTCTGCGGTCGAGCGCGTTCACGCGGATGGGCGTCCGATCGAATGGTACCGCACGCCCAGCTCCCGCATCTTCTCGACGTCGTAAAGATTTCTGCCATCGACGATGACCGGTTGCTTGAGCGTGCGCTTCACCCGCTCAAAATCCGGGTGGCGATACTCGTTCCAGTCAGTGACCACTACCAGCGCATCCGCACCCACGAGCGCCTCATAGTTAGTCTCCGCGTAATCTATTCGGTTGCCTAACAAAGCTCGCGCGTGATTGAGGGCGGCTGGATCGTGCGCACAGATCGAAGCGCCTTCCTTGAGCAGAGAGTCTATCAGAGCGAGCGACGGCGCCTCGCGCATGTCATCTGTCCCCGGCTTGAAGGCCAGACCCCAAAGTGCTATCCGCAGGCCGGACAGACTGTTGCCGAGAGCGTGCTTCACTTTCTTCACCAGGACCTGCTTCTGTCGTTCGTTTGCTGACTCGACCGCAGCGAGCACCTGCAGCGGCGAGCCACACTCTGACGCCGTCCGCACCAACGCTCTCACATCCTTCGGGAAGCAGGATCCGCCGTATCCAGGGCCGGCAAACAGGAAGGACTGACCGATGCGGGAGTCGGTTCCAATTCCCTTTCTGACCAGATCGATACTGGCTCCGAGCTTTTCGCACAGGTTGGCGAGCTCGTTCATGAAGGAGATACGCGTTGCCAGCATTCCATTGGCCGCGTACTTCGTCATTTCGGCCGACGCGATGTCCATCACGAGAATCGGCTTGCCGGTTCGCACGAACGGCGCGTAGAGATCGGTCATTACCTTGCGGGCCTGCTCGCTTTCGACGCCCAGAACCACCCGATCGGGTCGCATGAAATCCTCAACTGCTGCGCCCTCTTTCAGAAACTCCGGGTTGCTGCAGATATAGAAGGGGAACTTCGCCTTCTTGGCGATTTCGGCGCTTACTTTCGTCGCGCTGCCCACGGGTACGGTCGATTTGGTCACAACCACCATTTCACGACCCATGTGCTGCCCGATCAACGACGCCACCTGCAATACATACTTCAGGTCCGCGGATCCGTCTTCGCCCGGCGGTGTGCCGACCGCGATGAACACGACTTCCGCCGTCGCGATTGCTTCCTGCAGATTCGTGGTGAACGTCAATCGTTGCTCGGTCTGATTCCGCTCGACAAGGGCTTTGAGGCCGGGCTCGTAAATCGGCAGGACATTCTGCTTGAGACCATTGATTTTCTTGACGTCGATGTCGGCACAGCAGACGCTATTACCAGTCTCAGCCAGACACGCGCCCACGACTAGTCCGACGTAGCCGGTGCCAATTACCGATATATTCACGTAAGAAGGGTGTGAGTTGGTTGTAGCGCGATCGCGTTAAGCGATCGCGTACGAGCTGGGCGATGCGAGAGAAACTATGCGCCCCTTTCCCTTTGCCAGCTTGGCCGTGGCGTTTCTGGTGTCGACGACGACCTTCGCGAGGTGGACCACGCGCTGGTAATCGACGCTCGTGTGATCGGTTACGATCACCACGGCGTCGGCGCGCGTTATCTCGTCGTCGGTAAGCGGGACGCTCGAGTGCTCGTGTCCATCCTCGCGGTACTTCGGAACATAGGGGTCGTGGTAGAACACCGCCGCTCCCTGTTGCTCGAGCAGCCGGATGACATCGAGGGCTGGACTCTCTCTCATGTCGTCGATGTCCTTCTTGTACGCGACTCCAAGCACCAGAATGCGGCTTCCGTTAACCGCTTTCCTCTCTTCGTTCAGAGCCTGCGTGACCTTCCTTGCGACTACCGCGGGCATCTCGCTGTTGATCTCGCTGGCGAGATCGATGAAGCGGGTCTTGTAGTTGAGCGTTCTCATCTTCCAGGCGAGATAGTGGGGATCGAGCGGGATGCAGTGTCCGCCGATTCCGGGGCCCGGCGTGAATTTCATGAAGCCGAATGGCTTCGTCGCCGCGGCTTCGATCACTTCCCAGATGTTGACGCCGAGCTTGTCGCAGACGATCGCCATCTCGTTCACGAGGCCGATGTTCACAGACCGGAACGTGTTCTCGAGCAGCTTCACCAATTCGGCCGTTTCCGTGCTGGAGACGGGAACCATCGTATCGAGACAGGTGGCATAGAGCGCGACCGCCACCTCGGTGCACGCCGGTGTGATGCCGCCGACGATTTTCGGAGTGTTCTTGGTGTTCCAGATCGGATTGCCTGGATCCACGCGCTCGGGGCTGAACGCGAGAAAGACATCCTCGCCGACCGTCAGGCCGGCAGCTTCGAGCTTCGGCTGTAGCAGCTCGCGCGTCGTTCCGGGATACGTCGTGCTCTCGAGAACAACCACCACGCCGGGCCGGCAGTTTCGTCCAATCGCGTCGGCCGCGGCAATCACGTAGCCCATGTCGGGATCGCGCGTCTTGGCGAGCGGGGTCGGAACCGCGATCGAAACCGCGTCCATCTCCTGCATCCGCGCTTCATCCTTCGTCGCCTCGAACTTCCCCTCTTTAACCAGCCGCGCGAGCTCCGCGCTCGGCACATCCTGAATGTGCGACTTGCCGGCCATCAGCTGGTTGACAAGTCTCTCGCTCACGTCGTAGCCGATCACCTTGAAGCCCGCTCTCGCAAACTCCAGCGCCAGCGGCAGCCCGACGTATCCAAGGCCCACTACGCCAATGCACGCGGTTCTGTTCTCGATCTTCGCTAGAAGCTGATCTTTTAGTTGCACTTGGCGCTCTGTCGATGAGTGTGTCTGATTGTCAGCGGCCGTAGAATCCCCGTACGGCTTCTATGACTTCGTCCAGCTGCGATTGCTTTAGCTCCGGGTAAACCGGGAGTGAAATCACTTCCTGTGTCGCTTTCTCGCTCTCCGGGAACGCGCCTCTCTTGTAAGCGAGATACTCGAAGCAGGGCTGAAGGTGTAGCGACAGCGGATAGTAGACCGCCGTCCCGATCTCCTTCTCCTTGAGATGCGTTTGGAGTGCATCGCGGTGGGCGGCGCGCAGTGTGTACTGGTTGTAGATCGACTCGTTGGCCGGATCGATCGTCGGAGTGCGCACACCCTCGACATCCGCGAACGCAGCGTTGTAATACGACGCATTCTTGCGCCTCGCCGCGCTCCACGAAGCAAGATTGACCAGCTTCGCCGACAGGATTGCCGCCTGCAGCGCGTCCAGCCGGCTGTTGTAGCCGACTTCCTCGTGATAATACGTTTTCATTCCGCCGTGCACGCGGAGCCGTCGTATGCGGGTGGCAATTTCGTCGTTCTGTGTGACGACCATTCCGCCGTCCCCATAACCGCCGAGGTTCTTCGATGGAAAGAAACTGAAAGTGCCTACCGCTGCCGCTTCGCCCGCCATCACCCATTTCCCATCGATCTTTCGCCGTGCTCCAATCGACTGCGCCGCATCCTCGATCACGGGTCGATTCCCGGCGGCGTCCACTATCGCTTCGATCGGCGCCATCTGCCCGAACAGATCCACTGCGATGATCGCCTTCGTCGACGGCTTGATCGCGGCCGCGAGGGCGTCGTTCGAGATGTTGAAGGTGTCGGGATCGATGTCGGCGAAAACCGGACGGGCGCCGACGTTGTGAACGGCGCCCGCGGTGGCGAAGAATGTGAATGGCGTGGTCAGAACTTCGTCACCACGCCCGATGTTGAGCGCCCGGAGCGCAAGCAGGATCGCGTCGGTGCCGTTCGCGACTCCGATCGCGTGCGTGGTGTGCGACAGCAATGCGACTTCGCGCTCGAGCCGCTCGACGGGCTCGCCCAGGATGAACGCCTGCTCGTCGATGACTTTCGTCATCGCGTTCACGATGGAATCGCGAATGGTCGCGTGCTGCGCCTTCAGATCAAGAAGTGGAACTGCCATTTTATCCGCGGTCTGGAAACAGGATCAAAGTGGGAAAGCCCTTAAAGATAAGCGTTTCGGGCTCACACTTGCGCTCGAAGAGGCAGAGGTACCTCCCTGCCCGTCTTCGCGGACTCGTAGATGCCAAGGATCAATTCGAGCGACTTTCTGCCGGCACGCCCGTCCGTATCGGGCTTCGCCTCGCCTCTGAGCACAGCGAGGACGTTCCGATAGTAGCCCTGGTGGCCCAGGCCGTACACGTTCGGCGGATTGGTGTTCGCCGCCTCCACCTGCTTGTCGTCGTCGTCATACTCGGCGAATTCCCAGTGCTCGATCTTGTTGACAGCCGTACCGCCGATTTTCGCCGAGCCCTTTTCCCCCAGAATCGTGAGTGATCCCTCGAGATTTCGCGGGTAGGCGAGCATCGTGACCTGGATCATGCCGAGTGCTCCCGAGCGGAATCTTAGAATGGCGATCCCCGAGTCCTCGGTTTCGATCCGTCTCGCCAGCGTTGCGGTTTTGGCCATGACGCTCTCCACGGGTCCCATTACCCATTGGATCAGATCGACGTAGTGCGAAGCCTGGTTCATGAAGGCGCCGCCGTCGAACTCCCACGTCCCGCGCCAGGGAGCTTGGTCGTAGTACTCCTGCGGCCTCGCCCAGTGAACCGTGCAGCTCGCCATGTAGATTCGGCCGAAGCGATTCTTGTCGACGGCCCGCTTTAGTAGCTGGACCGGCGGATTGAGCCTGTTCTGCTTGACGACGAACAGCTGCACTCCCGCTTTGTCGCAGGCATGTACGAGCGCGTCCGCCCCCGTAAGGGAGATTGCCATTGGCTTCTCCATCACCACGTGCTTGCCCGCGCGCGCCGCCTCGACTCCCTGGTCCGGATGCAACCCCGACGGGGTCGCAATCGTGACGACGTCCGCCTTGCTCTCCTTCAGCATCTTTTCGTACGAGGTGTAGTGCGGGACATTCCATTGGGCGCCGGCCTGCGCGGCCCGCTCCGGATCGGTGTCGCAAACGGCTACCAGCTCGAGTCCGTCGACCTGGTCGATCGCCTCGAAGTGATTCTTGCTGATTCGTCCGCATCCGACAAGCGCGACACGAAACGTCTTCTCGGAGCTCACCTAGGAGACTCTCTTCAATTGTTCGCCTTCCAGCCGGTATCGCGTGCCGCACACCTTGCACGCCTCGGGATTCTTGTCCGGCAGCCGCTCGCCGCACTGGCACATCCACCCGACTCTGCGAGCCGGGACGCCCACCATCAGCGCGTAAGCGGGAACGTCCTTCGTGATCACGCTTCCGGCGCCTATGAACGCGTACTCCTCGAGCGTAACCCCGGCCACGATCGTCGCATTGGCGCCAATCGTCGCCCCTCGGCGCACCTGCGTGCGCTTGTACTCGTTCTTCCGCGAAACATGGCTCCGCGGATTGACGACGTTGGTGAAGACCATCGATGGCCCGCAGAACACGTCGTCCTCGAGCACCACGCCCTCGTACACGGATACGTTGTTCTGAATCTTGACGTTGTTTCCGATCCGGACGCCGTTCATCACCACCACGTTCTGTCCGAGCGAGCAGCGCTCTCCGATCACGGCCCCGCCGAGCACGTGGCAGAAGTGCCAGATCTTCGTGTCCGAGCCGATCTGCGCGCCGTCGTCGACATAGGCAGATTCGTGAATGAAGGGCTTGGCCATTCTAGACGCCGGCTTCCTTTGGAATCCGGGCGTGCCACTCCTGGAGCGAAAGAACCGAGGGCGCGCGGGAGCGGAGCGAGAGGATCGCGTCGCAAGCAGCGTTGGCCGCGGAAAGGGTTGTCGTGTAGGCGACGTGGTTTGCTATCGCTGCCTGGCGCATCGTATAGTCGTCGCGCTGCGACTCCTTGCCGAGTGGTGTATTGATCAGGAGCTGCACATCGCCATTCAGCATCATGTCGATGCCATTCGGGCGACCCTCGTGAATTTTGAGCACAGTCTCGACGGGGACGCCGCGCCCGCGCAGATGCTTCGCCGTCCCGCCAGTCGCGAACAGCTTGAATCCCATTTCCTGAAACCGTCTCGCGATCGGTGTAACTGACCGCTTGTCGGAATCGTTGACGGTAATGAAGATCGCGCCGTCGGTCGGAAGTGCATTGTCGGCCGACAGCTGTGCCTTGCCGAATGCGCTCCCGAACGAGTCCGAGATTCCCATCACCTCGCCCGTCGACCGCATCTCGGGCCCAAGGATCGGGTCGAACTCGCGAAATTTATTGAAGGGGAACACGGCTTCTTTGACCGAGATGTAGGCCGGTGTCACTTCCTCCGTGAATCCGATCTCATCGAGCGTCTCCCCCAGCATTACTCTCGCGGCGATGGCTGCGAGCGGAACCCCGATAGCCTTCGACACGAATGGAACTGTTCGGCTCGCCCGCGGATTCACCTCGAGCACGTACACTTGCCCGTCCTTGATTGCGTACTGAACGTTGATCAGCCCAACGACGTTGAGCGCCCTCGCGAGCGCTACGGTGTGCCCGCGCATCTCTTCGATGTGCTCTTCATCGATTAGGTAAGGCGGCAGCACGCAGGCGGAGTCGCCGGAGTGAATCCCGGCGTCCTCGATGTGCTGCATCACCCCACCGACAACGACGCGCTCGCCATCCGAAATCGCGTCGACATCGGCCTCGAACGCATCCTCGAGAAAGCGATCGATCAGCACCGGCTTGTCCTCGGACACCCGCGCTGCTCGCTCGAAGTAGTCATTCAGCGACGGTTCGTCGTAGACGATCTCCATTGCGCGGCCACCCAGCACGTACGACGGGCGAACCAGCACGGGATATCCGATCCTCTCTGCCGCGGCAACGGCTTCATCGAGGCTCGTGGCGGTGCCGTTCTCCGGCTGGCGGATTCCGAGACCACGCGCGATCGCGTCGAAACGCCTCCGATCTTCGGCGATGTCGATTGAGTCGGGCTGTGTCCCAAGGATGGGAACTCCAGCCTTTTCGAGTCCGCGAGTGAGCTTGAGCGGCGTCTGACCGCCGAGCTGCACGATCACGCCGAGCGGCTGCTCGCGCTCGACGATGTCGAGGACGTGCTCGAGGGTAAGCGGCTCGAAGTAGAGCTTGTCGGAGATGTCGAAGTCCGTGGAGACGGTCTCGGGATTCGAGTTGATCATGATTGTCTCGTAGCCCTGGTCCCGCAACGCGAGAGCCGCACGCACACAGCAATAGTCGAACTCGACTCCCTGCCCGATGCGGTTGGGTCCGCTGCCCAGAATCACGACTGACCGCCTTCCGCTCTTCGGAGCCTCGCTCTCCTCGTCGTAGCTGCTGTACAGGTACGGAGTAGCGGACGGAAATTCACCGGCGCAGGTGTCGACCATCTTGTAGGCCGGAACAATCCCAAAAGCGATTCTCCGTGCGCGCGCGGTTGTCTCGATCTCTCCGCGCAGGTCAGCGAGTTGTCTGTCGGAAAACCCCATTCGCTTCATTCGCCACAGACCGTCCTTGTCGACAGTCCTGAGCGCCACAAAGGCTTTCTCCGCCGCGAGCAGCTCGATCATCTGGGAGAGGAACCAGCGATCTATTCCAGTAAGCTCATAAACGTCGTCGACTGAGATTCCGGCATCGAGCGCACGCTTCACCTGAAAGATGCGCTCGGGGGTTGGCTGCCTCAGGGCCCAGCGCAGGCTTTCGAGGGAATTGTCCTCGAGACGATCGTCGGCGAGCGTCTCCGCGACTGTCCAACCGGGACGGCCCGTCTCGAGAGCGCGGAGGGCCTTCTGGAACGCTTCCTTGAACGTGCGGCCGATGGCCATCGACTCGCCGACTGATTTCATCTGCGTCGTGAGCCGGGGATCCGCCGCCCGGAACTTTTCAAACGCAAATCGCGGGCACTTGACCACCACGTAGTCGAGCACCGGCTCGAATGAGGCCGGCGTCGTGCCGGTGATGTCGTTCGGTATCTCATCGAGTCGGTAGCCGACGGCGAGCTTGGTCCCGATCCGCGCGATCGGGAATCCGGTCGCCTTCGATGCAAGCGCCGAAGAGCGGGATACGCGAGGATTCATCTCGATCACGAGCATCTCGCCGTTGTTCGGATTGATCGCGAACTGGATGTTGCAGCCACCAGCCTCGACGCCGATCTCCCGGATCACCGCGACCGCGGCGTCGCGCATCAACTGGTACTCGCGATCCGTCAGAGTCATCGCCGGCGCGACGGTGATCGAATCGCCCGTGTGCACACCCATTGGATCGATGTTCTCGATCGAGCAGACGATTACCACGTTGTCCGCGCCATCGCGCATCACCTCGAGCTCGAACTCCTTCCATCCGATGACGCTGCGCTCGACCAGCACCTGTGTCACGGGCGAGAGATCGAGTCCGCGACGAATGATTTCCTCGAACTCCTGGCGATTGTACGCGATGCCGCCACCCGTGCCGCCCAGCGTGAAAGCCGGCCTGATGATCGCGGGAAATGCGGTGGTCTCGAGTATATCGAACGCTTCGTCGAGAGTGGTAGCGATGCCGCCTGGCGGGACCGCGAGGCCGATTCGTTTCATTGCCTCGCCGAACAGGCCCCTGTCCTCCGCCATGGCAATCGCGCGAGCGTCTGCTCCAATCAGCTCGACTCCGTATTTCTCGAGCACTCCCCTGTCCGCGAGCTTCATTGCCACGTTGAGGGCGGTTTGCCCGCCCATCGTCGGGAGCAGAGCGTCCGGCTTCTCTTTCGCGATGATGAGCTCGACGTACTCCGGCGTCACCGGCTCGATATACGTGCGGTCGGCGAATTCCGGATCGGTCATGATGGTCGCCGGATTGGAGTTGACGAGGATGACCTCGAACCCTTCTTCCTGGAGCGCCTTCGCCGCCTGCGTCCCCGAATAGTCGAACTCGGCGCCCTGCCCGATTATGATCGGGCCGGAGCCGATGACTAGGATGCGGTGGATGTCGGTGCGCTTAGGCATACAGTTTCGCCGGGTTCACTGGACCAAACTTAGCGAACAGGCTTGGGTGAGGTACACAGGGTTTGAAACTGCAACTGAACGGGTGCCAGCAGTCAGTAGCGTAGATCTCAGTCACCAGTTCACTGCGCCCCGACTTACCTCCGTGGCGCGAATGCCACTGCGTGTGCCTTGAATGGCGCTCCGTAAAGTCTGGGCGTTGTGAACTTAAAACTGGCATCTCTGCCACTGACAGCTGGCACCCGTTCAGTTGCAGTTCACCGTTAAGAAAAAGGGAGCCCGCAGGGCTCCCTTTTTCGATCATACCATCGACCAGCTTAAGCAGCTGCCCCGCCTCTCGGAGCGCGCACAACCTTCCCCGCGTGCAGGCATCTGGTGCACACCCTGACCTTGGTGATCTTGTCATCGATTACGATACGCGCGACCTGAAGGTTCGGCTTCCAGGTCCGGCGCGTCTTGTTGTTCGCGTGCGAGACGTTGTTGCCATAGGCAACGCCCTTATCGCAGACGTAGCAGCGGTTTCTCTTGATCTGTGCCATTTAACCCTCCGCCCCGATCAGCTCGATGCGCGCCATCTCGGCGCCATCGCCCTTGCGGTGGCCGGTCTTGAGAATGCGCGTGTACCCGCCCTTGCGCGTCGCGAAGCTCGGTCCGATCTCCTGGAACAGCTTGTCGGCCGTAGCCCGGTGCGGAACTTTGGCACCGGCAAGGCGACGGTTGTGAAGTGTCCCGGTCTTGGCTTTCGTAATCAGTTTCTCGATGAACGGGCGCAGCTCCTTGGCTTTCGCCTCGGTCGTCTCGATGGCGCCACGCTCGATCAGCGCTTTTGCCAGATTCTTCATCAGAGCCAGCTTCTGCTCGCTAGTGCGACGAAGCTGTCTGCCCTTCTTGCGGTGACGCATCCTTAGCCTTCCTCTTCGTCGTCAGCGCCAACTGTGGCGACGTTACGGTTGGGCGGCGTTCCCTGATCCGTGATGCGGACGCCATCGGGCGTCTCCTCGTACTTCATTCCGAAGTTGAGGTTTTCCCGCTCGAGCAAATCGGCGATCTCGTTCAGCGACTTCTTGCCGAAGTTCTTGACCTGGAGGATCTGGCTCTCGCTCTGGCGGACCAGGTCACCCAGCGTGCGAATGGCGGAGTTCTTGAGCGAGTTCACGGAGCGAACCGAGAGCTCGAAATCCTCGATCGGAGTGCGCAGCACCTCGGCCAGACGATGAGCGTCCCCGCCGGGCAGGTCGGTGCCCGGAACGAGCGGCGCCGACGCGTGCGATCCGAAGCCGGCGAAATACTGGAAGTGCGTCTGTGCCAGCGCGGCCGCGTAGCTCACTGCCTCTTCCGGCGTGATGGTGCCGTTCGTCTCGACCGTCAGCGTCAACCGGTCGTAGTCCGTGCGCTGACCAACGCGCGTCTCGGCGACGGCGAAGTTGGCGCGGCGAACCGGGTTGTAGATCGAATCGATGCGGACGACATCGACCGGCAGCGTCTTGTCGACGACGTGCTGGTCGGCTTCGACGTAGCCGCGTCCACGGCCGACGTAGAGCTCGACGTTGAGCTCGCGGTCGCCCTGCATCGTGAACAGATGCTGGGTGCGATCGACGATCGTCACGCCGCCCTGGCCCTCGATGTCAGCCGCCGTTACGGGGCCGGCCGCGTTCTTCGAGATGCGCAGCACGGTGTTCTCGACGCCCTCGTCGAGAGAAAGCGTGAGCGTCTTGAGGTTACCAATGATCTGGTGGACGTCTTCGACGACCCCCGGAATGGTCTGGTGCTCGTGCAGGACGCCGTCGATGCGGAATCCCCACACGGCCGAGCCCCGGAGCGACGAAAGGAGAAGACGCCGCATGGCGTTCCCCAGCGTGTGTCCGAATCCGCGCTCGAGCGGCTGAAGGCGAAATTCTGCGATGTTGGGATTGTCTTCGCGCTTCGTCGCTTCGACTAGCTGCGGACGGACAAGTCCCCTGAGATCAATTGCGGTTGCCATTTTTTTCGATTCCTTGAACGTGCCACCCCGCCCCTAACGCGCGGTGAGCCCGTAACGAGAGTTAGGGTCTCGTCCTACTGTATGGTTTCAATACGAGTGCGAATGCGTTACTGCTGATATTCACCGGAATTGCGCCAACTGCTGACACTCCGGGGGTAGTTGCCTGAACTGCGCGAAAACTGTGACTGCCGGGCGTAGCTACTTCGAGTAAAGCTCGACCACCAGCTGTTCCTGCGCGGCGATCGGAATGTTCGACCTCGTCGGCCTCTCGAGCATCTTGCCGCTGAAGGTGTCGCGATCCACCGCGATCCACGATAACGGAGCGCCGCGGGACGACTGATCCATCGCCGCCATCACGCTCGCCTGCTCGCGTGACTTCGTGCGCATCCGGATTTCCTGTCCGGGGTGCACGAGATAGCTGGGGATGTCGACCGACTTCTGATTCACCTCGACGTGGCGGTGCCGAACGAGCTGGCGGGCCGCCTTGCGGCTGCCCGCGAATCCCATGCGGTACACGACGTTGTCGAGACGCGACTCCAGCGCGGCGAGAAGATTGTGTCCCGTGATTCCCGGCAGCGGTGCGACCCGCTCGAAGGTGTTCCGGAACTGTCTCTCGCTGACGCCATAGATGCGCTTGATCTTCTGCTTCTCACGGAGCTGCTTCGAGTACTCCGAGACCTTCCGACGGCGGGCCGTCGACGAGCCGTGCTGACCCGGAGGCGTCGGACGACGCTCGACGGGGCACTTCTCGGTGAAGCACTTCGTCGACTTGAGGAACAGCTTCGTTCCTTCGCGACGGCACTGCCTGCAGCTCGCTCCCGTATAACGCATCGGTTAGACTCTCCGACGCTTGGGAGGACGGCAGCCGTTGTGCGGAATCGGCGTAACGTCCTTGATCGACTTGACCTGGAGACCGGCAGCGACGAGCGCTTGAATCGCCGACTCGCGTCCCGACCCTGGTCCCTGCACTCTCACGTGCACACGACGGACGCCGAGCGTTACGGCTTCGCGTCCGGCCTGTTCTCCAGCCACGGTAGCCGCAAAGGGCGTCGACTTCTTTGATCCCTTGAAGCCAGCCTTCCCCGACGAGCCCCAGGAAATCGTGTTCCCGTGCGCGTCGGTGATCGTGATCGTCGTGTTGTTGAAAGTCGCGCTGACGTGGGCGATTCCTTCTGCCTCGATTATGCGCTTCGTTTTCTTTCCAATTGCCATTTTACTTGGTTACCTGCGCCATTACTTGGTGACCTTCTTCTTGCCGGCGATTGCGCGGCGTGGGCCCTTCTTGGTACGGGCATTGGTGTGCGTGCGCTGACCACGAACCGGGAGTCCGCGGCGGTGACGGATTCCGCGGTAGCTACCAATGTCCATGAGCCGCTTGATGTTCATCGCGACTTCGGTGCGCAGGGCGCCCTCGACGCGGACATCCTTCTCGATCGCCTGGCGGAGCCGATTCGTATCAGCGTCGTTCAGGTCGCGAACACGCTGGTCGGGGTTGACGCCGGTCGACAACAGGATGCGTCGCGCCGTCGCGCGGCCGATGCCGAAGATGTACGTAAGGCCGATCTCGACCTTCTTCTCACGCGGGAGATCCACGCCAGCAATACGCGCCATTGTCAGCCCTGCTTCTGCTTATGTTTTGGATTGCGCTTGCAGATGATGCGAGTCACGCCCTGTCTTTTGATGACCTTGCAGTGCTCACAGATCGGCTTCACGCTGCTGCGTACTTTCACGTCCTGATCCCCACAATGTTGGAAAGAGGGCCGAAGCCCTCCGATTTTTTCCGAGGTTAGCCTTTGAAATTACATTGGGCGGACGCGGAACGCAACCCGGGAACGGGGCTCAAAGTGTGATAGCAGAGCAGGTTAGCAAACCCGCGGTGTTGGACGCCGAGATCATATGGTTTTCATCACCGAACGGAGTTCTGAAGCAGGATCCTTTGCCTCGGTGATCATCCGCCCGAGCACGATGTAGTCCGCGCCTGCCCTCGCGGCCTCGGCCGCCGTAACCGTCCGCTTCTGGTCGTCGGTCCTTGCCCCCGCCGGCCGGATCCCCGGAACCAGCAGCTTCAGCTTGTCGCCGTATTTCGCGCCGATTTTGTGGGCCTCGAGGCCGCTGCAGACCACCCCGTGTGCGCCGACTGCGGCGCAGTCTCCCGCGAGACGAAGAACTTCGCCGTATACCTCCAGCGATTTCCGCCCCCAGGCGCTGCGGAGCATGGCGGCGTCGAGCGAAGTGAGGATCGTCACGCCCAGCACGCCGCAGCTGGGGCCTGCCCCTTCGACCGCGGCCTCGATCATCTCCCTACCGCCCGTCGCATGCACGGTCAGAAGCTTGGCCCCGATCGAGGCAGCGCTTCGGGCCGCGCCTCGAACGGTGTTCGGAATATCGTGAAGCTTGAGGTCTAGAAAAACATCCTTGCCGAGTGCGCGCAGAATCTGAACGACCTGCGGGCCGGCGGCGGTGAAAAGCTCGCCCCCGACCTTGTAGAACCTGCACGCGTCACCAAGCCGCTCGACCATCCCCAGCGCGAGATCAGCGCGGGGAAAATCGAGCGCCACGATCGGAATCGGGCGCCGGGAGCTTGTCGGCGCGCTTCGCGTCGCAATCTTGGTTCGCGTTGCCGCAGGTCGCTGATGAGGGGTCACGTCAGTTCTCCCACTGTAGAGATCCGCGAAGTTCGGTCAACGAAGTTATCCCCTTCTCGCTGCACCAGCGCCCCAGGTCGGCGACGAGCTTCTCTGGAAGTCTTGGCTGCTGCATCGCGGCGGTGCCGATCGCGACGAGTGATGCGCCCGCGATCACGTACTGAACGATATCTGTCGCCCTCGATATTCCTCCGACTCCGATTACCGGCAGTCGCACTGCTTTGGCAACCTTGTACGTGGCCAGCACGCCAACGGGCAGCAGCCCGGGCCCACTGACACCGCCCGTCCCAAAGCCGAGCGCAGGTCTGCGCGCATCTACATCGATCACAAGGCCGGGCAAGGTGTTCACGACCGAGATTCCATCCGCTCCCGCATCGGCCGCCGTTTGCGCGGTTCGCCCGATGTCCTGCAACGTGGGCGAGAGCTTGACGAAGATCGGCCTTCGGGTGGCCTTCCGCGCCCTCGTCACGACTTCCGTCAGCGATTGCAGATCGGCGCCGAATTCCATTCCGCCCGCCTTCACGTTCGGGCAGCTCACGTTGAGTTCGTAACCCGAAACCGCGGTCGAATCATCGAGCATCGACACCACCGTGGCGAATTCCTCGACTTGATTGCCCACCACGTTCACCAGGACTCTCGCTCGTCGCAGATTGTTGGCGAGCCACGGGAGGTGCTCTATCCTGACTTCCTCGACGCCCGGATTGGCGAGGCCCACCGCGTTGATCATGCCGCCCTCGAACTCAGCAACGCGCGGCGCCCGCGCCCCATGCCGCCGCTCGACACTCACCGCTTTCGTGACGAGTCCCCCAAGAGCGTCGAGATCGATGACCCGCGCGAGTTCGCGACCGTAAGCGGCCGTGCCAGCGGCGAGCAACACCGGATTTTGAAATTCGATCCCCGCGACGGTGACTTCGAGCGCGGACGGGGTCACCGCTACCGGGCGCCCCCGATTCGGGACTCGTAGTGCGCGAGATAGGCGACTATCGATTCGGCAATGTTTCTCGCCAACGCGCGTTGATTCGACTGATCGCTCAGATACGTCGCCTCAGACTGGTTGCTGCCAAACCCGATTTCGATCAGCACCGCGGGCATGTACGACCCGCGCAATACCGCGAAGTTTGCCTGCTGCACGCCACGATTCGGACCTGGATGCACTTCGATCAGGCCCTGTTGAATGGTCTGAGCGAGATCGCTCGACTCGCGCAAATGCTCATTCTGCGCCATGTCGGTGATGATGAAGCTGAGCGGGTCGCCCTTCGGCGCGTTTGCCCCGGTCTCGAACTTCACCGATTCGTTTTCCATGTCCTGTACGCGTCGCTCGTCCTCAGTCTTCGCCTCGGCCAGGAAATATGTCTCGAATCCGTGCTCGCGCGCGCCGGCGGCGGTGTTGCTTCCGGGCGCGTTGCAATGGATCGAGATGAACACGTCGCCGTGGTTGCTGTTCGCGATGCGGCCGCGATCGGAAAGCGCGATCAGCGTATCTGTGGTCCGAGTCATGAGCACATCGACCCCGCGAGCACGGAGCACGGTCGCGAGCTTCATCGCGACCGAGAGCGTGACATCCTTCTCGGTGAACCACGGCGATGTCCCGATTGGACCCGTCATTCCCCGATCAGGCCCACCGTGCCCCGCGTCGATGACCACGAGCTTCCGCGCGGGCGGTTTGTTCACAGCCGGTTTTCGGACGGGCGCCGGTGCTGCCGAAGGAGGAATGCGCGGAGCTGGAGTGCTGGTGACCGACGTCGAAGGAGTGCTGCGCGGAGTTGGAGCGCTGGCGACCGACGTCGAAGGAATGATGCGCGGAACTGGACCGCTGGCGGCCGACGTCGACGCGAACGTTCGCAGCTCACCCTGCGCAACATCATAGAAGTAGCCGCGGCCGTAGCGCGGAATCACCTCGCTAACGAACTGGAACGGCAGGTACAGCTGTCCACCCCGCACCTGCGGCGCGCGCGTGAGCGGCACCGTCAGCGTGTCGAGCTTGGCGAATGGAATCCCATCGATCAGATCCATACGTACGCGCGGCAGTGCCAGCGTGAAATGGAGGTTGGTGCCCGTGATCAGCATACCCTTCATCGCCTTCATCAGCACATCCGCCCGCACGCTTGGCTCGCCGTTGTTGATCGTGACGGGAACCGACGTCGTGAGCTGACCATCGCGGACGATGATAAAGGTTGGAGCGGGCGTGTTTGCCGACGCTCCAATTATCTGCGCGGCCAGAAGGAGGGCGATCATCGAGTGCGCACCGCGCGTTGCATGTCGCGCTCGTCGTCGCGGCGTTTTTCATCCGCGCGCTTGTCGTAGAGCTTCTTACCCTTGCCAAGGGCGAGCGCGACTTTCGCCTTTCCGCGTCTGAAGTAGACCTCGAGCGGAATCAGCGTCAGCCCCTGGCGCTCGACTGCGCCAATCATCTTGCGGATCTCCTTGCGATGCAGCAGGAGCTTCCGCGTCCTCGTCGGCTCGTGGTTGAAATGACTCGCCTGTTCGTAGGGCGAAATGTGCAGGTTGAGCAGAAAAACCTCTCCATCCTTAACGATCGCGTAGGAATCAGCGATGTTGGCCTTTCCGTTCCGAAGCGACTTGACCTCACTGCCGGTCAGAACCATCCCCGCTTCCCATGTGTCGATGATGTGGTAGTCGTGTCTGGCGCGTTTGTTCCGCGCGACCGACTCTTTCGCATCCTTCTCGACTTTCTCTGCCATTTGACTTCGTGCTCAAGTTAGACGCAACAACGATGCTGGGAAAGCGCTCGCGTTTCTGCGCCCGTGGCCTTCGCGTTGACTTCACTATCCTCAGTGAGACGAACTCTTCGGCGCCAGCAGCCTTCGCGTTGACTTCACTATCCTCAGTTTCTATCTTCGGAGCTGAGATCGCCGGAGTGGTGGAACTGGTAGACGCGCTGGCTTCAGGAGCCAGTGAGCGCAAGCTCGTGGGGGTTCGAGTCCCCCCTTCGGCACATAAAAAAGAACGGCGCGTCTGCTCACTCAGACGCGCCGTTGCTGCATCCGGTCTCGAAATCTAAACCGTCTCGAGAATCGGGAGGCCGACCTTCTGGGGGCCGGTGCGTTCCTCGCTCGGCAACCCCACGCGCTCACGCACCGTCGGCTCGTCGTGCAGCAGGTCGGCGAGACTCACACCTTGGAGCACGTCGTCGATTCGGTGCTGCAACATCACCCACACGGGCCTGATGCTGCAGCTGTGCGACGCGGAGCAGCGCTCCTCTTCGACCGGGTGACTCACGCAATGGAGATCGAACGTCTCGAGCTCCGAGGCGTGGATCACGTCCCTGATGGAAATCTCGGCCGGCGGCCGCGCCAGAACGTACCCGCCCCTCGCGCCACGCGTGCTCGCAATCACTCCCGCGCGCCTGAGCCTGAGCAGAATCTGCTCGACGTAGTCGGCGGGAAGCCGTTCCTGCCGCGCGATCTCGCGGCCGTTCACGGGGCCGAGATCGGTGCGCTTGGCGAGGTTGAGCGCGCAAATCACGCCATACTCAGCCCAGGTGGTTATCCGCATGCATTCAGGATAGGGATTCGGGGCTGTCCCGACAAGGGGAGGGCGACCTGCAACTGGCAAAACTGCAACTGAACGGGTGCCAGACGTTAGTAGCAGAGATGTCGGTGATTAGTTCAGGACGCCCTGACTTTCCATAGCGTCATTCAAAGCACAGGCAGTGGCTTTCACGCCGCGGAAGTAAGTCTGGGCGCAGTGAACGCCCAACTGCGATCTACGCTGCTGACGTCTGGCACCCGTTCAGTTGGAGTTCCCAGCTAGGCACCCGTTCAGTTGCATTCCTATCCGGCCGACACCCCCCCATGCTTTCCCCCTGGAACCCCGATCTCCGTCATTTTCCTGAGATCGAGTACCTCATCAATCTCTTTTTCCGGCAGGACCTTCTCGCGCTTGACCAGATCGCGGATCAGCACGTTCTCCTTGACCGACTGCTTGCTGATCTCGGCGGCGCGGGCGTAGCCGATCTGGGGCGCCAGAGCCGTCGCCAGAGCGGCTGAGCGCTCGAGCCAGTACCTACACTGCGCTTCGTTCGCCTCGATCCCCTTTACCGTTTTCTCGGCGAAGACGCGCGCGGAGTTCCACAGGATCATCATCGAGAACAGGACGTTGTGCGCGATCACCGGCATCATCACGTTCAGCTCGAGCTGCCCGTGCTCCGACGCAATTGAAACACAGGCGTCGTTGCCGATTACCTGGAAACAGACCTGGTTCACCATTTCCGGGATCGATGGATTGACCTTGCCGGGCATTATGGATGAGCCCGGCTGCACCGATGGCAGACGAATCTCGTCGAGACCGGTGCGGGGTCCGCTCGCAAGCAGGCGCAAATCGCTCGCGATCTTGCTCAGGTCGAGCGCCAGGACTCTGAGCTGCGAGCTGAACCCCGCGACGTCCCCCATGCTTTGCATCAGCTGGATCCGGTCCTTTCCTTCGCGCAGCTCCAGCTTCGTCGATTCGCGAAGGTACTTGACCATGAGCTTCGGATACTCGGGCTCGACGTTCACGCCGGTCCCGACCGCGCTGCCACCGATTCCCAGATCGCGCAGGTAGTCCGCGGCCTCGACTACGCGCTTGATGCCGCGCCGCAAGGATCCTGCATAAGCGTCGAGCTCCTGCCCGAGCCTGATCGGCATCGCATCCTGGAGGTGGGTGCGGCCCGATTTCAGTACGCCGTCGAACTCCTTCCCCTTCTTCTCGAACTCCCTGGCGAGCCCGTCGAACGCTTGCTCCAGACCGCCGAGCTCGCTCAGACAGGCGAGACGGATGGCGGTCGGAATCACATCATTGGTCGACTGCGCCATGTTGACGTGATCGTTCGGATGAACCGGCGAGTACGTCCCGCGCTTGGCACCGAGGATCTCGTTGGCGCGGTTTGCCAGCACTTCGTTGACGTTCATGTTGTGCGACGTGCCCGCGCCGGCCTGATATACATCGACGACGAAATGCTCGCGGTGCTTGCCGGCGAGAATCTCGTCTGCCGCCTTGACGATCGCATCCGCGATCTTCGGATCGAGCCGTCCCGTTTGCTTGTGCGTCAGCGCTGCCGCGCGCTTGATCCGCACCGTCGCCTCGACGAAGGCAGGCATCGGCCGCAGCCCGCTGATCGGAAAATTCTGCACGGCCCGCAAAGTCTGCACTCCGTAAAGCCCGTCATCGGGGACTTCGAGAGTGCCCAGCGGATCTTTCTCGGTGCGAGTCTTGTCGCTCATTGTCGTTGGCTGTGAAGATCCAAGTTAGCGTCCCACAATGCGGGCGGTGCCATTCAGAAACGGATTCGACAGCCGCTCCTGTCCTATCGTCGTCTCCATGCCGTGACCGGGATAAACTACGGTCTCCGGCGCGAGTGCAGATATTTTCTCGAGCGATGCGGCCAGCTGCGGAGGATTCGAGAAGGGCAGATCTGTTCTGCCGATGGATCCAGCGAAGAGGCAATCGCCAACGAGCGCGATTCCGCTGCCGTGAATGACGACGTGCCCGGGAGCGTGTCCGGGCGTGTGGATTACAGTCATCTCGGCATCCCCGACCTTGAGCCGCTGGCCATCCGAGAATTCCTGATCGGGAGCCGGCGGTTCTTCGAATGGAAGTCCATATACCTCCGCCTGCCGCGACGCGGCTTCGTACAGCCGGCGGTCGAGGGGATGCAAATAGATGGGCACATCCCATTTCCGCTTCACGGACGCGACGGCGCCGACGTGATCGACGTGGGCGTGGGTGATCCAGATCGCATCGAGGGTCGCGCCCGAGCTCTCTATCGCATCCACGAGTCGCTCACCCTCGCTCCCTGGATCGACTATCACAGCGTGGTTGGAGCGATCATCCATCACCAGATAGCAATTCTCCTGGAACGCTCCAACGGTGATGGTCTTGACGTTCACCGCTGTTTCGCTGTGGCAAATGCAGCCAGCGTCAGTGCACCCATCATGTATATCCTCCCGCGCTGATGTGGGAGCTCTCCAGGGCTTCGCGCGTCGCCTGACCTGCCCCGTCGCGCTCCGCCTCTTTGAATCGCGTGATGTACTTGTCCGCGGCTATGGCCGCTGTCGTCGCATCACCCGACGCTGTAGTGACCTGCCGCGTGAGCTGCGCCCTCAGATCGCCAGCCACGAAAAGGCCCGGGATCGACGACATCATGGCGTGGTCCGTCAGCACATAGCCCATCACGTCGTGGTCGAAGTGTCCGGAGATAACACCGGTATTCGGCCGGAACCCTACAAAAATGAACAGGCCGGTCGCTTCGAGGAGCGTCCGCTTCTGCGTCACGAGATTGTGAAGGCGGAGTCCCGTCATCCCGTCCCGCGGATTTCCCTCGACTTTTTCCGCGATCGTGTCCCAGATCACCTCGATCTTCGGATTGTCGAATACGTGCTTCTGGAGAATCTTCGATGCGCGAAACTCGTGGCGGCGATGGATCAGATAAACCTTGCTCGCGTACCGCGTCAGAAAATCAGCCTCCTCACAGGCGGCGTCTCCACCACCAACGACGGCCACGATCTGTTGCTTGAAGAACGCAGCATCGCAGATCGCGCAGTACGATACTCCCTTGCCCGCGTACTCCAGCTCACCCGGAATCCCGAGCTTGATGGGAGTTCCGCCAGCGGTCACGATGACGGCGGGCGAGCGGAAGATGTCCCCGGTTTCGGCCTCGGTGTGGAAATATCCGTCGGGCATCTTGGTCACCGACGTCACGCTGGTCGTCTCGAAAAACTCGGCGCCGAATTGCTTCGCGTGGGCAGCGAACTTTTCCGCCAGCTCATAACCGAGGACTTTCGGGAAGCCGATCACGTCGTCGAGATACTCGGTATTGAGCAGCTCCCCACCGGGAAAGCCGCGCTCGAGCACGGCGGTGCGAAGCATCGCACGACCCGTGTAGAGCGCCGCGGTCATGCCCGCCGGACCCGCCCCGACGATGACAACGTCGTATTCACGCATTGTCGCCAAAGGATTCACCTGTAAAGAAGTGCTGCTGACAAGACATTCTACTGCCGAAATATACCGCGCCGGCGCGTGTTTTCGCGTCGTCAGTAACGAACGTGACGGCCTCCGTCGACGATAATCGTCTCGCCTGTCACATAGTCAGCACTTAGGAGATAGAGCACCGCCTGTGCAACGTCCTCGGGGGTGCCGATCCTCCCGAGGGGTGTCGTCGCGATGAGCTTGTTCGCTAGCTCCTGCGTCCCTCCTTCCGGCAGAAGCACGGAGCCGGGAGCAACCGCGTTGACGCGGATCTTTGGCGCGAGCGCATGCGCGAGACCGCGCGTCATCTGCACGATGCCAGCCTTGGTGATCGAGTGCGGGATGTATCCTCTCCACGTCTCGAAAGCCGCCAGGTCCGCGATGTTCACGATTGCGCCGCCCCGCTCCCCCATGACTCGCGCCGCCGCCTGACAAAGGAAGAAAGGCGCGCGCAGGTTCAGCGCGAACATCGCGTCCCAGTCTTCGACCAGGACTTCGCCGACTGGCGTCCTCAGCATGATGGCCGCGGAATTGACCAGAACGTCGAGCGATCCCAGAACCTTCGTGGTGTGTTCGATAAGTCTCGGGGCGGTGGCGGGATCAGTGAGATCCCCGGGAAGTGTCACCGCGTCGCTCCCGGCCGCATTTATCTCGTCCGCGGTCTCACGCGCGCCCTTCTCCGATCCGGAGTAGTGGACGCCGACGCGCATGCCCGCCTTGCCTAGCGCAAGCGCGATTACGCGACCGACTCGCGTTCCCGCGCCGGTCACGAGCGCTACGCGACTATCGAGTTCCACTGGCCGCTCCCAGTGACGCAAGTTTCTCATCCTGCCGCTCGAGCCAGTCGACCGGCACGTTCATTATTCCGAGACGGCGCGGTCCGTCCGGGGCTCCGTGCCAATCCGATCCACCGCTCGGCACGAGGCCGAAGAAATCTGCGAGCGCCTGCAGCCGCTTGACATCTTCCGCCGAATGGCTGGGATGCTTCACCTCCAACCCGTCGAGCCCCGCCCCGACCAGGGGCTCCAGCCTTTCGCGCCTGCCGCCATCGCCGGGATGCGCCCAGATTGCCAGCGCACCAGCCTCGTGAGCGATGGAGATCGCGTCTTCGATCGAGAGACGCTCCCTGGCGACGAATGCACTCCCCGCAGTGCCGAGATATCTCGTGAAAGCCTCCCGAAAATCCTGGACAACGCCGCGCGCGATCAACGCACGAGCCACGTGCGGACGTCCAACCGCACCGCCGTTGGATTGCAGAAGAACTTCGTCCAGCGTCAGCGGAATGCCAAGAGCGTGGAGTTTTTCGACGATCTTCTGGGCCCGCGTGTAGCGCCCGGTGCGCAGTCCGCTGAGACGCGTCTCCAACGCCCCGATGTGGGTCACGTGCAGCGCCAGCAGATGGATCTCGTTGTCTTCCTGGAAAGCACTCAGCTCCACTCCGGCGATTACTCGAACGCCCAGGCGCTCACCGGCAACACGCGCCGCCGGGACTCCATCAATGGTGTCGTGATCCGTCAGTGCCAGGGCGGTTAGGCCACACCGCTCGGCCGCCTCGATTACGCCTTCGGGAGCGAGCGTACCGTCAGAGGCGGTCGAGTGAGTGTGCAGGTCGACGAACGCCGGCCGGCCCGCATCCGCACTCACCGCTCGTAACCGGCCTCAGGCGATGTGAAGCTCGGCTGCGATTGCTCGAACAGCTCCTTCAGCTGCGCATCTGACAACTCGGCGAACGCCTGCTCGCGCGAGCGAGTGCCCTGCGGAGAATAGCGGGTGACGCGCACTTCTCGCTCTTTGCCCGCGCCACGCGAGAATATCAGCCCGTATTCGTCCTGCGTGTACTGCGTGATGTAACCGGAGGGATGGATGTCCCATTTCTTACCGTCAACCTGAAGCGAGCGGGCCGGCATCTTAAAGGGGGACCTCCTGATAAACGCGCGATGGGTCCAGTGTCTTGTGCGGTGCATTGGCATGCGCGTTGGTAAGCGTCTGCTCGTCGTCGGCTTCCGTGAATTCTACGAACGCGCCGGGAAGCGACGTCTCCTCGAACACCCAGAAGCGGCAGTTAGCGGCCGCGTAGTGCGAATGCAGCGTCTTGAGTCGCTTCGTGTAGTTTGCACGCTCGGTCGTGGGAACGGTCGAGCGCTGAATCGTGAGAGCCTTGGGCATCTTAGAGTCCGGTCTCCGGAAATGTTTCTATTGTTTTCTTCACGAAGGCGAGGAACTGATCCGCAATCGCCCCATCGATCACGCGATGATCGAACGAGATTGAAAAATAAGCGCAGGTACGGATTGCGATCGTGTCCTCGCCGTCGGCACCTGCAAGGATCTTCGGGCGCTTCTCGATTGCGCCCACCCCCAGAATGGCGACCTGGGGCTGATTGATAATCGGCGTTCCCATGAGCGAGCCGAAGACACCCGGGTTCGTAATGGTGAATGTTCCTTCCTGAACCTCCTCGGGAGAGAGTTTCTTGGCTCTGGCACGCGCCGCCAGATCGTTGAGCGCGCGCGTGATTCCGGAAAGCGATAGATCGTCGGCGTGCTTGATCACCGGCACGATGAGTCCCCAGTCGAGCGCGACAGCGACTCCGATGTTGATCTGCTTTCGATAGATGACGTTCGTCCCGGCCACGGACGAGTTCATGATCGGAAACGCGTGCAGCCCCTCGGTCACCGCCTTGATGATGAAGGGCATGTACGTGAGCTTCTGCCCAGTCGCCGCCTCGAACTCGGCACGCTTCTTCGCCCGAATACGGGCGACGCGCGTGAAGTCGATCTCGATGAACGATGTCACGTGAGCCGATGTGTGCCGCGATGCAACCATGTGCTCGCTGATCAGCGCGCGCATCTTGGTCATCGGCTCGACGACGTCGCCCGGCCATGGCTCAGGCAGCGGCAGCGTGAGGCGGCCAGGAACCCCGCCGGTGCGTGGTCCTGGCGGACCTATCGTGATTGCCTCGCCCGATTCT